>ENA-OXUB01000772-OXUB01000772.1-human-gut-metagenome-genome-assembly--contig:-NODE-772-length-15792-cov-6.951325_pt1 | contig 15792 bp, 13 predicted proteins | sample MGYA00249345_ERZ652652 | MGnify/ENA primary metagenome ERZ652652 (study PRJEB26925, sample SAMN05826496) | human gut metagenome | biome: ENVO:2100002; feature: ENVO:00000062; material: ENVO:00002003... | reverse complement strand
ATCTACACACTGCATATCGTCGGCAGCGTCAGATGTGTATAAGAGACAGGGAACATCTTGTTCAAGCCGAAGTCCGGGATGATGGACTGGGCGTACTCCGCGTTCTTGCTCAAGTTCAGGGTACGGGTGTTGCGCACGTCGTACATGGGGCCGGTGCCGTTCTGGTAGATAAGCTCATTGACCAGATACAGGCCGATCCAGTTGAACATAATAGAGGTGATGACCTCGTTGATGTTGAAGTAAGCCTTGAAGAAGCCGGGGATAGCGCCCCAGATGCCGCCGAGGATTGTGGCGACGATCAGGCAGACATACCAGGGCATCTTGAGCATGATGGCACAGTAGAGAGCGCCGTAAGCGCCCAGCGTGTACTGACCGGCAGCACCGATGTTGAACAGGCCGGTCTTGAAGGCGAAGGCCACGGACAGACCGGTCATGATGAGGGGCGCCGCGTTGGCCAGCTCCTTGCCGACGCCGTAGGGGGCGTCATGGAAGCCGCCCTTAATGATGCGGACAAAGCCGTCGCCCCATGCGTGGGCCGGGTTGATGGCCAGCAGCACGAGGAAGCCCACAGCCATGCCGATGACGATGCACAGCAGCGCGGCCAGCACACTGGTGATGGAGCTGTTGAGGTTGCTGTGGGAAAGTTTTTTCTTGTTCATTTATTTGCTCTCCTTTCCCTGCTTGCGTGCGCCGGCCATGTAGAGGCCCAGCTCCTGCACAGTGGTGGTCTTGGGGTCGAACTCGCCCACGATCTCACCCTCGTACATGACGAGGATGCGGTCGGACAGGTTCATGACCTCATCCAGCTCGAGGCTGACCAGCAGGACAGCTTTGCCCTTGTCGCGCTCGGCGACGATCTGGCGGTGGATGTATTCGATCGCGCCGACATCCAGGCCGCGGGTGGGCTGAACAGCCACCAGCAGCTTGGGGTCTTTGTCGATCTCGCGGGCGATGATGGCTTTCTGCTGGTTGCCGCCGGACATGCTGCGCACGATGGTGGAGCTGCCCTGACCGCTGCGGACGTCGTACTGAGCGATCAGCTTATCGGAGTACTCGCGGACTTTATCGGACTGGATGAAGCCGCCCTTCTGGAACTCGGGCTGCCAGTAGCGCTGGAGCACCATGTTGTTCTCGAGGCTGTAATCCAGCACCAGACCGTGCTTGTGGCGGTCTTCGGGGATGTGGCTCATGCCGTCCTTGGAGCGCTGGCGGATGCTGGCGTGGGTGATGTCCTTGCCGTCCAGCGTGATCTTGCCGCCCGACAGTTTTTCGAGGCCGGTGAGGCCATAGACGAGCTCGGTCTGGCCGTTGCCCTCGATGCCCGCCAGACAGACGATCTCGCCGCCGTGGACCTGAAAGGTGACATCCTTGACGGAGTCCTTCTTGCGCTGGTCGTTGTGGATGGTGACACCCTCCACGTCCAACACGACATCGCCCGGGTGAGCGGGCTTTTTATCGACCTGAAGCTGGACGTCACGGCCGACCATCATGCGGGAAAGCTCTTCCTTGGTGGTGTCCTTGATGTCCACGGTGCCCATATACTTGCCCTTGCGCAGGACGGTGCAGCGGTCGGCGACCGCCATGATCTCGTTGAGCTTGTGGGTAATAAAGAGGATGGACTTGCCCTCCTTCTTGAACCCGCGCATGATCTCCATCAGCTCGTCGATCTCCTGCGGGGTCAGCACAGCGGTGGGTTCGTCGAAGATGAGGATCTCATTGTCGCGGTAGAGCATCTTCAAAATCTCCACGCGCTGCTGCATACCCACCGAAATATCACTGATGAGCGCATCGGGGTCAACACGCAGACCGTACTTCTCGCTCAGGGCCATGACCTTCTTGCGGGCCTCGGCCTTCTGCAAAAAGCCCAGCTTGTTGGGCTCCACACCCAGAATGATGTTGTCCAGCACGCTGAAGCACTCCACCAGCTTGAAGTGCTGGTGGACCATGCCGATGCCCAGTGCATTTGCATCATTGGGGTTGCGGATGGCGACCTCCTTGCCGTTTTTGAGGATCTTACCCTCCTCCGGCTGATACAGGCCGAACAGCACGCTCATCAGGGTGCTTTTGCCTGCGCCGTTCTCGCCCAACAGGGCATGGACCTCACCTTTTCGCAGCTGCAGGGTAATGTCGTCGTTTGCCTTGATGCCCGGGAACTCCTTGGTGATATGGAGCATCTCGATCACAAAATCCTCTGCCAATCTGCTCACTCTCCTTTCGTGTCCAAACGACACTTATACTATTGTAATGCCCATTATACCGTATTTTTGCTGTTTTGCACACTTCTTTTTGAAAATTTAGTGTTTTGCTGTATCACAAGTATTACTTTTGTGCATTTCGACGAACATCCCTTCCTCGTCTTGAAAAAGCATACAAAAAAGGCGGGACGCCCTTTGCAAAGCGTCCCGCCCGGGAAGTTTCTGATTACTGGATGTAGTTGACGGTGGTGAACTCGCTGACGGTGGGCTTGGTGCTATCGTCAGAGCTGTTGTCCACAGTGATCTCGCCGCTCTTGATCTTCTCCTTCAGAGCCTCGTACTCGTCGGTGGTGAAGGTCTCGAAGTTCCAGCTGTCAGCATCGGTGGGCAGACCGACGTAGTCGCCGTCCTCCAGACCGAAGTTGCCGTTGGAAGCAGCGATGTCGCCCCAATCGCCTGCATCGATGTCGGACAGAGCGGTGTTGACAGCCTCGGTCAGGCCCTTCATAGCGGAGGTGATGAAGGGGTTGTAAGCGAAGGAGCCGTCTGCCACGCCGTTGACACCGATGTAGTTCTGGTCAACGTCAACGCCGACGACATAGCCGTTGCTCTTCAGAGCAGCCTCAACAGCAGAGGTGTAGATGCCGCCGCCGCAGGCGAAGACGACCTGCGTGCCGTTGGAGTACCAGCCCTCCATACGGGAGGTGATGTTTGCATCGCCGTAGAACTGGCCGCCGTAGAAGTAGTTGATGTCGATGTTGGTGCCCAGCTCCTGAGCAGCAGCGTCAGCGCCCTGCACATAGCCGTAGCCGTAACGGATGACAGCGGGGACAGCCATGCCGCCGAGGAAGCCCAGCTTGGTCTTGCCGTCCTTAACGACAGCGTAGCCAGCCATATAACCTGCCTGCTCCTCCTTGAAGGTGATGCAGTAGCAGTTTGCGGGGATGGCGTCGGTGCCGATGTCGCCCTGGGTGACATCGATAGCGATGAACTTGACATCGGGGTACTGGTCAGCAGCCCATGCCAGAGAAGCGCCGTACAGGTAGCCGACGCAGACGATGACGTCAGCGCCGTCGTTGACAGCCTGACGGATCATGGTCTCGCGGTCCTCATCGGAAGCGTCAGCCTCGGGGATGTAGTACTGGCAGTCATCGCCCATGTAGCCGGAAACAGCGGTCCAGCAGGCCTGGTTGAAGCTCTCATCGTCGATGGTGCCGGTGTCGCAGGTCAGAGCGACCTTCACCATCTTCTCGCCGCCCTCAGAGGTGGAAGCGGCTGCGCTGGTGGAGGCAGCTGCAGAGGAAGCAGTGGAAGAAGAAGAACCGCCGCAGGCAGTCAGAGCAGCGGCAGCAGCAGCGGCGCCAGCCACTGCCAGGAAGTTACGACGAGAAATCATCATAATGAAAACTCTCCTTTTATTTTAATATAATCGCGTTTTGTTGACGAAATGTGCGCACTTGCACATTTACTGGCTCAAGTATAGCGGGAAGAAGTGACAGATGCAAGCCTTTTCCGATTACAAAACATTTACAATTATTTTATCAAAATTGTATAAAAAACATACTTATCCCGGAAAATCCGCTCCACCCAGCCTTTTTCGCGCAGCTGTGTTCAATCTTCCACGGCCTTGTTGCCCGCCACGTTGGAGGGACCGAAGCCGAAGGGCAGCAGCTCGTCCATGCTGCGCTCGATGAAATCGTCCGGGCTTTTTGCCATGATGACATTCAGCTCCGGGCCGCCGAACTCGAACAGCGCCTGACGGCAGACGCCGCAGGGCGAGGTGATCTGCTTGTTGACTTCGCCCCGGCGCGCACCCACCACGGCGATGTCGGTGAACCTGGTCACGCCCTCGGCCACAGCCTTGAACAGGGCCGTCCGCTCGGCGCAGCTGGTGGGGGTAAAGGCGGCATTCTCCACGTTGCAGCCGGTGAAGATGCGGCCATCCTCGGCGCGCAGGGCAGCGCCCACCATAAAGTCGCTGTAAGGCGCGTAAGCCCTCTCCCTGGCCGCAAGGGCCATCCGGATGAGCTCCTGCTTTTCTTCCAGAGTCAGTTTTGTCATGGTCGGTTCTCCTTTTTGCAATTTGTAGATATAGCGTTCTTCGTCCTGCGGGACGAAGCCAATGGATTCAAACATTTTCTGCGACTGGGTATTGAAGGAATAGATGTGCGCGAAGCACTCCGCCAAACCCCTTTCCCGAGCCAGCTCCAGCATTTTTTCGATGACCTTCCGCCCGATGTGTTTATTCTGGTACTCCTTGCAGATGACGATGGCAAGCTCGCCGGTCGTCCGCAGGCTGACGTCACCACAAAGCACACCCCGATACTCGATATAAAACAGTCCCCCGTGTGTGTCCAGATAATGATACATCCGCTTCAGCAGTGGCAAATCATAAACGAAGTCCCTGTTATCTACCTGTTTGCAGAGCTGTGCATCCTGATACCACGCAAGTGCTGTATCGTAGGCCGGATAATACGGAACAAGCCGGATGTTCCCCTCCACAGAAATCGGACTGCGCACCATGTTCACCGTTTCTCTGTTCATCGGCCTCATTCCCTTCTGTGTCGTACATTCTTCTGTGTCGTGTATTTAAGTATAAATCATTCTTTTAAGAAGTGCAAGCGGCGATAATTACGCAGCATTATGCAATGACAGCTCTTGCATTTGTCATTACAAATGAATATAATAGAATTATAAAGGAGGCGCATCAGAATGGCAAACGCAGTCAATGTGAATTTTCGGATGGACCCCGACCTCAAGCGGAGCATGGAGGAGGTCTGTGCCGAGATGGGGCTTTCGATGACGACAGCCTTCACGATTTTTGCAAAGAAAGTGTCGCGCGAGCATCGGATCCCCTTTGAAGTCTCCGCTGACCCCTTCTATTCTGAAAGCAACATCAACCATCTCCGTCAAATCGTCCATGATATTGACACCGGCAAAGCCAAGCTCACCGAACATGAACTGATCGAGGTGGACTGATGAGGCTGCTGTGGGAAGAGGAAGCGTGGGAAGATTATTGTCTTTGGCAGACGCGGGACAAAAAGCTGCTGAAGCGAATCAACTCCCTCATAAAAGACATTCAGCGGAACACCTATGAGGGCATCGGCAAGCCCGAGCCTTTGAAGGGAGATTTGAGCGGATGGTGGAGTCGGCGTATCGACGACACCCACCGCATCGTCTACCGGGAGCAGGATGGAAACATTATCATTGCGTCCTGTTACGGTCATTACACGGATACCTGAGAAGCAAAAAGACTGCTGTCGGCCGACAGCAGTCTTTTTGTATTATGGTTAAATCAATACTCCGCGCCCAGTGCGACCTTCATCATATCGGTGAAGCTCTTCTGGCGCTGCTCTGCGGTGGTGATCTCCGGGGAGACAAAGCTGTCGGAGATGGTCAGCAGGCAGGCAGCGTTCTTGCCCAGCACCTCGGCGTTGGCGAACAGCGCAAAGCTCTCCATCTCCACGCAGAGGCAGCCGCGCTCGTCGCGCAGCAGCTCCCAGTAGGTGGGCTTTGCATCGGAAGGCTGACGGTAGAAAACGTCGGAGGAGTGGATGTTGCCCTCGATAAGCTTGATGCCCTGCTTCTTGGCGGAGGCGCGCAGCTTATCATTCAGAGTCGCGCTGGGGAAGGTGATGTCGTGGTCGTTTCCGCTCTGGACGCGGGCATAGTTGGACTCACTGACCGCACCGGTAGCCAGCACGGTGTCGAACAGCTTGGCGTCGGCAGTGTAGCTGCCGGCGGAGCCGATGCGGATGATGTTGTCCACATCGTAGAACTTGAACAGCTCGTAGGAGTAGATGCCGATGGAGGGCATACCCATGCCGCTGCCCATCACGCTGATGGGACGGCCCTCGTAGGTGCCGGTAAAGCCCAGCATCCCGCGGACACCCGTCACCTGACGGACATCCTTCAGGAAGGTGTCAGCAATGAACTTTGCGCGCAGGGGGTCGCCCGGCATCAGGACAGTCTTTGCGAAATCGCCCTTTTCGGCGCTGATGTGAGGAGTAGCCATAATAATTATCTCCTTTTTATGAATTTTATCTAGGCAGCGGAGCCCGCCGCCTTGCGTTACCCAAAAGCTTTTTTCATTCCGCTGAATGTCAGCCGACATGCCAAAGCCTCCCCTTTTTAGGGGAGGTGGCGCGCCGCAGGCGTGACGGAGAGGTTTATTTCTTCCCCGGGAATACGTTCTGCGGGGGAATGTACGAACCATTGAGACGGATCTCAAAGTGGCAGTGGTTGCCGGTGGAACGGCCCGTGCTGCCCAGATAGCCGATGAGCTGGCCCTGCCGGACGGTCTGGCCCGCGCTGACGGTCAGGGACAGGCAGTGTGCATACACAGAGCTGTATCCGCCGCCGTGGTTGATGATGACCGAGTAGCCATAGCCCGTACCTGCACCGGCCTTGTTGTAGCCCGCCTTGGTGACGGTGCCGCCTGCGGAGGCGTAGATGGGCGTACCGGCCGGGGCGCAGATGTCCACGCCCTTGTGGCGTCCGCCGTACCAGCGTGAGCAGTAGCGGTAGTTCGGCACAGGCCAGATAAACTGGCCGCTGCCGGTGATGTACTTGGTGCTGGAAGTCACCTTCTTGGTGCCTTCGACCACCTTCTTGTTCACCGGCTCCTTGATGACCTCGGTGGAAAGCACGCTCTGGTCCACAAGGATATTCTTGGTGTCGTAGACGTTCTGGAGGGTCACACGGCGCAGACCGTTCTCGCCCTCCTGGAGCACCTTGGTGGTTCCCTTCGTATATTCGTTGGATTTTGTCGTCTCCGTGGAGAATGCGATTTCTTCCTCACGGGTCTCGATGCGGGTGATGCGCACCTCAAGGCCAGCCTCTTCTTTGGTGATGACGAGGTGGTCGCCCTCAAGGATGCTGGACGTCTCGCTCAGCGGCTCACCCTTGAACGCCGGGTTGAGGGCGCACAGCTCACGGAAGGTCAGGTCATTGTTATGTGCGATGGACCAGAGGGTGTCGCCCGCCTTGACGGTGTAGACCTTCTGAGCCTGCTTCACGCCCACCAGCTCCTGCCGGACGGTCTCAAAATCCTGCAAGCCTTCCTTGAAGTAGAGGCCGTCTTCCAGCGTGACCTGCTTGTTGAAGCCCACGCTCACATTGGGGTCGTCCTCTTCTTCCTCGTAGGGGTCGAGCATGGCGGCGAGGTAATCCCGCAGCGCGTTGCCGTCGCTGCACACCGCCGTCAACTCGCCGTCCAGATAAAGAGCCGTGCCTTCGCTGATCTGGTCACCGGCGCTCTGGATGATGGCGTTTGCCATCTCGTTTTCGTCCATCATGTGGTGGGCGATGGCGAGGGTGTAGCTCGGCTCGATGGTCCACTCGGTCTTGTCGGTGCCGGCGTAGCTGATACGCTCCATCACGTCCTCGCGGGCCGTGTTGAAGACGTCCTCATTCTCCACATAGCCCACGGTTTCGCCGTTGACCCGGACGGCCAGTGCATAAGGCTGGTGGATGACATATTGGAACACTGCTGCGCCCAGCGCCAGTGCGCAGATGGGCAGGGCATACATCGCCATGCGGGGCAGCAGACTGAGGTTGCGGCGGACGCCGTTTTTGAAGTAGTGGACGCTGGCCTCAAATGCTGCCCCGAAGCCCTGCTCCCTGCGGATGCGGTGGGCATGGATGAGAAGGGACACGATGCCCTTTGCAAACAGCACGATGGGGCCAAACAGGTCTTTGGCCACCTGTGCTGCGCCGGGGAACGCCGTCTCCGCCAGAGCCTTTGCAAAGCGGCGGATGCCTCCAGCAACCCAGAGAGCGGCGTACTTGACGGCACGCCCCACCCGCACGGCAGCATACTCCGCGCCAAAGCCCAGCGCGTAGAGCGCTGCGCCAATGCGCAATACCAGCTTCGACGAGCGCAGCTTCCGGGAGGCATTGTCCAGCCGGTGTCTGCGGCGGCGATACCGCCGGTGACGGCGCAGCAGATGGACGCACTGGAGCTGCGCCCAAAGCGAGCGCAGCTTTGCGCGGAAGCCAGTGTGCCGCGGCGCAGCGGCTGGCTCGTCCTGCCGCGTTTCAGTTGTTTTATCTTCCAGCAAAAAGGATGCTCCTTCCTGTATCTTCAGGAGATTCTGATTTGTCTCTTTTCTCTGTTATCGACACGCTGCCGCATCAGGACAGCTTTTTTGACAAGAATAACTCTATTTATTATACACCCTGCCAGCGCCGAAACAAGCATTGACACAAAATTTGGGCTTAGCTTTCACTTACTTTTCACGAAATACACAAATTTAGACAAAAAGCTTTGTCATATCCTCCGGCAGCGGGCTTTCCACTGTCACCGGCCTCAGGGTCGTCTCGTCCACCGGCACTTCGATGCGGATGCCGTCCGGCATCCGCTCGCAGCGCGGTACCCAGAACGTCTGTTTTGCGCAGTGGAGCGCCTGCCGCCCGATGCGCGCCCGGCTCCCGCCGTAGAGGTCATCGCCGGCCAGCGGGTGCCCGATGGATGCAAAATGTACCCGTATCTGGTGGGTCCGGCCCGTCACCGGGACACAGGCCGCGAGGCTCAGGCCGTTTTCGGCTTTCAATATGGTATATTCCGTCCGGCTGGGTTTGCCATCGGGGGTGACGCACCGCCCGATGATGCTCTCCCCCTGCCGCCCGATGGGGGCGTCGATGACGCCCGGCCCGAGGGGAAGCTCTCCTTCTACAACGGCGTAGTAGAGCTTTTCCACCCGCTGAGCCAGCAGCGGGGCGGCGTAGCCATTCTGAGCCGCCAGCACGAGGCCGCTGGTGTCCTTGTCGATGCGGTTCACCGGGCGGAAGACGGGGCTTCTACCCTGACACAGCGCCCAGGCGGCATAGCCGTTCGCCAGCGTATCCAGCGGGTAATTCAGGGTAGGATGCACCGCGAGATGGGGCGGCTTTTCCACCACGAGGGCAAAAGCGTCCTCGTAGACCACATCCACCGGGATGTCGTCCTGCGGCGCAACGCCCTCCCCCTCCGGCGGCAGTTCAAAGGAGATGACCTGCCCGGCCTCCACCCGGCGGTTGGCCAGGATGGGGGTGCCGTCGGCAAAAAAGCCGCTGCCCCGGAATTTCACGGCCCGGGACAGGTCGGTGGAGACACTGCACTTGCGCAGAAAACCGCGCAGCAGCATCCCATCCGCCTCGGGCGGGACTTTGAAATAAAGCTTCATCTTCCCACCTCCAGCGCGGGCAACATATAAGATAAGTATAGCAAAATTCTCTTTCTCTTGCAAATCTTGTTTTTTTATGGTATCATGAGGAGCGGAAAACGAGTGGAACATACGGCGGCGGGGCGGCTTTGACCGCTCTGAGGAAAGTCCGGGCCTCACAGAGCACGGTAACTGCTAACGGCAGCCGAGGGTGACCTCAGGGAAAGTGCAACAGAAAGGAAACCGCCGCAGCAATGCGGTAAGGATGAAAGGGCGAGGTAAGAGCTCACCAGCGCATGGGTGACTATGCGGCTTTGTAAACCCTACCGGAAGCAACGCCTATATGGGACGTACAGCGCTGCTCGCGTGTCCCGAAGGCGGCACGAACCTGTCAGCAATGGCAGGTCTAGACAGATCGTCGTTTAATACAGAACCCGGCTTACGGTCTATCTCGTTTTCCATCTTTTGTTTTCAGCGCTGTCTGCGGTGTGCAGGCAGCGTTTTTCGTTTCTTTAACCACACTGTCACTTTTCGTTTGGGCCGGTTTGTGGTATACTGAACAAAACCCCGCAGAGCACGTCTTCGCCGGGGCCTTAATTCAACAGACAGGATGTGAAATCCTCCGATGAAAGATGGTTTTTTGAAAGCAGCTGCCCTCTCGCCCTCACTGCGGGTGGCCGACTGCAATTATAACGCTTCCCAAATCGTATCTCAGTTACAGGACGCTGCGGCCCGCGGCGTCAAGCTGGCGGTGTTCCCCGAGTTCTGCCTCACCGGCTACACCTGCGGCGATCTATTCTTGCAGCGCACGTTGCAGCAGGGCGCGCTGGACGCCCTGCAGACCGTGCTGGACGCCAGCCGGGAGCTGGATGTCGTGGCTCTCGTGGGCCTGCCGCTGCTGGTGCGGGGCAAACTGTACAACTGCGCCGCCGTCCTCTGCGGCGGGCGTCTGCTGGGCCTTGTCCCCAAGACCTACCTGCCCAACTACGGCGAGTTCTACGAAAAGCGCCAGTTCACCCCGGGCAGCACCGAGGTGGAGACCGTGACAGTCTGCGGGCAGGAGGTTCCCTTCGGCACCTCGCTGCTCTTCCGCTGCCGCCAGATGCCCAGCTTCGTTCTGGGCGTGGAGATCTGCGAAGACCTGTGGAGCGCTCTGCCCCCCTCCACCTTCCACACGCTGGCCGGTGCCACCGTCATTGCGAACCTTTCGGCCAGCGATGAGACGGTCGGCAAGGCCGAGTACCGCCGGGCGCTGGTGTCGAACCAGTCCGCCCGCCTGCTCTGCGGCTACCTGTACGCTTCTGCTGGCCACGGCGAGAGCACCCAGGACATGGTCTTCGCCGGCCACGACCTCATCGCCGAGAACGGCGCCCTCCTCGCCGAGACATCTCCCTTCGAGGGCGGCTGGGCTGAGACGGAGCTGGACTGCCAGCGGATGGAGTCGGAGCGGGCGCGCAACACCAGCTTCGAGCCCAGCGCTGAGGGGTATCTGACCGTCGATTTCGACCTTGCCCTCACCGAGACGAAGCTCTCCCGCTGGGTAGACCCCACGCCTTTCATCCCCCACGACGAGCGCCGCCGGGCCGAGCGCTGTGAGCTGATCTTGAAAATGCAGGCCGACGGCCTCGCCAAGCGCCTCGAGCATGCCCACGCCAAGACGGCGGTCATCGGCATCTCGGGCGGTCTGGACAGCTGCCTCGCTCTGCTGGTTGCCGTCCGCGCCATGAAACAGCTGGGCCGCCCCACCAGCGATGTGCTGGCCGTGACCATGCCCTGCTTCGGCACCACCCACCGCACCCGCAGCAATGCAGAAATCTTATGCGACGAGTTGGCCGTCAGCTTTACCGAGATCGACATCGCCAACACCGTCCACAGCCACTTCAAGGACATCGGACAGGACGAGAGCGTGCTGGACGTCACCTTCGAGAACGGACAGGCTCGTGTGCGCACCCTCGAGCTGATGGACACGGCCAACCGCACCGGAGGCCTCGTCGTCGGCACTGGCGACCTCTCCGAGCTGGCACTGGGCTGGGCCACCTACAACGGCGACCACATGAGTATGTATGGCGTCAACGCCGGTGTCCCCAAGACGCTGGTGCGCCACCTCGTCCGGTACGAGGCCGACATCGCCGCCTCCGCCGAGCTGCGCCGGGTGCTGCTGGACATCCTCGACACCCCCGTCTCCCCGGAGCTGCTGCCTGCCAAGGACGGCGAGATCTCTCAGAAGACGGAAGACCTCGTAGGTCCCTATGAGCTGCACGACTTCTACCTTTATTATGTTCTCCGCTTCGGCTTCGGCCCGTCGAAGATATTCCGGCTGGCGAAAGCGGCCTTCGCAGGCCGGGCCGAGTACCCGGACGAAGTGCTCTACAAGTGGCTGCGCAACTTCTACTGGCGGTTCTTCGCCCAGCAGTTCAAGCGCAGCTGCCTGCCCGACGGCCCCAAGGTGGGCAGCGTCACCCTCTCGCCCCGGGGCGACTGGCGGATGCCCAGTGACGCAGCCGCCGCGCTCTGGCTGGCCGAGCTGGAACAGATCCCGCTCAAAGGATAATTTTTTATGAAACAACACAAAAAACTGCTGATGAATCTGGTCTTTGCTGCCGTCATTCTGGCCGCAGCCGCCGTGCTGCTGCTGGTGCGGAAAGCAAACCAGACCGGTACGCCTCTCTGCGCAGAGCTCATCTACGGCGACAGTAACACCAGGCTGACCTTTCCCCTCGAAAAAGACGCCGATTACGATGTGGACACCGGCTATCTCACCGTCCACATCAAGATCCAGGACGGCGCGGCCCGCTTTGTGGATTCGCCCTGCCCTGACCACATCTGCGAGTCCTTCGGCTGGCTCAGCGAGGAAGACCAGACGGCCACCTGCCTGCCCGCCCGGGCTGTGCTGAGCATCATCCCCACCACATGATGGCATACACATCCAAAGGAGTGAACGCCTATGTTTGACGAAAACGAGCATACCCATCCCCAGAATAACGACGAAGGCCCCCGGCACATCCATCGCGGCATCAAGCGCAGCGAACCTGACGAAGTGGAGGTAGACAGCGCCGATTTCTTCTCGCCGGAGCCTCCCCGCCCCAAAGCACCGCCGAAACCGGCACCGACGCCTCCGTCTGAGCCGCCGAAATCTCCGGTGCCGCCCCGCAAACAGTGGGAGCCGCTGCACCCCAGCGAGCCCACCCCCGCTGACGACAAACTTCCGAAAGGAGGAATGGTCTTGCTGGTACTGCAGGCCATCCTGAGCCTTGCCGCGCTGGTGCAGCTCTGGCGCACCCAGATGCTGCCGGTGCTCTACCTCGTTATCATCACTGCGCTTCTGGTGCTGCTCTGGCTGCTGGTGCGCAAGTGCCTCGCCTCCCGCAGCGGTGCCGTCGTGGCCCGGGTGCTGTCCGTCCTGCTCTGCGCCGCGCTGGCCGTGGGCTGTGTCTGGGCGCAGCAGGGTCTGACCGCACTGGACAGCATGACTTCCGGCCTGCTCACCGGCGCAGAGGCGAATAAGATCACGAAAGAGCCGTTCGTCGTCTACCTCAGCGGTGTAGACAACCGCGGCGAGCTGACCGAAAAGGCCCGCAGCGACGTGAACATCCTCGCTGTGGTCAACCCCACCACCAAGCAGGCGGCCCTCATCAACACCCCGCGCGACTACTATGTTGACCTCGCAGGCACCGACAGCAAGGACAAGCTGACCCACGCCGGCCTCTACGGCGTCGAGACCAGCATGGCCACGCTGGGCAACCTCTACGGCGTGAATGTGGAGCACTACCTCCGCATCAACTTTGCGGGCTTTATCAACATCATCGACGCCATCGGCGGCGTGGACGTCTACTCCGACCAGGCCTTCACCTCGGTGGGCAGCCCCGGCTACTACGACCCCACCACCTTCGCCGAGGGCTGGAACCATCTGGACGGCAAGTCCGCTCTGGCTTTTGCCCGTGAGCGCCACGCCTTCAAGACCGGCGACATCCAGCGCGGCATCAACCAGATGAAAGTCATCGACGCGATGGTCAACAAGCTCAAGTCTCCCGCCCTGCTCATGGGCTTCTCCAAGCTGATGGACGCCGCCGCTGACTGCTTCGTCACCAGCCTCTCGCAGGAACAGATCTCTGCGCTGGTCCGGATGCAGCTGGGCGACCTTGCCAACTGGGACATCCAGAGCTACACCGTCACCGGCTCGGGCGCGAAGAGCACCAAGTGCTACTCCGCCAAGGGCCAGAGCCTCTACGTCATGAAGCCGGATGAAAACTCGGTCAACGAAGCCAAGGCCCTCATCGCTGCGGTTCTGGGCGGCGAGGACAAGCTCACCAGCACCAGCCAGACCCCCGAGAAGACCGATGTCTTCACGCCGACCGCCGACCCCAACGCCGGTGCATCCATCCCGGAGGAATCTCCCGACAGCGTGATCGCAGAAGAGCCCGCCGAGAGCGAAGTCCCGGCGGAAGAGGCCCCCGCTGACAGCCAGCCCGCCGAGGGCGACGCCTCCGGTGAGCCCAGCGCTTCCACCGAGGTTCCTGCAGACGGCAGCGAAGAAGCCCCGGCAGACTCTACTGAGTCTCCGTCCTTCAGTATGCCGACCCAGGAGCAGGTGGAGCAGGCGGCTTCCTCCCTGCATCAGGCCGCTTCCACCGTGCTGGACGCCCTGTTCGGCTCCGGCAGCGGCGACGCTTCCAGCGCTGAAAATGATGCAGCATAATTGATAGACAGAAAGATCCCGCAAAGCAGCTGCCTTGCGGGATCTTTGCGTTTATGCTTATTTCAGGATGTCGCTCAGCACGCTCTGGCCGTCCAGCGTGGAAGCATCCACACCCAGATAGTCGCAGATGGTCTGTGCGATGGTTCCGAAGCAGAGCCTGGTGCCGAGGTCAACGCCCGGTTTGACGCCCTTGCCGCAGATGAGATACGGCACATACTCGCGGGTATGGTCGGTGGTCTTGGTGTAGGAGGGGTCACAGCCGTGGTCGGCCGTGACCATCAGGATGTCGCCCTCCCGCATCCCGGGGATGAAGTCGGCAAGGAACTTGTCGAACTCGGTGGCAGCAGCAGCGTAGCCTGCCACATCGCGGCGGTGGCCGTAGAGCATATCGAAATCGACGAGGTTCACGAAGGCCAGACCCTCGAAGTCGCGGGTCTGCAAAGCCTTGGTGAAGGCGATGCCGTTGGTGTTGCCGGTGGTCTTGATCTTTTCCGTCACGCCCTCGCCGTCGAAGATGTCGAAAATTTTGCCCACGGCGATGACGTCCCTGCCTGCGTCCTTGAGCAGATCAAGCATGGTCTTGCGGGGCGGTTTGAGGCTCAGGTCGTGGCGGTTGGTGGTGCGGTAGAAGGTGTCGGCGGTGCGGCCGAGGAAGGGGCGGGCGATGACGCGGCCCACGCCGTACTCGCCCCTCAGCATCTCGCGGGCGATCTCGCAGTAACGGTACAGCTCATGCACCGGCACAAGCTCCTCGTTGGCGGCGACCTGAAACACGCTGTCGGCGCTGGTGTAGACGATGAGAGCATCCTCCTTCATGGCCTGCTCGCCGTAGTCCTTCAGCACCTGTGTGCCGGAGTAGGGCTTGTTGCAGAGGACTTTGTGGCCGGTCTTTTCCTCGAACTCGTGGATGAGGCTGTCCGGGAAGCCGTCCGGGAAGGTGGGCAGCGGCTTGGGGCTGACGACACCGGCGATCTCCCAGTGGCCGATGGTGGTATCCTTGCCCATGCTCTGCTCCTGCAGGCGGGCAAAGGAGCCGATGGGGGCGGCATCCTTCTCGCCGACGGTCACACCGTCGATGTTGAACAGTCCGAGTTTTTTCAGGTTGGGGCAGTTGAAGTTGGGGTGGTTGGCGATGGCGCCGAGGGTGTTGGTCCCCTCATCGCCAAAGGCTGCGGCGTCCGGCTCTGCGCCGATGCCGAAGCTGTCCAGAACGATCAGAAAAACGCGCTTTTCCATTACGCTTTCACTCCGTTTCTATCATTTTGCGCTCGCCTTCGCCCCTTCGGGGCAGAAGTGAGACTTTTGCTAGCCTTATTATAGGCGATGAACGCACTTTTCGCAAGCGTTTTATCGCTCCGGCATCTATCACGAAAATTTAAGGTTTTCTTTGCCGAATTTTTTCTTGCTCTCTTGTACACAAGCGGTTATAATATAGATTGGTAAGGTTTGAAATACTACCTGACCGGGCCGATGTCCGGCCAGAAGCCGAGGGGCCTTGTCCGGCTCCTGCGGCTCATCATAGAGGATAAGAAGATATTGTTGGAGGTATATTATGAGAAAAACGAAGATCATCTGCACTCTTGGCCCGTCCACCGATAAGGACGGCGTGCTGCGCGAGCTGGTCGCCAACGGCATGAACGTGGCCCGCTTCAACTTCTCCCACGGCTCCTACGAGGAGCACAAGGGCCGTCTGGATATGCTGAAGGCCTGTCTCTTATACACATCTCCGAGCCCACGAGACCGAGGCTGATCTCGT
>ENA-OXUB01000770-OXUB01000770.1-human-gut-metagenome-genome-assembly--contig:-NODE-770-length-15822-cov-7.138454_pt1 | contig 15822 bp, 10 predicted proteins | sample MGYA00249345_ERZ652652 | MGnify/ENA primary metagenome ERZ652652 (study PRJEB26925, sample SAMN05826496) | human gut metagenome | biome: ENVO:2100002; feature: ENVO:00000062; material: ENVO:00002003... | reverse complement strand
CATCGTCTGCCCGGCATCGCTCGTCTACAACTGGGCCGCGGAATGCGAGAAATTCACGGCCGATCTTACCGTGGAGGTCGTAGCCGGCACCAAGACGGAACGCCGCAACGTGCTGCGGCGGCTACGGGCAATGGTGGAATCGGAGTCCTCGTCATCCTCCGTTTCCGAGGCATCCTCCGAAAGCGAGGACGGTCCGGACATACTCATTACATCCTACGATCTGTTGCGTCGCGATATCGCCGAATACGCCGGCTGCAGGTTCGCATGCATGGTGCTCGACGAGGCGCAATACATCAAGAACCACGCCACCAAGGTGGCGAAAGTGGTCAAGCAGGTGAACGTCGCGCATCGCTTCGCATTGACCGGCACGCCAATCGAGAACCGTCTGAGCGAACTGTGGAGCATCTTCGATTTTCTTATGCCGGGGCTGCTGGGCACTTATACGCGATTCCGCGAACGGTACGAGCAGCCGATTCTGGCGCCCGGTCCGGAACAGTCCGTCATGGCTGACAAGTTGCGGGCGTTGGTCGGCCTGTTCATCAAACGACGGTTGAAAAAGGACGTGCTTACCGATCTGCCCGACAAGTTCGAGAACGTCGTGACCGTGAAGCTGGCGGGGGAGCAGCGCAAACTGTATGCGGCGCACGAACAGCGGTTGCGCGCCGCACTCACCAAAACACGGGATGCCGATTTCAACACGAGCAGGATTCGCATTCTTGCGGAATTCACGTTGCTGCGCGAGCTTTGCTGCGATCCTCGGTTGGTGTATGCGGACGCGAAAAACGGCTCGGCCAAGCTTGAAGCCATCGACGATTTGGTGGTCAACTGCATGGATGAGGGCAAGAAGGTGCTCATCTTCTCGCAGTTCACGTCGTTCCTTGACCTGATTGGCGTGCGACTCGCCGAACACGGCGTTGCGTTCCATGCGATTACCGGTGAGACGCCGAAGAGGAAGCGCGTGGAGTTGGTGGATGAGTTCAATGGCGATGATGTGCCTGTGTTCCTGATCTCGCTCAAAGCCGGCAATACCGGCCTGAACTTGGTCGGTGCATCCGTGGTGATTCATGCCGATCCTTGGTGGAATGAGGCTGCGCAGAACCAAGCCACTGACCGCGCACACCGCATCGGGCAGACACAGGACGTGAACGTGTACCGGATTGTGGCGAAAGACACCATTGAGGAGCGCATGCTGAAGTTACAGCGGGACAAGAGCCGGCTGGCACGGCAATTCACCGACGGTGGCGCTTCGAGCGGCGTCGGCTCGCTCACCAAGGACGATCTGCTTGATCTGCTGAGCTGACATAGGAGGCGACGTTCCGCGTTCGGCGGCACGTCACGGGAGCGAGATGGGGTGTCTGCCGGTATTGCCATAATGAACGGCGTAATGCAGGGGAACCCGTACAACCGGGTTGAGATAGGCGTAAGGCCTGACCCTTTGAACCTGATGGTTAATACCAGCGTAGGGAGGCATATCTTTGAGCGATATGATGTCTGCAATCAACAAACCATATGATCCGGCACGTGGTGTTCGGCTCGACAATCTTCCCCCATTCGCGCAGCGCATGCGCGAGGCGGCCGATCTGGTATGGGAGCAAGGCTACCGTCAGCCATTCCTGCGTGAGCTTGGCGAGGGTACGCTGCAACGTGAGAAGTTCGCCTTCTATTTGCTGCAGGATTACCGCTATCTCTCCGATTACGCCAAGGTGCACGCGTTAGCCCTGACCAAGACCGACGATACCGAGGTCATGCAGTTCATGGTCGGCGTGCAAAGCGCGATCTTCAACGTGGAGACCAACGTGCATCGCAAGTATATGGCCGGCTACGGCGTGAGTGAGGAGGAGATGACCGGCGTGCGGCAATCCGCATTCGCACGCGCATACACGTCGAACATTCTTTCCATCGCCTATGGCAAGGAATTGGTCGACATTCTTGTGGCCGTGCTGCCGTGTGCGTGGGTATATGCCGACTATGGCCAGCGTCTCGCCCGTGAATTCGCGGACACGCTGGACGCCAACCCTTACAAGAGCTGGGTCGATATGTATAAGACCGAGGAGTTCTGGGAAGGCTCCGCATGGTTGATCGAACATATCGAACGGTTGGCCGAAGGACTGTCCGAAAAACGCAAACGGGAACTAATCGACATTTTCGTAACCGGTGTCGAAAACGAGTACATGTTCTGGTCCAGCGCCTACGACATGCAGTACACGTGGAAGCCCGAATGGGATCGGGGGCGCTGACGCCGCTGCGGTGCAGGACCCGCTGACTTTCGATTGTTTGTTTTCATTGCAAAGGTGGGTGGGCATCCATTCCCGGATGCCCACCCACCTTTGTCTTCTCAGGAGTTTCCTTCCCGCGGATCTCCATCAGGAGAAGTCGCTTACTCGCGAACGAGCCGGATATGCTCCACGTCATCGCGTTGGGAACGGCGGTAGATCACGAACCGGTTGCCGATCACCTGCACAAGCTCCGCATCGAGCTGCTCGGCCAAGCCTTCGCCGGCCTCCTTTGCGGTCAGACCGGAACCGTCGAGCACGGAGCCCTTGATGAGCTCGCGTCGTTCGATGATGTCATCCGCCTGCTTGATGGCGTTCTCGCTCAAATCATTCTTGCCGACCTGAACGATCGGGTTGAGCTTGTTGGCCATGCCTCGCAACTGCTTGATCTGCTTTTTGGTAAGTGCCATATATGTTTCGCTTTCTCTGGGTAACTTTCCGCGTGCTGTCCGCGGCATCAAAGTCTTTCGATAACGCTCGCTCTACCATAGCGTGAGGTCGGTAAAACCCTGTGTATCATGTACGTTCCATCGCCTCATCAAGCAGGCGGTCGATGTCATCGAACCGCTTGGCATGCGGATGCCATACGGGATGACCGGCGGCGATCACCAGCGCCGGACGGGCAAGTGCGGCGAGAGACTCCAGCGGATTGGCATCCAGCACCACCATGTCGGCGACCTTGCCATCCTCCAATGAACCGGTGGATGCGCACACGTTGAGAATCCGTGCATTCACGGTGGTGGCCGCATGGATGGCCTCGGCCGGTGTGAATCCGGCGAATTTCACCAGTAGCGCCAGTTCGCGCCACGTATTGTATTGCGTTACGAAAGTCATGGCGGTGTCGGTGCCGACGCCGACCGGAATGCCCGCGTCATGTGCGGCCCGGGCGCCGGCGATCATGCCGTCGACCACGAGTTTCGAATTCTCGGCCTGAATCTCGGTGATGCCGGTTACGTCGCGGCCGAATGCGCACAGCGGGAATCCTGCGGAAAGCGTCGGCACCAGTGCGGAATGGCCGCGCAACGCATTCGGATTGTGCGTGAACAGTTCGATCAGTTCATCATCAAGGCGGCTGCCATGTTCGATGGTGTCCACGCCAGCCTGCAACGCTCTGCGAACCCCCTCCGCGCCTTGCGCATGCGCGGCGACGATGATGCCTGCGTTGTGGGCCTCGTCGCAGATGGCGCGCATCTGTTCGATGGTCATCTGAGGGGAACCGGCCTCTCCGAGCACCTGGGAGTCGGTGACGCCACCGGTTGCGGCGATCTTGATGGCATTGACGCCATGTTCGATGTTCATGCGCGTATGCAGACGTGCCTCTTGCGGGGTTTCGCTTTCCAACGCGATCAAGGGAGCGCCATGGCCGTCGGGAATCGCCAGCAACGGTCCCGATGCCAGAACACGAGGGCCTACCATTTCGTTTGCGGCGATCTCATCACGCAACGTCACGGCCTCATAACCGATATCGCCCAGCGTACGGATCGTAGTGACGCCCGACTCCAGCAGCGTACGTATGCTCGCCTTCGCCATGGCGTTGACATATGGTCTGCCGAACGGCGAATGCACCATGGCCGCGATGATGCGCTGGCCTTTCGGCGTGGCCATCTTCGGATTCAACGGGCGTCCTTGCGAGAACAGGTGCGTATGCGCGTTAATCAGGCCTGGCATCGCATATTTTCCGGTACCGTCAAGATAATGGTATTCGTCCGGAACGGGGGTGTTGAAGCTTGGCGAGACCCGTTCGATCCGGCCATGCGCACCGACCAGAACCGTCATATCGGGCAATACGGTTCCCTTGGCATCTCCGACAATCAGACGTACGTGAGCCAGGGCGAACGGCTCGATAATCTTCGATATTCCTGACTTCATCGTCATCACTGCTCCTTAATCGTCGCGATACCGCAGACGGAACAATCACTAGCATAACGCCGGCAAGGCGATCAACGCCGCAAGATAGGCGATGACTGCGGCGGCCGCAGCGATGTCACGTGCGGTGACGCGCATGACGCGCCAGTGAGTGCGTTCCACGCCTTCCTCATAGCAGCGTGCATCAAGAGCGAGACTCAGATTGTCGGCGTGCCGGATCGTGCCCGCGAACACCGGTATGATGATGGCCGTCATCGCCTTGATGCGTTGTGCGGGCGAACCGGTCTCTATGACGCCGCCACGCGCCGCCTGAGCGTCGACGATGGATTTCGCCTCGGTGCCGAGCGTCGGCAGGAAGCGTAGAGCCAGGCTCATGACGAGCGCAGTCTCCTGCGTATGCATACCGAAACGCTTCCAAGGCGACAGTAACGATTCGAAGGCGTCGGTCATTGCCGTCGGTGTGGTCGTGTTCAGGAATGTCGCTCCCAGCACGATGACTACGGCGAACCGGCAGGCATACAACAGCGCGATGGTGATGCCGTCGTCGGTGATCGGGATCGGTCCCAGCTGAGCCACAGTCGTACCGGAACGTACGAAGAAGACATTGAGCAGGCCACAGCATGCAAACAACATCAGGAACATGTGCACGGATCTGAGCAATCGCCATGGATTGAGTCGGGCGGCGCCGATAATCATGCCGGTGAAGATTGCGGACAGTAGCAACTGCCGGCCGGAGTTGATGGCGAAGGCGGAGAACATCAGTGCGAGTGCGGATATCATCTTCACACGTGGGTCGAGACCGTCGATGAAGGACGGCTTGCGGCCGTCGCTCCGCCCCGATTTCATGGGTGCGGCCGCGGACGGATCCTGCTCGCCGTCATCAGACCGCATCGTCGATGACGCTTGTGGTTCAAGCGTGATGGTGCGATCGGCGATGGCGTCGACCTCCGCTTGCGAATGCGAGATGATGAGCGTGGTCACGCCATCGTCGTGCAACGTGCGGATGAGTTCGTGCACGCGTACGGTCGCCTGTTCGTCGAGTCCGGCGGTTGGCTCGTCCATGATGAGTATGCGTGGATTGCGGGCGATCACACCGGCGATGGCCACGAGACGCTGCTGGCCTCCGGACAGATCGAACGGGGAGCGATCCTTCAGATGTTCGATATGCAAGAGCCGCAGGGACTGCTCGACCCGCTCCTGAACCTGTGCCTCGGTCAGGTGCTGATTGCGTGGGCCGTAGGCGATGTCATCGGCGACGGTCTCGGCGAATAGCTGCCGTTCCGGATGCTGCATGACGAAGCCAACGGTGGCACGGAGCTTTTCGCGGGCTTTGCGGTTGAGCGGCTTCGATGCGCCGGAGCCGACGGCTTGCGCAACGGTGATGCCGTCGATGATGATGGAACCGGATTGTGGGGTCTCCAATGCGCAAAGCATGCGGGCCAAGGTGGTTTTGCCTGCACCGTTGCGCCCCATAAGCGCTATCGCCTCGCCCCGGTTGATGGTCAGCGAAAGATGTTCGAAGACGGATGAATCGGCGTTCGGATAACGATAGGCGAGATCACGTACCTTGATGATGGGAGCGGATTGCGACGAAGCGCTTTCGGCCGGATTCCCAATCCGTCGGAGAGTGCCGGTCGAATGCGACGGGGATGTAGGACGGTTTTCCTTGGAACCGGTGTCCGTCACGCGTCCCCGCTCCAGCCGGACCACACGATCGGCGTGCACGAGCTCGTCCATGTGATGCGTGACCAGAATGATGGTGGTGCCGCGTTCCTGCAGATCGTCGAGCACCTGCATGATGTCGGCGCGCGCCTGCGGGTCGAGCATGGCGGTCGGCTCGTCCAATACCAGCACTTGCGAATCCATGGCGAGCATGCCTGCAATCGCGACGCGTTGTTGTTGGCCGCCACTCAGCCTGGTCGGATCGGCCTTGCGGTAGTTCTGCATGCCGACGGCTTTCAGAGAAGCGGTGATCCTGGTCCCGATATCATCATGTGCGATTGCAAGATTCTCCGGACCGAAGGCGACATCATCCTCGGTGATCGTGGTGACGATCTGATCTTCCGGATGCTGGAAGACGGCGCCGATGCCATGACGGGCCGTGCGGTATGCGTCGGCATGGGCGCCGGAATCATCGAAGGCGACATTGCCGAGCAGCGTGACGGTTCCCGAATCGGGCGCGACCAGCCCGGCGATCACACGGGACAACGTGGATTTGCCGGAACCGTTCGCGCCGGTCAGACAGATGCGTTCGCCTTGCAGGATGGTCAGGTCGATGCCATCCAACGCCCAGGTGGCGCCGTGGTCATAGCTGAAGCGAACGTCATGCAGCTCGATGACGGGAGTGTTCGACATCAATGGTTCAGCAGGTTGGAGATCGGCTTGTAGACCAGGAAAGTGACTACGCCGTGGATCGTGAACTTCAATGCGTTGAACGGCAGGAGTGCCGGAATGATCAGTGCCACGACCTGCGCGGTGGTCATGTGCGCATAGAACGGCGTGACGATGATGTTACCTACGATTGCCGCCGCGAGCGCGATGATCGCACCGACGACGATGCCGAGCACCGCGCCTTTGCGGGTCTTGTTCCTGCGGTAGATGAGCGAGGCCGGCACCGATAGCGCCAATGCCACGAGCACCGCCATCAGCGTGCCCCACGGATTGGTAAACAGATGAGGGACGAAGCCGAGTACGCTCACGATCACGGCCGCCGAAGGGCCGAATGCGAAGCCCGCCACGAGGCAGACGATGCCCGACGGATCGTACTTGAGCCACTGCACGCCCGGGATGATCGGGAATTCTATGAGACTGACGGCCATGGCCAATGCCACGAACAGCGCGTACATGGCGATGCGTTTGGTGGACCAGCGACCGGAGTCGGCCACTCCCGTGGAATGCTCGTTGTCCGGTCGGGACTGGTTGTTGGACTGCTGCGTGCTATGCGAAGATACACTCATGGTGAGCTCCGTTTCTTCCATCCGGACTTTGACCGTTGGCCCCGGATTCTCACCGGATCAGCCGCATTCGCGGGTCGCGGGCTTCGGTGGTGGGCCGTTATGGTCATCGGTTTCACCGTTACCGCCAGTAAGGGTTTTCACCTTCCCTGAAACTTGCGGAACCATATATACGCGCCGGTATGGATATAGGTGAGGTCCGGTTACGGTTTCAGGCGGCCGGTCGGGGGCGCAATCGTTATCCATCTCGGGGGAGCGGAATGTTGAGTCGGTTAAGTATGGCAAATCATGCAATCGTATTCACTATTTGTGCGTTCCGCGCGTGTAGTGGGTATGGCACGAGTTACTATGGCGGATACCGGTTCGATTACACCCACCATTACCTGCATAGAGAGGTCAGAGATGATTGAGACTGCACAAGCCTTCGGCGTTGACATCGGCGGCTCCGGCATTAAGGCCGCCCCGGTTAACCTGGAGAAGGGCGAATTTGCTGAGCCTCGTCTGAAGATTCTTACTCCGGAGGTGTCCACTCCGAAGGCCGTCGGTGAAATCGTTCGCCAGCAGCTCGAGCATTTTGAGGTTCCGGAGACCGCTCCGGTCGGCATCGCTTTCCCGGCTCCGATTCATGTGGGAGAGAAGCTCGGCTACATGGCCAATCTGGATCAGTCTTGGGTTGGCGTGGACGTCACCGAGGTATTCTCCGAGGCATGCGGTCGTCCGGTCACCGTGGTGAACGACGCCGACGCCGCGGGCCTTGCCGAACAGCAGTTCGGCGCCGCCAAGGGGCAGAACGGCCTGGTCGTGGCCACCACTTTGGGTACCGGCATCGGCACCGCCCTGATTTTCAACGGTGAACTCATCCCGAACACGGAGCTCGGCCATCTGGAACTGCTCAAGGGCAAGGGCGATGCCGAGAAGTACGCCGCCTCATCCGTCCGTGAGAAGCTCGACATGGGCTACAAGAAGTGGGCCAAGCGTCTGACCAAGTACTACTCCCTCATGGAGTTCTATCTGGATCCGCAGCTGTTCGTCGTCGGCGGCGGTGTGTCCCGCGTGTCCGAGAAGTTCCTGCCGTACATCGACATCAAGACCCCGATCGTCGCGGCCAAGCTGCACAACGAGGCCGGCATCATCGGCGCTGCGTACTATGCAAGCACCAAGATGAAGTGATTCCGTAGCATCGATCGTTCAAGGCCGTCTGATTCGTCAGGCGGCCTTTTCCGTACGTCCGGGGAGTAGGGTGGAGTCATGCGTTTTTCTTCTCGAGTCGATATCAGTGAGCCCAATCCGATCGCGGTGGAGGAGGCCGCGGCCAAACGCCAAGGCGTGACCCTCGGCAAACTGAACGATTCCAATCCGACCCGACATGGTCTTGCCCCGGCATCGGTGCCGGAGGTCTATTCCGCCGAACCGAAAGGACAACGGTATGCGCGAGAGGCATTGGCGACGTTCCTTAACGGGCGGGGGAACGGACGCTGCGAAGCGGATGACCTCTATATCCTGAGCTCCACGTCGGAAGCGTATTCCTGGCTGATCAAGCTGCTATGCGATGCCGGCGATGCCGTGCTCGCGCCGAAGCCGGGCTATCCGCTCATCGAATCCATCGCACGTCTCGAATGCGTCGATACGATTGAATACCAGCAACGATTCGACGGCTCCTGGTACATCGATGTCGCCGAGCTCCGCGAGGCATTGGAAGGTGAACATGGTGGACGTATCCGTGCGCTGGTACTCATCAACCCCAACAATCCCACCGGCTCGTATGTCAAGACGTCGGAACGCGAGGCGATAGTGCAACTGTGCCGTGAGCATGGGGTGGCCATCATCGCCGACGAAGTGTTCTATGATTACGATCTCGAACCGTTCGAAGGCAACGCACGATTGGCGGGTGAGCATGGCGTGCTTACGTTCGCGCTGGACGGGTTTTCGAAGATGCTCGCCGCACCGCACGCCAAAGTCGGTTGGATCCAGGTCTCCGGACCCGTCGAGGACGTGGCCGAGGCCAAACGCAGGCTGGACGTGATCGCCGACGACTATCTGCCGATGAGTGAGATCATCGCCCAACGGATTCCGTCGATGCTTCAGGCCGCACCGGAGCAAACCACACGTGTACGGGCGCGTGTGCGCAGCAATCTCCAGACATTGCATGCCATGCTGAAGACGGACCCGAATGGTCTGGTCAGCGTACTGCGGGCGGAAGGCGGCTGGAATGTGCTTCTGCGCGTGCCAAGCGTGCTTGACGAAAACGAGCTGGTGCTTGCCATGATCGAGCGGCATGGCGTTTCCGGACAGCCCGGTTACTTCTTCGACATGACGTCAAACGGCTATCTGGCGATTTCCCTGCTGCCGGAGCCGGAGGATTTTCGGCGTAACGTTCAAATCGTGCTTGACACCGTCAACGAACTGATCGGCTAGTCCTTCTCAATCTGCCGACGCTGAGCGGCCGTCAGCGTCGGCAGATTGAGGGAATCTGGATGCCTCATACTTGGCTCGGATGAGGTCGGTGTAGAAGGCGACGGCGTCATGGGGCGTGCCATCGAAGACCACGTTGTGCTCGTCGACCACGAGCGTACGGTCGATGGCATATTCGGGGCGGGTGATGAGTGCCGTGTCGTGCGTGGCGAAGATCACCTGCCTGTCATAGCTGAACAGCGCCTTGGCCACGTTGGCCGAAGCGACCTCATCCAATCCCTTGGTCGGTTCATCGGCTACGATTGCGGCAGGGGAGAAGCTCAGCGCGGAAGCGATCGCCAGCAGATGCCGTTTCTCGCCATCCAAGGCGGAAGCGGGTTCCTTCGCGACCGATGCCAGGTCGAAATGAGCGAACAGATTGCCGATGATCGCCTGACGTTCGCTTTCCGGAACCTTATGTTTTTTCAACGGCTGGTCGATCGCCTCGCGTATCGAGGAGGCCTGGTAATAGCCGTTCGGAATCTCCTCGCGGCGTACGCGTCCGATACAATCCTCGACACGCTTCAGGTCACGCTTTACGGATGGATCGTAATCCGTGCCGTCGGCCGTGATCCGGACCGAGCCTGCGGTGGCTGGCAATGCCCCGTCAAGCAGTTTCAGCAACGTGGTCTTGCCGGAACCATTCAGGCCGATCACTGCCACCCGCCTATCGGAGGGCGTGATGGTCAGCGTTGTGGCATCCAGGCCGATATTGCCGTCCTCATAGGTATGTGCGGCGTTGTCGAGCGTGAAGGTCACGGTCGAGATGGGGGTGTCGTGTTTGGCGGCGAAGAGCGTATCGAATAATCCCATGGGAATCATTGTATAGTGACCATCCTCAATCGGCGTGAGTCGTCGGTGGGTGTGGTCAGGCGAAATAGAAACCTTGGAAATCGTAGGAGTAGACGCGGTAGATATAGCTGGTGTTGAGCGTCATCCTGAACTCGGACAGCAGCGTGCCATCGGACGAGTATTGCCCGAACAGGCCCTTCATGCCCGAATCGATGAGGATGTTGCCGTTGTCGAGCTCCTGCGCGGAGGAGACGTACGGCGAATAGGGCACGTCAAACGACGACACTTCACTGTACGTGCCGGCGTTCTCATCGACCAGATACTTGCGGTACTGCGAGCGCGCCGTGTCGGAGGAGAACTCCGTCGAAATGCCGTCGATCACGGACCAGTCGAACTCGGGTCGGGTCAGGGCGGTGCCGAAGTTGTTGTTGAACATGTACAGATAGTACTGGCCGTCCGGCAGTGAATCATCGGTTACGTAGGTGATCGAATGCTGTCCGCCGGTGTCGGGGAACGAGCCGGATTTGGTGAGGAACGAGTCGGCTTCGTCGGTACCGGCCCACACGGATGCTTCGCCGATCATGTAGGCGAGCGTCGGTTTCGATTCCAAGTCGTTCACTTTGATGATGGTCGACGTCTCTCGTGCGGAGAACAGGGCGGAGCCGTCTTCCAGCAGTTGGATGGTATTGCAGTGCAGCCAGTCCCAGCGGTTCTTCGCGTTGGAATCCGATTCGTCGGTGCCCGCATGCGTGGAGGAGGCCTTGTAGTCGGCGAACATCTCGCCGAAATCGAGCAGGCCGGTCACTTCGCCGGTGGTGGTGTCGAGTTTGATGACCTGATCCTGTACGGCGTTGTCGCTGCGGTTCAGCTCGGTGGCGAGCATCACGATGTTGCCATCATCGTCCAGGGCGTAGTCGTGGTGCAGGATGTAGTCGGATCCCAGATTGTAGATTTTCTCCAGCTTGCCGAGCCGGTTCATGCCGACCATGTGCTTGGTGGAGGCGGAGAACCACATGAGTCCGTCGTCATCGAACAGCAGACGGTGCGAACGGTAGTAGAGCACGGGGATCTCGCCGCGCAGCACGCCGTTCGTGTCGTAGTAGAACATGAAGTCCTGCTCGTCGCTGTCGTTGCCGAGAATCGCATACAGGCCATCACCGAGATTCTCCCCGGTTTCCGCGGTCTTGGTCGATTCGAGCTGCACTTCCTCGTTGCCGAGCAGTGAGGCGCCCCTATGGGTGATCGTATGCGTGCGTGCGTCGCCGTCTGCGTTGGTCAGTGTGAGGGTGATGGTGTTGGTCTTGCCGGGTATGAGTCCCAGCAGTTGGAATTCGTGCGTGCGCTGGTATTGCGATTCCTGATATGCGGTGCGTGTGAAGTCGGCATATCCGTCCGCGTGCACGGTATAGCTGACGGAGACGGCGTCATCGGTGGTGAAATACACGTACAGCGACGTGGTGTTGGTGCCGTAAGGGTTCTCTTTGACGAAGATGTCGTCTTCCGTGGCCGCGGCCTGGCTTTTCTCGGCCTTGAGATTGTCGTCGGCCATGTCCTGATAGTCGGCGGTGTATACGTTTTCTATTCGGGCGTTGAGCCGTTCGATACGGTTTTGACGTATCTGCGCCTCTACATTGTCGTAGCTCAACAGGCATGCGCCCAGCGCGATGGCGGAGGCGATGAGTGCGGCGGACCAGCGTCTGGCCCGAGGGTGGTTCGGCAATATGGCGAGCTTTTTCATAAACATATGACTCCGACGATATTCATCTCAAGGCGAAAGGGGGATATCCGCCACTATTATCGCCGTACCTCAAAGACAACAGGTAAATTCGCTCGTTGAATCATGAGAATAGGCTGAATATTCGCTGTAAATGGCATATGCGCAACGAATCAGGGCAGTGCGAACCATGACTGTACTTCAAGGAACAATACCGAATTGGCGCGAGTCAACTCATCCTCGCGCCCCGGCATGAACAGCGACAGCACGGTGATCGTAATCGAGAACATCAGCAACGCGAGAACACCCGCGCGCATCAGCCATCTCAGTCGTGGACGGGAACAATCGAGCGCGAACAGCCATGCCGGCAGGGCGGCCAACGCGAACAACCAGCCGAAATCGGCGATGTATCGCCATCCGAGACCTCCGAGGCGCGAGTCAAGCGCTATGGTCAGCAGTCCCAGAATCAAACATGCCGTCAGCATACCCCACATATTCGCTCGGCCAGATCGGTGCATGCGACGCCGCAGGAATGGCTGCGCGAGTGCGGCGATGGCAAGCGGCACCGTTGTGAACAAGCCACCGGGCATCGCCTCGGTGAAGCCCCACGACGGCAAAGGCGTCGGAGAGACCGCTAGGAACGGGAATTGATCGGTGAATCGTAACGGCAGAAACAGATAATATCCGCAGGTAAGCAGAAAGTTGGCAAATGGCTGATGGTAATTCGTCATATCGGTGACGGTCATCTGATAGCTGCTGCCGAAATCGAGGACGGATCCGAATCGTGCCACATTGTAGGCAAGCAGTGGAACGACCACGACCAGTGCGGGAACCAGCACGGCGAATGGTGCGCGTAGCAGCCGCAATACGCCCGTACCGTGGCTGACGGATCCACCGTCACGCCGCACTTTGCATTGACGGATGATGGCATGAATCTGCGGCCGGAAAATCGCGAACGCCAGCAGTGCCACCACCGTGAACGTGGGCCGACAGCCGAGGTTCGCGGCGATGCATACCGAGCCGGCCGCCAAGTGCGGCAGTGACAACGCCGGCGGATCCTCCACCGCAGGCATGTCGTCATGGGATGCGGAAGGCAATGGCTTCGCGGCTCCCAACCATAGCCACAACCCCAGTGTGCTCAGGAACAGGGAGGCGGCGATCGGCACCGAATAGAAATTCGTGCGATACCACAGATAGACGCTGTTGGATGCCAACAACATGAACACGCACAGCAGACTGGCCGCCGCGAGGGAGGAACCGGGGCGGATGCGTTCGATCAGCCGCACCGTAAGCAGGCAGGCAAACACCAGAAAACCGAACATGAGCAGAAGCGCCGCCGCGCTGGAAGGCAACATGAGCCCGCCCTCGACCCATAGCGATGTGATCGCACGAAACGGCAGGAACAGCATGATTGCCGGAAGCACGCCGAAATAGGAGTACCAATGACCCTGATAGTAGGCGTAATCCCAATAGATCGGACTGACACCGTCGTCAAGAAGACGCTGCCGGGTTTCGGCGCTGTACGGATTGTCGGCGTCGCGGAGCTCGTCCGGCACTTCCAGGTCAAGCCAGGTGTGGCCGTTGCGCAGCGCCTGCGCCATATGGTCGTACTGGTCGAAATCGTAGGTGTACATGCCGTCGGCATGGAACTGCAGGGGGACGGCGGAACGAATCTGCCATACGACGTTCCAGATGGTGATGATGGCGGGAATGGCCATGAGCAGGGCGAAGGCCGTGCGCTGGCGAACGGCGGACGTATCAAGCGGCACCTTCCACAGACGCGAATTCGGTCTCCATAGCAGCAGCAAGGCGAACACGATGACCATAAGGCCGATACGAAGCGGACTGATTTCGAAAGGCACGCGCACATTGGCGCGTACGGCTTGAATCGGAATCCGTGAACCCTTCGGTTCCAGAATCTGCACGCGCACCGTTCTGCCGGCCTCCGCCTTCACATACAGCGAGCGGGGCAGGGACAGTGACACGGAGCGAATCGTGCAGGCGACCCGATCGGCGTCCGGCCGTACCCGAATGGTGGTGAGCGGTGGTTCGGTGCCCTTGTTTTCGGCATCCTGGCGCGCTTCGTCGATCGTCCGTCCCGATACGGGATCGATGCGTATGTAGGCTGACGTACCATCGGCGACCACTTGCAGATAGGCCTGCGTGGGGTCGGTGACGGTGAGCATGCCGTCGGCGGTGCGTTCCAGACCCGGCCCCAACGTGTTGCTTGCGGCGGCGGAATCACCGCTGGCGGCAAGCGTTCTCCAGAACGGCAGGTTGCACAACACGCACTCAATCAGCACCATGATGGCAAGAGCGGATAGAATGGCTGCGCACATGCGGTGACGTGTCTGAATACGCTGCTTCGAAGAGATCACGTCATTATTCTAATGGCTGCATGTCGGGTTGGATTGAAAGAATGGCTACCATGTCTCACCTCACATCATCATCGCCTTCAGCGGATGAGCCGGGCGCGAACCGGGATATGCTGGATCGCCTTATGCGCGGGGTGCACAAAACCTTGGGACGTTTGCGGGGCGATCACGTTGACGCCGGCGCGTCCGATACCACCTTCGGCAATCCGTTCGGCGCGGCCCTGAACGCCCCGCAGGATGTGGTCGGCGAGTTGACCCGCAATGCCGTTCGATTGGGGCCTCTGACCAAAAGGCGCGTGTTCGACGGTTTTGAAGGCGTTCCCGGACGATTGAGGCTGGGCTGGGCTCAGCTACCTCAGACCAGGGGACAGGCGTTCTCCATCGGCCTGTTCACCGATAAGGACCATTTCGCGCAAATCGCTCTGGCCGACAGCAAGGCGCGTGTATTCGCAGGAACCAATCCGTCCATGGACGTTCAGGGCATGGAGCCCCGGTTCGTCTTCGTCAAAGAGGAGGAGCTGACCCTGCCCGACGGCATGCGTTTCGGCCATGCGCCGTCCAATCCGCCGAAAATGGTGAAGGCCTCGCAGGGCGGTGTGGTCGGTCGAGCCGAAGGAGGGCGCATGATGTGGCTCGCCTCATGGCTGAAGGTCGGCAATCGGTACACGTTGGAACAACTACGTGCCAAACTGCCGGAGGCGATGCGTTACGATCTGGAGTTCCGCGATGCGCTGACCATCGCATTCTTCGCCGCATACATGTTGCCGCAGATGAATGGCCTGCTGATCGGTTTCGGCTCGGGCAACATCTTCCGCCGCCTCAACCGCGAAGCCCCGATGGGGGCCATTCGACGTTCCATACGCGATACGATGAGCGCCCGTTCACATGGCATGCGCGCTTCCGGCCTGGAGGACTATTTCGCCGATCTGATGCGTGAGGCCGGTGCGCTTGAGCAGAACCAGATGCTGGAGGCGGTACATGGTGCCGAACCGTTGCACCTGTATACGTCCAGCTATTCGAACTGCTATTTCTTCGCATGGGATTCCACCCTGCCGTTCGGTGCCGCCCTGCGTGCGCTCAACATCGAAGGCAATCTCAACCGTTTCGCCGCCGTAAGCTCCTGGCTGGAACGCAATGCGCGCATCGGATGCCTGCCCACGGAAGACACGGTCACTCGTGCCGAAGCCGCGCAGATCGATCTGGCATTGCTGGAGAATCCAGCATTGATCGCTTTGAAACCCGACGATGAATTCGGGGCCATCCTCGATTCACATCAGGATAGCGGCATCCAGGCCGTCGCCAGACTTGTCGACATCGCCGACGAGACCCGACGACACATTGCCGAAGACACCAAGGACTGTCTCTTATACACATCTCCGAGCCCACGAGACCGAGGC
>ENA-OXUB01000748-OXUB01000748.1-human-gut-metagenome-genome-assembly--contig:-NODE-748-length-16245-cov-10.327857_pt1 | contig 16245 bp, 9 predicted proteins | sample MGYA00249345_ERZ652652 | MGnify/ENA primary metagenome ERZ652652 (study PRJEB26925, sample SAMN05826496) | human gut metagenome | biome: ENVO:2100002; feature: ENVO:00000062; material: ENVO:00002003... | reverse complement strand
CCAGCAGCGTCGCCGCGGCGGCGATGCCGGCGAAAAGTTTCCTCATCTTCATGAGTTAGCCCCTCTTCCTTTTTTCTATTGCTGTTGGGTTTTTAATCACGAAAAAATGGGCCCAACATATCCCAAAGATCCGTAAATCTTGATGTGTTCCGTCGGGCCGTCCACGCTGTTGCGAACGGCCCGACTTGGCCGGATTACGGCCGATTACCGACCGAAGGTCAGACGAGATGTTTCTTGCCGCGCCAGATTCCGGCCGCGCCGATCATCAGCATGGACAGCGCCGCGATCACACCCGCGGTCAACAGCCACTGACGTTCCGTCGTGCTACCGGTAAACGGCAGCGTGGCCACGGAGATAGAGCTATTGGTGATGACCACGTACACTATCGTCGAATTTGGCGAGTCAGGAACATCCACCTCATTGCCGGGTTCGAACATGTCATCACCGTCGAGCTTATGCTGGTAGGATGGCTGCCACGAACGGCTTAAGCTGGTTTCCGTAACGGTGTAGGCCTTCTTCTCACCGACCGGAATCACCACATCGGCGATCCATTCGCCGTCTTTGTTGGCCTTCAAAGTGACGGTCTTGTAGACGTCGTCGCCACACTTGACATCCACCGTGACGCTCTCCGGCCTGCTACCGCTGCCCTTCCACTGCTTTTCGATATGCAGGGTGGATGCGACCACCTGAATCACAGGATGCGGATACGGATTATCAGAGCAGGCGTGCGCCACATTGTTGGCCGTGTAAGCCAGGCACGCGGACTCGTTCGAGTGGAAGCCAGGCTGGCCGGACGACGTGGTGTTGCCGTTAAGATCGGTGTCTACATCACCCACAGTGTCACCATAGCTGCCGTCATTGGCCGCATACTCGTCGTATGCTTTCTGGGTTGGCTTCACGTTGTAGGAAAGCGTGTAGGTAACACCATCCTGCAACATGTTCTGGAACACGACCGTGAACTTCTTGGCGGATTCATCGTAGGTCAGCGTGTAGTCCGTACCCTCTTCGAGAGTGACTTCGTTGCCGTTGGCGTCTTTCGCCGTCACCGCATAGTTCTTGTCGGAAAGTTCGACATACCCGGAAAGCGTATCTTCGATACTCACGTTGGTGAAACCGTAAGTGGTCGTCTCGCTCTTCCGGATTTCCTCAAAGATGGAGTTCAAACCCGAGGCATCGGTTGCGGTCTTGTAGTATCCGGCGTTGCTCCCCTCACTAAGATCCTCGTAATTTGCCGCATTTGGGTAATTACTGGACACAGCGTGCATGAATTTATTTTCCGAAGTCGCTGTCGAAGCTGGATTTGCACCGTCAAAAACGCCAATCGAATATACGATAGCCCCACTGTCTTTCAACTGCTTAGCATATTCAACAGCGTCGTTGGCCACTTTTCCGTCAAACGTTTTTTCCGATGTAGGTTTACCATCCGTAAAGAAGATAACCACCTTCTTTGCCTCAGTTCGAGCTTCAGACATTACCGTGAACGCATGCTGGAATCCATAATCAGCCCGGGTGGCACCGCCAGCCGTAAGCTTGTTCACTTCATTCTTCAAGCCATCCGTATCAGCGGTCAACTTCTTGACGATCTGGGAGTAGTTGTAAGTATTCCACTTATCCTGATATGTTTTGTTCCCAATCTTTTTCGTTGCATTACCAGCAAACTTCACCAAGCCGACACGAACTGGCTCAGAACCGGACTGCGCACCTTTATTAATTTTCGCAGCCTCATCCAAAAAGTTGTTTACAGCGGACTGCAATGCTTGCAATTTCGTAACGGAGCCCATATTCTCACGCATCGAACCGGACACGTCAAGCACAAGTGTGAAGTCAACCGGCTGGGTGGTAGTGATTGTGGAACTACTTGCAGCACCGGTCACGTCGACGTTCACCGTGTAGGTGTTGTCGGCGTTCTTCTTGATCCTCTTATGCTTTTCCGGTGCGCCGAGCGGCTTGATCGCCTTGATCGTCACACTGGCTTCAGGGGAATTCACAATATTGCCATCGGTGTCCGTACCCGTAGCCGTGGCGGTGTTCGTGAAGTGGCCTTCGCTGCCCACCATGCCTTCGGTAAGTGTCAATGTTCCGGAGCACGTGGTCTGCTGGTTTGAGGCAAGAGTGCCGGTCCCGCAGGAAACATCCGTGATGTTGGGGTCGTTCACCACAACCTTGCTCAGCGTGGTGGTGCCGCTGTTACGCACTACGAACGTATACGGAACTTCATCGCCCACATTGAACGTATGGGAATCCGCATCTGGATATGTGTCTTTGTTCACGGACTTCACCAGATCAAGCTGGTTCAGCTTGTTTACCGAGTAAACCTTCAGGCCGCGAATCAACTGCACCTGATGGTCAGCACCGGTGGATGCGCTGAAGCCGAACTTCACCGAATCCGGAAGACGGTCGATATCTGTTTCGAGAACGGTCTTACCTGCGATCTTCACTGTCAGATGCTGCGTCGTGGCGCTGTCATCGGTAACGGGAGCGATGGTGATGTCGACGGACTTGCCGTTGTTGTCATCTCCGCTCTTGGTCGCCTTGCCACTGTCAAGTCCGTCAGTGACTTCCCCGGAAACGTTTTTAGAAGCCACAATGCAGTAGCCGTTATTCCAGTTACCGTCGCTGTCGGTCTTTCCCGCACCACGCACGGTAACGGAATTGGCCCCCTTCGGGTCTTGCCACTGACCGCAGTCCTCGCCACCGGTAACACGCGCATAACTACTACCGGACTTCGTTCCGGTTGCGTTCTGCTGGCTGAAGTTGCCGAAACGGTCAAAGCCGATGCCGAGCACACCTTGGGCGACACCCTCTCCTCGCTTGCTGCTGTCGCCGATGCCATCATCGTCACTAGTCGCGTAACCGAGTGCCGCGCCTGAGGTGCCTGCCTTGCTCAGCGTGGCTGCGCCATCCGTCAGGAAGAAGCTGATGCCGTCCGCTGGTGTTGTATACTTGCCCGCGCCGGACGTCTGATACATGTAATAGTCGAACGTAACATGCAGGCCGCTCTTGCTGATGACCGGCTGATTGTACAGTACTGCGGCTTTTTGGTTCTCGCTGTTATCTGTCAACTGCAGGTAACCCTTGCCGTTCTCCCCTTGGATATCACTGCTATCCTGCGTGTTCTTGCACTTCAACGAACCACTGGTCGCGGCCGTCAGGCAAGCGCTGTCTGCAGTTGTCCAGTTTGCGTCTCCGAAGGTGCTGTTCTTGAACGATTCGTCCAGCAGCAGCGAACCGCTTTCCGACGAACCACCGTCCGCCACCGGAGTCGCGGCCTGCTCATTAGCCGCTTGCACTGCCGTTTCATCAGCGCCATTCTGCGCTTCAACACCAGCATCGGCATCCGTTGTATTCGTATCCTCAGCGGAACCATCCGCAGCGGCCTCATCCGCAGCGGCCTTCTTGCTGGTTGCTTCGGAATCGGAAGTCTTCTCATCCTGCGATTCGCTTGTGGTCTTCGCAGACTGCTCCGTCTGCTGCGCCTGCTGCTGCGTCGTATCATCCTGCGCAACAGCGGTGCTGGCAGTGGCATATCCAAGACCACCGAGCATGGCCACAGCAACAAGCGCCGCGATGACTCGCTTAGCAAGTCCCCCTTTGCGCACTGCCTGCCATTCGTCGCATGCACGTTTCATATTGTCCCCTTACGCAGCGCCTTGCGGCGCTAGGTTGTCTTCATACGGCTTCGACGACCTTGCAGTCGTTCGACACCGCTCCAACCCTGAAACGTAGGGGAATTCACCCAAGCACACATACACCCTAACGGCGGGAAAGTCGAGGGGAAAGACTCACGGCAAAACCTACTGGCCGCAACGCATGAAGGTTGTTTTCGGCACCCGATTTTCGAAGCAGGAATCTATCCACGTTTTGGCCATTTGGCCGCATGCCTGCGGATATGCCACGGCTTTCTGCGCAACCACAACAGAACCAATCCGAGCAGCAATGTGATTACAGCGACCACGATCGCAATCAACCGCGCATCCTTCGCCGCGTCCGATTCGTCGGGAATCACGTCGGGAATCGACGAGCGTACCGCGGAAACCAGCAGACGGTGGGTGTTCACGCCGTATGGCGTGCATGTCATCAGCGTCACGCGATCCTCGCCGGGCACGATCTTCAGCTTTGATGTATCGTTCGGTTCGATCACGGAAATGCGGTCCACCTGATAGCCGAGCGTATGACCCATCACGTCAAGATAGAAGTAGTCGCCAACGCGCATCTCGTCGAGCCGCGTGAACATGGTGGCGTTCACCAATCCGCGATGCCCGGTGATCACGGCATGCGTGTTCTTGCCACCGACCGGCAGGCTGCTGCCGTACAGATGCCCCGCGCCGGAGGCCAGCGCCGACTGCGACGTGCCGTGGTAGATTGGCAGATTCACCGAAATCTTAGGAATGCGAATGGTGCCCATCACTCCGCCACCGGAATCCAACAATCCCTGATATTCCTCGTCTTTGGAACTCGCACTGCCATCGTCATCATCCGTCTCGCTGGCCCGCGAACCGCCCTGAACCGCAGCGAACGGATCCTTCGCCTCACCCAAAATCGGTTGCCCCGAAGCCGCAAGACGTTCGTTATACGACTTCGCGGCAGCGAACGCATCATCCGCCTGCGGATACGGCCAGCCCGCAATCGTTCGTGCGGATTGCGCCGACGTACGCGACAACTCCACTGCGGCACGGTACTGCAATGCCGCCGGAAACCCACCAATGCAGATTGCGGCGACGATCAGCAATGCACCAATCGCATACATCATGCGCATACTACGGCGATTCCTGCGGCGTTCACGCATCTCATCGGAAACGTCGATCACCTCATCAAACGCAGGCTGCCGCCAGCCCATTCCCGCCGTTTCCGATTCCATCAGATCCTCAGCACGCACCGTTTCGCACCGTGACTCCCGCATTAGCGACTCTCCGATCCCGCCAAATTCAGCCCGAACGCTGTTGACTGCAGCATTTCGGCAATCCCGCTACCTTTCGACGAACTGCCGCAATACACGCTCCAGTTCGTCGATGCGCAACGCCTGCCGCGCAATCAGCAGATCACGCTCATTGATGGCCAGCTGAGCTCTCGCCAGCTGCGACAGCCCCTCCTCGGAATCGCCGGCATTCGGCGACCCCCATTCCGATTGCGTAAGATTGCCGTGTTCCAATATCCACAAATCATCGGCATCGAGCGCATACGGACTCGTCCGCTTACCGGACTTCGCCTCCTTATCTTGCCGCCGTTTCCATCTGGCGATGCAACGTTCCACGCGCTTGTACCCGATAAGTTTCGGATCAAGACCTGCCTCGCGGAAGATAGCCGCAGGCGACTCCCCCGCACGGTAACGGCACATGCATTCGACACGGAATTGGTCGGTATAGCGAATATGGGATGCACTGACGCTTTTGACCGCGGGCAGACTGGCCAGATAGGAGCGTTCCTTGGCAGTGAACTTACCGTCGATCATCATTGCCGCCCCTGCTCGAGCGTCATCGTACGGCCCGGCATCATCGCAAGCCCTGCAAGATCGCCTGTAAATTGCATGTGGGCAGAAAAGAAGCCCCCCCCCCAGCGAAAGTATTTTCATATGGCGACCCCTCATATAACTGCGATACGCCGAATCGTATCGGGGGGATTTGTTCCGATACCCTCCCTACGACCCCCGCATAATATTCTCGCCGCTCTCAACATTCACGGCACCGCACCTTGCTTACAGCGGAACGAATCAATGCGGGCAAACCCCACGAAAAACGAGTCACACGGCTGAAACCCGCAACACTCGGGCACAACGGTCAAGACACGCCAACCGAAGCCTGCGGCATCACGACAAACACACGCTCCATACACCCCCTTATCTTCAATGGTTTCGCAAGCCACACAACACGTGACACACATGAGAAAGGAGGAAAATGGCGGGGTACACTCCCCTGAGTCGTATTACTCCACCGACTTCAACGAACTGACCGGTTCGATCCGGTCAAGCACCGGATTCACGAACAGTTGCACCAACAGCGCAAACGCCATGGTCGCCGCCGCCGCAATCACGTAACTCATCGGCTTGACCTCCACCTCGAAATACAATGCCGGCATATTCAGCGCAGCCGTGAGCAGACCACCGACCCATCGACCTATCGGCAAACCGATCACCACTCCCATGGCCGTCAGAATCATCATCTCTCGATTCACATACCGATGCACTTCACGATCGAAGAATCCCAGCACTTTTAACGTGGCCATCTCGCGCACGCGTTCCGACACATTCGTATTGGCAAGCGTGAACAGCACCACAAGTGCCAGCCCGCCCGCAAGCGCAACGATCAAGGCGACCACCGCGCCCATGAGGTCAAATTTGAAGCTGGCGGCCATGTCCGCGCAGCACACCGTCTTCATCACCGAATCATCCTTTTCGAGGGTGTTGGCGTATGCGATCTGCGCATCGTCGGATCCGGTGAGCTTGGCGTATACGGCGTTCCAGGTCAGGGAGCTGCCGGAATCCGATTTGTCCGATTCTGGAGAATCGGACATTCCGGACCCTGAACCGAACAGCTTGCCATAATACGATTCACTCACGTAGATGTCGGAACCTATGAGGTTACGCGTCACCTCGCTCACCTTGGCCTTGGCCTGAATGCCATCGCCGTTGGTGAGATTCACCGTATCGCCGGCCTTAACGCCCAGAGCGTTGGCCGCCGACTGCGACACGATCACCCCACTGTCGCCCAACACCGCCTTCGAGCCACTCCGTTTGTCCGATTCTCCAGAATCGGACAACTGCGCCCCGGTTTTGACGTCCTGACTGTCCGATTCTCCAGAATCAGCCATCCGTGCCTCGGATTCACCACCCTGTTTGTCCGATTCACCAGAATCGGACATTCGCAACGTGGTTTCGACTGCTTTACTGTCCGATTCTCCAGAATCGGACATTCTGAAGAACTTGCGCACACCATCCCATCCGGACGTGACCGGCTTGAGCGTAACCATCTCACCCAGTTCATCCAGATGCTCCTCGGGCACCACCACAAGTTGGATGCCCTCGCTTCCCTCATCGTTCGCCAGATCACCGGATTCGACACGTATGTCCATGGTCGAAGTCGTACGCCCGTCCGCTCGCAACTTCGCCCGCATTGCATCCGCATCGGTATCGTTCGCAACGACCATCACATCGTATCGGTAGATATCGCGATACTGTTTGACGCCAAGTTCCGCCACGGTGTCGTTGATCGCGAGCCCGCATATGATCAACGCCGTGCATCCGGCAACGCCTCCGACCGTCATGACCAGGCGCGACTTGAAACGGAAGATATTGCGCGCAGTAACCTTGCTTAGGAATCCCAAACGACTCCAAATCGGCGTAATCCGCTCCAATAGAATGCGCGAACCTGCGCGCGGGGCTTTCGGACGCATCAAGCCGGCGGGCGTCTGCCGCATCTCTTCGACGCACGCGTAGATCGTCGCACCGAGTACGCCGACCACGAACAGCGCGATACCAAGCGATCCATACAGCCAGTCATACTCGAATCGCACGCCCGGCAGCACATACATGCCTTGTATCACAATCAGCAAAAACGCTGGAATGCCAAGGAATCCAAGCAATAGCCCAAGGCCGCCGCCAATCAGGCAGGCAAGCAGTGCGAATAGCATGTAGCGCGCGGCGACCTGCAATCGTCCGTAACCGAGGCCGATGTAGGTGCCGATAAGACCACGGTCCTCTTCGACCATGCGCGCCATGGCGGTCAGGCTCATCATCACCGCGACCAGTAGGAACACGACCGGGAATGCGTTGCCGATGGATCGGATCGAACTCAGGTCGGATTTGAGCGCACTGTATCCGCCGAGGGATGAACGATCCTGCACGTACCAGCGCACGTTCGGCACGCTGCTTTCGAGCTCATCTTCCTTATCTTGGAAGGTTTGTTCGGCACTGTTCCTCTGCTCGTCCAATTGCGATTGCGCCGCGTCCAACTGCGCCTTGGCTTCTTGGAACTGCGGACTGCTGGAGATCACTGTTTCACGCATGGTTTCACGGGTGGATTCGTCCATGGTCGCGCCTGTGCCCAGCATTGCGCTTTGCTGTGCCACAATCTGATCGATCTGTTGATTGAATTGACTGCGATTCTCGTCTATCTGTTTCTGCGCATCCGCGAATTGCCGATTGGCTTTGTCTCGCGCTTCGTCGATTTTCTTCTGTCCCGCATCGATGAGTTCCTGCCGTCGTGCTTTCTGACGATTGGTTTTCGTTTTGCCTTTGATGCGGTTCATGACTTTGCCGACGATGGTTTCATAGGATTCGTCGAACGTGCTTTCGTCTGCCGCACCGTCGACCAGCAGAGTGACCGACGTATAGATGGTTCCGGTCACGCCATCGGATGGTGCGAAAAACGTGTAGTCGCTCGTCGCAGTCGAACGGTACGAGGTCATGGCCGAATATCCGTCAGGATTGCTCAGGTTCTGAGGATCAAGCACCACGCCCACGATTCGCAGCTCCGTCGGGAATTCCGGCGTCTGTTCATCCGACACCCCTGAAGTGTCCGATTCTCCAGAATCGGACATCTGGGAACCGGATGTACCTGCCTGATTGTCCGATTCTGGAGAATCGGACACTTGGGATGCTTCAGGTGTGACGGTGATGCGGTCGCCGATCGTATGGCCGGAATCCTTGATGAATTGCTTGGTGACTGCGACCTCACCGGATTTGGTCGGCATGCGACCTTCCTGCAGGTATGGCTGGTCGATGCCGTTCGTGCCGATTTCCTGCATGGTTACGGACTTGTCGCCGCCCACATCGATGGTTACGCTTTGCGAGCGCTCGGCCTGCACCTTCCGTACGCCAGTGACCCGTCGCAACGCGGTGACATCGGCATCGCTCAGCCCAGCCGTCGATAACACCTGAATATCATGCATGCCCTGGGCGTCGAAGAACCGGTCCGACGCGAGAAACGCATCGCGACATCCCGCGTAGATGCCGGTGAGTACGGCCACGCCGAGCAGGGTAATCATGGCGATCGAGACGAATCGCTTCCACGATCGCAGCCACATGCGAATCATGTCTTTGACGAACGCCATTGTGCTCCTCCAGACGCGTGCCCCTTAAGAAAAACCTACTTCTTATTGAACACTACGAAACTGGAGAACATATGTCTGTGACACGCATCAACACGCATGAAACAGGGGTTGCGCCAGAGCGAGCGCAACCCCTGTAGCCGGCACCCTCGTCACAAGGGTACATGTATATGGCCCGACCGCGGAGGCTAAATCCGCATCAGCCCTTCACCGCACCGGCCATGATGCCGGAAACCAGTTGCTTGCCGGCGACAGCGAAGAGAAGGATGAGCGGGAAGGTGGTGAGCACCACGCCGGCCATCACGATGGTGTAGTCGGTGAAGTACGCGCCCTTCAGGGTTGCCGCGGCAACGGTGAGCATGCTGTTCTTGTTCGGGCCGAGAATAAGCATGGGCCAGAAGTAGTTGGTCCACTGCGCGATGAACGTGAACAGGAACAGCATCGCGGCCGCCGGCCGGGCTGCGGGCACCGCCACGGAGATGAAGGTGCGGAACATGGAACAGCCGTCCACGCGCGCCGCTTCGATCAGCTCGTAAGGCAGGGCGTCCTGCAGGTATTGCGTCATCCAGAACACGCCGAACGCACTGACCAGACCCGGAATGATCACGGCCCAGATCGAACCGAACAATCCGGCCTTGTTGGCCATGATGTACAGCGGTACGATGCTCAGCTGCTGTGGGATGGTCATGGTGCCGATCACGATGGTGAACAGCACGCCACGGCCGCGGAACCGCAGTTTGGAAAATGAGTAGCCTGCCAGCGTGGAGAAGAACACCGTCGATACCGACGTGACGATTGCCACGAACAGGGTGCCACTCAACGCCTGCCAGAATTTCATGGCGCCGAATGCGCGCGAGATGTTCTTGATCAGTCCGCTGCCGAAAATCAGCGCCTGCACGCCGTACTGCGTGCTGGAGCTGCTTTGCGACGCAATCGAAAGCGCCACATACAGCGGGAACACGAAAATCAGGATCGTCACGACGAGAATCGCATACGTGCCCCACCCCGCGCGGCGGCCTTCGCTGGTCACTTCCAACGTCTTACGACGGCGTTGTTTCGCTGCGGAACGGGCCACGCCCTTGCCGTACATCTGCTCAAGTGCCGGAGTGCCCAGATCGCGCTTGTTGCCTTCGTTGGTGATATCGGTCATCTTGGGTCACTTCCTTTCGGCGGCGTCGGTCGAAGCGGCCGTTGCCGAGGCTGCACGACGGGCCTCGACTCCCGATCGCTTCGCCAGCTCATATTCGGCTTCCTGCCGTGCGTTGAGTTCGGCCAGTTTGATTTTGTCGATCTTCGGCTGTCCGCCCGAGGCGAGTCGTTGCGTCAGCCAGAAGTTCAGCACGGCCAACAGCACGATGATCAGGAACAGGATCCACGCCACGGCCGCCGCGCGACCTAGGTTCGGCTGCCCGATCGTGACCTTGTTGAAGCCCATATCCCACAGGTACAGCGAGAGCGTGAGGTACTGCCGGTTCGGTCCGCCGTACCCGGAAGTGCCGTTGTGGAACATCTGTGGCTCGTCGAAGATCTGCAGTCCGCCGATGGTGGAGGTGATGATCACGAAGATCAATGTGGGCCGCAGCATCGGCAACACCACCGAACGGAAGGTGCGCCATTTGCCGGCGCCATCGACTACGGCCGCCTCGAGTACGTCGTTCGGGATGGCCTGCATAGCGGCGAGGAAGATCAGCGTGTTATAGCCGGTCCAGCGAAAGTTCACGATGGTGGCGATGGCCACATGCGACCAGAAGGCGTTGCCATGCCACATGATGGGGTTCAGTCCGATATCGGTCAGTAGCACGTTGATGGCCCCCATCTTGTCGGAGAAGATCTGCGAGAAGATGATGCCGGCCGCGCTCGGTGCCACGATGTATGGCAACAGCACTCCCATGCGCCAGAAGGTTTTCGCTTTGAGATTCGCGTTGAGGATCCATGCCAGGAACAGCGCCAGAATGATTTGCGGAACCGAGCTGAGGATGAAGATGGAGAAGGAATTGCGCAGCGCGTCCCAGAAGGATTGCTGGTGCAGTACCCAGTTGAAGTTGGCCCAGATGCTGGGCTCGTCGCTATTGCAGGTTGCGCCGCAGATGGCTACGCCGCCATCGCCGGTCAGGGTGTTGTATTGGCGCGTTGCGATATATACGGTGAACAGCAGCGGGAACAGGCCCACCACTGCGAACAGCAGGAAGAACGGGGCGATATAGAGGTATGGAGACGCCTTCCATTCAAACTGTCCTAGCCGGGTGCGCCATGGGGTCGGCTGCTTGGTTGATCGTGACATGATTGCTCCTAGTTCACGTCGTTGTGATTGCAGAAGATGCCGGTTGCGTTGAGTGCGATGCGCTCAGAAGAAAGGACCCGACCCGGCCTATGGATGATGGGTTTCGGCCGGGACCGGGTCCTTCACGGGATGTCTGTCAGCTTAGGGCCTTCACGTCTTCCAACCACTGCTTCCAAGCCTGGTCAGGAGTTTGTTCCTGGGTCGCATCGACGCGATTCAGGGCGTCGACCATCTTGGTCTGAATGTCGAAGTACTGGCTGCCCTTGTACGGGACGATGTCGTAGGCCTTCGCTCGGTTGGCGAAGATCTTACCCGTCGGAGCATCGTTCAGGTAGGTGTCGGTCTTGCTGGACACATCGGAGGAGGCCTGCGCACCTTCGGAGCTCGGATAGTTGTTGGCGGTGGTGAACACGGAGACCTGCTGATCGGCTTCGGTCAGCCATGCCACGAGCTTGGCGGCCTCGTCCTTGACCGGGGAGGATTCCGGAACGACCAGATAGGAGCCGCCCCAATTACCGCCACCACCCGGGAAGACGTCGGCGATATCCCAGCCTTGGAAATCCTCACCGGTGTTGCCCTTGATGTTGTTGATCAGCCATGCCGGGCACTGGATGGTGGCGAAGCCCGTGTCGGACTTGAAGGCCGCGTTCCAGTCGTCGCTCCACTGGGTCAGGTGGGCGGACATATCCTTGGTGGCGGTCAGCTGGTCGTACAGATCCTTGATCTTGGCATTGTCGGCGGCAATAATCTTGTCGTCCTTGGATACGTAGGATTCCTCGACCTGATTGATCATGGACTGCCAATTGCTAGCCATGGAGTCATACCATGGCAAGCCGGTCTTCTCGGTGTATTCCTTGCCCGCCTTGAAGAAGGAGTCCCAAGTGGCATCATCGCCGCCGAGCCATTCGGCCACGGATTCACGGTCGGACGGGAAACCCGCCTTTTCGAGCAGGTCCGCACGGTAGCAGATGCCTTCAGGGCCGATGTCGGTACCCGCACCGATCAACTTGCCGTCGACGGTAGCGCTTTCGGACTTCCACGCCACCCAGTCGTTGTCTTTGGTGTAGGAGCTCAGATCAACGAACTTGTCGGGCATGGCGAGCAATGAAGGCATCCAGTCAACTTCGGCCACGTATACGTCATAGGCGTTGGAACCGGTGGAAATTGCGGTGTTGAAGGCTGCACGCGCATCATCGGAAGACGCGGCCGCGGTCTCTTCGATCTTGACGTTCGGATGGGCCTTCTCATACTTGGCCCAGAGGTCTGCACCCGGGCGTTCCGAAGTCGGCTTGCCGAAACCCGGATTGTTGAAGGTCTGCACCTTGATGGTGATCTTGCCGTCCGCACTTGAACTGTCACTGGAACTATTGGAACTTCCACAGGCACCTAGGCCAACAATCATGGCCAGGGCCGTGACGGATGCCAGTGCCGGCTTGAACTTGTTCATCTCGTCCTCTTTTCCTTGCAACGCACTGCGATGTACGTCACTCTCCCTTGTTCGTCGCACTGCTGTGTGCAACGATCTTGTGAGAAAACCTCGATGTTTTCTCACGTTTGATGGAACCGTTTCCATCAAGTGACTCCAAAGATACACCCTTTCAAGGGGTAACGCCATCATCTCGGCGTGTTGCATAAGCCGATACAAATCGCTGATATTTCAATGCTTTTAGACATATCTGACTATATTGACCGCCACTCTATCTTTCCCCCTGATATAGTTTCGTCGGCTGACGAATATCGTCAATTCACTAAACTATTTTGCAAGCGGTTCCAAAAAACGTTTGACATGCGCCATACAATCTCACGCATTGCAAGCACCTCAGCCACCGATGTGAAAATCTCATCCCTGCAGGAAATGCAACAACCGCAGCACCGTTCCCGCAACATGAAGACGGCACGTACGACGATAGGGAAACACTTCCGTCAGGCGGATTCGCGACGGACCAGACGCACTGGAAAACGCTGGAACGAAACGCGCCACGTACCGTTTTCCAAACGATGCGCAAGCATGCGCGTAGCCGCCTCCGCCATATCATCCAGCGGTTGGGCGAGCGTCGTCAACTGCGGATTGAGCAGACGTGCGGCCTGCAGATCGTCGAATCCTACAACGGCGACATCCTGCGGCACCTGCTTGTCGAACCGGTCAAGCACATGCAACGCGCCAGCCGCAATCTTGTCGGAATGCGCGAAAACACCATCCACCTGCGGATACTCGGCAATAATCCGCTCCATGGATTTGAGACCGTTATCCATCTCATAACTACCCGCATACGAAGCGATCGGCTCAAGCCCCTGCTCCTTCAACGCGGCACGGAATCCGGCCGTACGTTCCTTCGGCGTGGGCATATCGCGCGGTCCCTCGATAAGGGCAATGTGCCTGCAGCCGCGTTCCACCAGCAATTTACCGGCCTGATAACCACCGTCGTAATTGTCGACATCCACATATGGGCATTTGAAGCCCTTCGGTGGACTGCCGATGAACACGGTGGGCTTATCGAACCGTTTGAGCATATCGGCGAACTTACGGCCCTCATGAAAACTCGCCACCACCACGCCTTCAGCGCCGGAGCGATGCAGCAGCTGCTCGAACCCCTTGGCGTTATCGGGCTCGGCCAGAATCAGGAACGGCAGCAGGTTCTCCCGAGCGAGCGACATACTCAACTGGCCGAGAATGCCGGCCAGGAAGTCATCACGGAACAGGAAGTCCGTGGGCTCGTCCACCACCAATGCCACTACGTTGCTATGCCCACCGGTCAGACGCCTCGCCGCAGGATTCGGCACGAAATGCAGTGCCTCGGCAGCCTCCTGAACCTTCCGCCGGGTCGCTTCGGACGCCGAGCCGCCACTCAGGGCACGAGACGCGGTCGAAACGGCGACGCCGGCGCGCTGCGCCACATCACGTATGGTGACGACGGTCTTGCCTTCCTGCTGTTCCATGATCGCTGCCCACCTCTCGTTGGCCTTATACGCCCTGCCGCCTCGTCAGAAGCCACCGGAACCACCCCATCGTAAATTCCCTTACCTGAACGTTTCATGCATCGAGTCCATAGCGGTACCGCCGGCAACCGCATACCGGTCCTACCATCATAGGACATGCTTTTGGAAACGATTCCAGCGTTTCGGATCCACAATGCTCGCCATCGTCATGACCGTCTGACACCACGGCCATCATCCTGCCGTTCGCTGTAGGCATAGGGCACCCACAACACCCACATGGCGCCACGAACTCCATCTTCTCCCCCGCATCCGTCAGGCCCCGCAGACAAGAACCCTGGTTCGCCGTGAACGGTGACGTACGGATATGTGTGCGCTTGGATACAATCAGTGGTGTTCCAAAGCCAAGAGAAGAAGAGGCCATTCATGAGCGACGTCAATGCCGTGAATAAGCCGCGCGAAACCGACGACGTGCCGGTTCCGCCGACGCTACGCAAGTCACTGAAAAATCGTCACATCCAACTGATCGCATTGGGCGGTGCAATCGGCACCGGCCTATTCTACGGTTCCAGCGAATCCATCGGACTCGCCGGCCCGTCCATTCTGCTCGCCTACCTGATCGGCGGCCTCGCGATCTTCCTGATCGTGCGTGCGCTGAGCGAGATGGCGGTAGAAGATCCGAAAGCAGGCGCATTCAGCTACTACGCTACCCGCTACTGGTCGAAGCGCGCCGGATTCATCTCCGGCTGGAACTACTGGTTCAACTACGTACTCGTGGCCATGGTGGAACTTTCCGTAGTCGGTTCGTTCGTGAACTACTGGTTCCCGAACATCCCGAAATGGGTCTCGGCGGTCGTGTTCCTCGTGGCCATCGCCGCACTGAACCTGATGGGCGTAAACAAGTTCGGCGAATTCGAGTTCTGGTTCGCCATCATCAAAATCGTGGCCGTGATCGCCATGATCCTCGGCGGCCTGTACGTCATCATTGCGAACGTGCCGACCGCATCAGGTATCCGCGCATCATTCGCCAACTGGTTCACCATCGACGGCGGCTTCCTCCCGCACGGGTTGATGAGCCGTAACGCCGACGGTACTTGGACCGGCCTGATGATGGCGCTGGTCGTGGTGATGTTCAGTTTCGGCGGCACCGAGCTAATCGGCATCACCGCGGGCGAGACCGAGAATCCGCGCACCACCATCCCGAAGGCCACGAACGGCATCATCTGGCGAATCCTCGTGTTCTACATCGTGGCGCTCGGTGTGATCATGGCCGTGGTGCCGTGGAGCAAGATCGACGGCGACTCCAGCCCGTTCGTGCAGATCTTCGATTCCGTGGGCGTGCACGCGGCCGCCGGAATCCTCAACTTCGTATGCCTGACCGCCGTAATGAGCGTGTACAACTCAGGTCTGTACGCCAATTCCCGCATGCTCTACTCGCTGGCGAGGCAAGGCAACGCGCCGGCATATCTCGGCAAGCTCAGCAAACGTGGCGTGCCGGTCGGCGGCGTGATCACCTCCGCCATCATCATCGCCATCGCCGTGGTGGTGGTGTTCGTATGGCCGGAATTCGCATTCAACTATCTGATGTCGATCGCCACCATCGCGGCCGCCATCAACTGGACGATGATCATGATCACCGAGCTGAAGTTCCGCCGCGTAGTGGCTGCCGGCGACGGCCCGGCCGAACTCAAGGGCCTGAAGGGCCAGGAGGCACTCGACAGGATCGTGTTCAAACTGCCGTTCGCCCGCGTAACACCGTATGTGGTGATTGCGTTCATGGCGCTGGTCGTAGTGCTGATGTGCTTCTCCGCCAGCTATCGCATCGCCGTGTACGCCGGCATCATCTGGCTGATCGTGCTGTTCGCCGCCTACCAGCTCACACAGGTGCGGGGTGGCACCGCCGGGGATGGAGTCATGGCGCGAAACTCATGAATCCGACGCCCTTTTCGATGGTGGCGCGAAACTCATGAATCCCTCTTGGATTACGC
>ENA-OXUB01000741-OXUB01000741.1-human-gut-metagenome-genome-assembly--contig:-NODE-741-length-16391-cov-40.746694_pt1 | contig 16391 bp, 17 predicted proteins | sample MGYA00249345_ERZ652652 | MGnify/ENA primary metagenome ERZ652652 (study PRJEB26925, sample SAMN05826496) | human gut metagenome | biome: ENVO:2100002; feature: ENVO:00000062; material: ENVO:00002003... | reverse complement strand
TCTCCTTGAGCGATCTTCTTTGAAGGGCCTGTATAACCAAACTTGAGAAAGAACCAACTAATAAAGAAAGCGCTTTATTTGTTGACTATTTTTTTCAATCATTCCCTTTGCATTGATTGAGAGAAGACTTGATCAATAATTACCGCTCTATACTGAAGAAAGAAAAGAGCAAAAACAAAAAAAGCCTACCAAACATCCCTACATTGCTGGATGCTTGATAAGCTTTCAGATATTTAAACCATTCTTTTCTTTATTTGAATACACATTAGATAGCCAATTACACAGCCGGTGAAATTGGTGATGATATCCCAAATATCAAACGTTCCAATGTAAAAGACATATTGGATCGTCTCAATTCCAATAATCGTAACCAATGCAATCACCGCCGCCTCCAGCGGTTTCGCCCGCAAACCATATAGACAACCTAACGGGATAAAATAGCCGGTGTTCAAAATTAGTTCCGTGATTTGCTGCCCATTATTCAAGTACAGTTCAAACGGATTCAGATTAAACGAATGATACGCTCGCGCTTTCGTAAATAGCATAATGAACAATAATAAGAAATAGCAGCTATAAAACAAATACATATAAATATTCCACAGCTTCCGCTGCTCCCACTGCCAATAAAAAAGCCATAAACTCAAGAAGATAAACGCCCACAACACTTCATCCGTAAACTCAAAACGTTGCGCCATCGAACTCAAGCGGGGATAATTCTGCAAAGTTGGCATGACCAGGTAATATACCATCCCGTAACTCAGTATGAAAGATATAATGCCAGCAATGATTTTTTTCAATTGACCCCCTCCTTGGTGTACTTATAGGAGTTAATTATAGCGAAACATCTCAAAATGTTCATTAAAAAGGGTACACCACAAGAAAAGATTTAAAAAATTCGGAGAAAATTTCTTATTAGCCGAATAATACTTTAATCATTTAACAATTAAATTAACAGAAATAATCAAGGGGTATTGTAAAAGAATATTCAAAATAAATCAGCAATTTAGAATAATTTTTCAGTTTTTTAGTCAAGGTAATTAATAAAAAAATGAGATTAATTCTTAAGAGCCTGCTTTATTAACTTAGCCTCTCCAAAAAGGATAATTAAAACAAGATAAATTAAAATAAAGATTATTGCTGAAATGAATAATTGAATAAAACTAGCAAGAGAATCAAGAATAAAAACATTTTTAGTAAATACAAGTATAAAAAAGGATATCAGAGATATAATAATAGGTTTTATCATAGTCTTTATTAATCCAATTAAATTAGTTTTAAAAGCTATCGTTGTTATCAAATAGTATGAAATTAAAAAATTTAATAAAAATCCTAGTGCCAGACTATATGAAACGCTAATTACGTCACCAAATGAGACACCAATAATTACTGAAATAACAATGATTATAGCAGATATTATTCCATTTAAAAGCATTATTTTTGTTTTATTTACAGTTTGATATGCGACTCCAGAGAGTGATTGTAGCATTTGAATCCAAACTGTTAAGGACAATATCCTGAATGGCTCTATGGCATGTCCCCATTGATCACCAAAAACAAAAAAAATTATTGGTTCAGCATTAATACTTAAAAAAATAGAAGCTGGCATACCAATTAAAACTATAAGGTGAATTATTTTCAAAAACGCCCCTCTGATTGAATCAACATCTCCCTTAAATTGAGCAAAGACAGGTTGTATTACAGGATTTAATATCCCCATCAAAATATTATTAGGATACATTAGTAATTGATATGCTTTACTATAGTTGCCTAAGGATTCCGTTCCCAGAAATTTTCCAATTAACATATTATCAGTATTTTTTGAAAAATACGAAACAACATTGAAAACAAGTTGATCTGAAGCAAACTTTATAACCTTCTTTATTGAGTTTAAGGATAAACTAAGACAAAATTTTATTTTTGACGCTTTAATATTCAAGAACATCAATAAAAAAGATATTACCGTCATCGAAATTATTAATGATTTAGCACCCAACCCCCAAAAAGCGCATATTATTCCAAAAACTCCTCCAGTAACTGAAGATAGAATCGAATTAATATTTACTTTTTTAAAAACTTTATTTTTTAATAAAATTGCGTTGGGTACCGAATTAAATCCATAAAACAAAATCATTGGTGCAGAAAACCAACTTAAAATGACATATGATGAATCATCGTAAATTCTGGCGATTATTAATCCTAAAAAACCAAAACAGATAGCAAGGATAGAAGAAAATATTCCTGAATAGTTAAATAGAATAGAATAATCCTTTAAATTTAATTCATGATTCTGGATTATCGCAGGTCCAAGTCCAATATCAGAGATCATTTGAAAAAAAACTATAAATACATTTAATACAGCTATTACTCCATACTCTTTAGGTGTAAGTATTCTAGATAGTATAGCATTAACCAAAATTGTAAAGATCATATTTGAATACTTTCCAATAGCTGTATAAACTAATCCCTTTTTTAGATCATTTTTTATATTTCTCATGGGTTATATCCCTTTCTTGCAATACATGACCATAATTTGAAATTATTTCATCTTTTGTATAGTTATTAAACTCTCTCTTCCAATGCAATTTATGAAGATAAGTTTTATCAAACCTCTTATTATATTCATTTTCACAATAAGTTTCGTTTCCTATACTATCTAACAAAAAGACATTTTCATTGTTTCGTGGTATACAATTTATCATTTCCTGTACAGAAGAGGATTTAAAATATGCATTAGATAGAAGTATATCAATTAGTAAATAAGCAATTAGTACATTCTCATTTTTCACATATTCTCTGAAACAATCTCTTACATATTTTATTAATGGATTCTTTTTTATTGTAGCAATAAAAAAGCCTGACCATAAGCCCATACTTACATGCCAATCACAAAAATTCATGTGCTTTATTGTGTAAAAACTATATTGATAGATTTTCTGATCAAATTCACTCTCAATCAGTAGGGTAGAATCCATCCATATCCCACCATATTTATATAGTAACTCCATTCTAAGTAAATCAGAAAAGAAGGTTAAGCTAAATTTTTTTTTATTGATTTTCTCATAATAATAATTAGGTAAATCAATATATTTACTAATATTTTCCTTATGTAAAACAATAATCTTATGATTTCCTGAATATTTTTTTGCGTTTTCCAAACAGTCTAATACAACTTTCGGTGTATTTTCATTTATTCCTTGCCACCAAAAAAACCAAATGGGAGAATCTTTACTAATTTTTTCCATTTCTATTGAATTGAAAGAGGGGATATTTTCATCATAGCTATTTAAAATAATTTTCTTTGCATGTTCATACTTTTTTGTATAAATTTTCTTTCCCAAGCCATTGTTTTTCCTAAATACAAAATTCTTTAGAAAATCATAGCTGCCAGCTTTCAAACCAAAAGAACAACTTATCTTAACACTAATAGAAAAAAGTTCTACGGTCTTTTTAATTTTATCTTTCATTTTGCTAACTCCCTGAGAATTTCATCAATGTTTCTTTCATTAATATGAGTGTAAAGATATGAAATTTTATCAGTAGTGACATTTAACGAGTTCATGTCAAAATTTTTTAATTTTTTTATTATTGACTCTGGAAACCGATATTTGATTATTTTTGCTGGGTTTCCTCCTACAATTGCAAATGGTTTTACGCTTTTAGTTACAACACTCCCCGCGGCGATAATGGCACCCTCACCAACTTCAACACCAGAGAGTATCAGTGCATCTTCACCAATCCAAACTCCATTACCGATAATTATCGGTCCTTTTGAGAATGATTCATTTTTTTTTTCAAACTTCATTACTTTAAATGGGTAAGTAAATATATTTTTGTAATCATGTTCAGATCCTAGAAGAAATTTTGCGTGAGCCGAAATTTGACAGTATGAACCAATAAGTAATTTTTCATCCTCACTACCATTGACACTCAAATTCAATCGACCATAAGTTTCATTACCAATTTGGATATTTCCTTTTTTTATCAAATTAATTATATTGGTGTTTAAATTACCAAAAGATATCCTTGTATTAGGAAAATATTTTTTATTATTTTTCTTCATCCATATTTGATAGAATATTTTTCTTATTTTTTTCATCATTTATCTCCAAATCCAATTTTGTTCAAGAACTGGCGTAATAATACTATCACTATAAGTTCTCTTCATTAAAAGAAATAGAATTACTTGATAGAGAATCACACTCAAGATATAAATTAGCTCATTTTTTGATATTTTTTTTATTTCAGAATATTTAGTCAACATGTATGAAATTAAAATAGCACCCATCATTGAATTCAATGGCATAATATTTCGAATAATTCGAGTAAAAGATTCATCTAATACAAATAATGGGAGAAAGAAAAACATGTAGTAATTCACACTATACAGACCATTAACGAATGCTTTTTCGCTGATTGAAAAATTATAATCTTTCTTTATCATTATTTTTCTTCCAAAAAAAACAATACTAAAAGAAATGATTTGTTCTAACCAAAATATTATCCAACCAAATCGCGTATTTCTATCTAAATAGTTGTCTAATCCTTGAAGATCTCCTTCCAAAAAGAACAAAAAATTTCTTGTAAATGATTGCAAAAAAGAATCTGAAAGACCTACAATTATTGAAATTAATATGAAAATGATTGCCATTTTTTTTAGCCATTTTTTCTTATATATGTCCTTAAAAAAGACGATGGGTAGGTATATCAATCCAATTTTTTGCATTGATGCACCTAGCAGTACAAAAATAATGAACAAAAACTTACCCGACTTTTTTTCGTTTATTAAAAAGCGAAATCCTAATATAAAAAACGCCATACACAAGAAGTTTCGAATTTGGACAATATCGAAGAAAAATGGATATATAAAATATAAAGTTATAAAAATTGATTTATTTTTTACAAGACCTAATAAAGAAACACTTATCATGCTTAGCCCAAGTATAGAAATCAATAACTTAAAATGATAAAAACCTAATCCAAAATGATTTCCTAATTTAATCAATAATCCAAAACCGATATCTTTAACAAAATTGTTTTGATAATACATATTTATATATATATCTGTATCCGGATTTTTCAAATTACCTCCCATTAGAATACATAAAAAAACAATACTCAATGGAATAAAAACTACATCCAAATTTTTACCACTCATAACTGAAATAACTAAAATCCCAATAATAACGATTGCCAGAAAAGAAATCATTTTTATCCTCCACTGATTTAGTAGTATCCGAAGATAATTGCTAGACGAAATTTTAAATCTGTACTTATTTTTTTAGTTGATAGTTCTTTCATAAAAAGTATTTTCATTTTATTTTTTATACTTAGTCTATAATTCTTAAACAGATTGATAATTTTCAAATTTTCTTTTGGGATAATCTCACTAAATCCTTCATTTATTTCTAGTAATTGAAGTGACCTCACCTTTTCTTTTGAAATTACTCTTGAAATAATTCCTGAAATCTTTTTTCTTGTAGTATGAACTCCACCATCTGCGTTATTCTCATGTTGTCGGTATAATAAAGATTTATATTTATCATAGTAGACTGTCCCCCCTACCGCTAGGCAAACCTTGTGCGCCCAATCGTCATGCATTACCAAATATTTTGGTTTATAAGACGATAGTATTTTTTTTAAATAATCATTGAACACAATCGTGCAACCTGTTGCATTACTTGCAACAATAGAAGAATAGAAACTGGTCGTTGAGAAATGTCCATTACTAGGTAAATTGTTCAGTGCCGTATCAACTAATTGATAGTCACTGCAATATAGTACTGGATGATCATCTGAATTTTCAATTTCACTTAATTTGTTAATAGCTCTAATTAGTTTACTTTCATTCCATATATCATCTTGATCGCAAAAAGCATAGTAATCAGCTTTAGGAGCGTTGTTGATTAAGTTTAAAAAACTATAAGCAGGTTTCAAATTATCTCCTGAATACCACTTTAACTTATCATCGGTTTGATAACGTTCTAAGATATTAATTGTTCCATCAGTAGAGCCATCATCTCTAATTAGTAACTCAATTTCAACACCTTTTTGGTTAAATAGACTATCTAATTGATCTTCAATAAACTGCTCCCCATTAAAAGTTGACATAAGAACAGCAATTTTTTTCATAACAATCTCCTTATACAGAATACTTTTCAGCAAATGATTTATAAAATTGATTTCTCTTAACTTTCAGAATATCGTGATTAAATTCTTTTGACTTTCTATGATTTTCTTTTGCCGCTTCAAAAAAATCATTTAAACTAAGCTTTTGAATTTTAGTTACTATTTCATCAGAGCTTTTCCTTTTAACTATATAATTATTTTTAATTAATTCAGGAATCCCTCCTGTGTTTGTTCCTATGATTAATGCTCCTGTTGACATTGCTTCAACTACAGACCTCGGTAACCCCTCTTGCAACGATGGCTGTATATAGATGTCTGTTTCCTTAAGCGCCTTTATTACCTCAGTATGTGAAATCTGACCAAGAAACTTAACATGATTTTCTAGCCCCATTTTAGAAACTAAATTTTTAAGATACGATCCATTTCCTGCACCATATATCTTATATGTTACTTTGGGGTAACTCTCAATTATTTTCGGTAATGCTTTAATTACGAACTCTTGGCCTTTATACTTAACATCAATATTTGCAAGAGTTGATAAAACCAGTCTATCCTTACTTATCGCCTTAACTTTACTTAATCTTTCTTCTAGTAAGTAATCTTTTGTATGGATTTCTACATCTGAAATGCCCAGATGATCGCCATTAGTAGGATATTTTTTTTGCAAATATTCGGAAGTAACATATAAAACCACCGGAGCATTGCTAACATAATATTTGGTTAAAAAATACATAATAGGAGCTATGATTTTCCCCATAAGACTATGATTCCATAATGAGTCCCACGGATCAGCTACCATTTCAATTAAATAGGGTTTGTTATATTTTTTTGCAAAATGAACAGCTATTACCCCTAAAAAAGACATTCTGGATATTACTCCGTCCTCTTCTTTTATCTTATCTCGCAAATCTTGAATTATTCTCAATAATCTCGTAATTTTTTTTGTTTTTGGATATAAAAGCATCTCAGCATCAGAGGCTAAATTACCTTCATTAATAATACTTTTATCAGCTATAGAAGCATCACGTCCGTATGCAAATACTTTAAAGGTTTTGAACCATTCCTCATATCGATTTAAAATCTTATTATTTAAGCTTCCTGTTGTATAATACTTTTTATTATACTTCACAAAAGTATGATCATGAACAAATAACATTTAACCAACCCACTTAATTTTATTTATTAGATCTTGTCTTAGAACATTTGATTTCTTTATATATTTATCTATTTTTAAGGAAATTGCTTTCTGATTAGTAATTACTTGTTTTAACATTTCAATTAGTCTTTTTTCAGTAACATCTGAAATATCTATTACATAATCCTCAAGACCGATATCTCTCATAATTCCAATAGATTTATAACCATCATAGCTAATCGCAATACCTGGAACATGACTACTTAAACTAAAAATAAGCGAATGAAATCTTGTGCCGATAATAAAGTTACAATAACTGTATATTTTTTTTAGTTCTCTACAATTAAGAGATCTATCAGAGATAAAAACATACTCAACGTTACTTGCAAGTAGTTCTAAAACGTTCCGAATGCTATCACCATCATTCTCGTGAGAAGTAATAGCATGAGTATGCTCAATTATCATTGGAAGCATCCCCATTTTATTTATTGATTCAATTGTTTTTGCCATCTCAATTTTAAATTTATTATATGACATAACAGGGTCTTTAGAGTTTGGAAAACGATAGGGACGCATTGTTATAGCAACAATTTCTTTATCAGCAGGAATACTATATTTATCAAATAACACTGATTTTTGTGCATTACTTTCTTTTAAAAAAAAGGCTAAATCTGGATATACTGGAAAATCAAAGCCTAATTCTTCCATCACTCTTTCATTGCTTTTTTCTTCTCTCACAGCAATGAAGTTACATCGAGCAAATACTTTCTTAACCATCGATTTAACAAAAGGACCTTCAAAAGGGCCGAAACTGTTTGGCATAATGTAGATTCTTTTTTTTAATGATTGGGCTAGCAAAAGATGATAAACCCGATAATAGGTGGCATATGTACTTAATATCCCTCCATGTGATTGGATAAGACCTCCGCCTTTCATAAAGACTGCATCAGAATATTCAAACTCTTTGATTGTTCTCGTACATTCAGAGTTAGGAAAAATTCTAGTAAGGAATATTCTTCCAACTTTAGTTAGATAAAATAGACTTACTAAGAAATCCTTAATTGCTACTAGTCCCCATAATATTTTTATACCAAGTGTATATGTAATATTATTCTTATCTTTAAAATGCCGAGAGGGATGCTCCAAAACTGGTCTTAAAACATTAAAACCTTCGTCTATACTCTGTTGAACCGGCTCATCTTTTTCAGCTAAAATACTATATTTCCCTATATACCCAGCATCCACTGCTATTTCTTTTGTTTCCCATGCTAAAGCTTGATCACCACGATTCAAATCAGAACTTCCTGGAATAATAATATATTTCTTCATTCTACCCAATTACCTCATTGTATATTTTTTCCATTTTTTCAATAACAACTTTATTATCAAATTTTTTGGCCATTTCAATAGAATTCGATTTCAAATAAGAATAATTATTATAATCACTAGATACGTAATCAATTAATTGAGATAAGTATCTTTCGTCGTCCGGATCAAACAAAAAACCGTTTTTTCCTTCTTCGGTATAATCTCTTATTCCTTTTCTATTAGAACTTAATAATGGCGTTCCAGAAGCCAATGATTCTATCCCGGCTATCATTAGTCCTTCACGAAAACTTGGAAATATTGTGAAATCGGCTATTGCTAATAAGCGATTAATATCACTTCTATAGCCCAAAAATTTCACTTTATCAGAAACATCTAAATCTCTAGCTAAATTTACAAGATTTTCATGCGAGTCTCCTACGCCTGCTATTAGATAAATTACATTCTTATTTTGAATAGTTGATAGAGCCTTAATCACTATCTGATGATTTTTTCTTTTAGATAGTTCTCCAATTGAAAGTATTATAAATGTACTTTCTGAAATTCCCATTTCCTCTTTTAAATTTTGAAGGTCATCATTTGAAGGTGAAAAATAATCAGTATCTACTCCAACACCTGGAATTAATTCAACTTTATCCGAATAGAATTTTTGCGCATATTTAAAATCTTCTTTATTCATAACTAAGATCATATCTGCAAATCTAGAAAAATATTTCTCGATTGGATAATAAATTAACCAATCTACTTTAGGGCCATTTTCATAAAATTGAAACCCATGTACAGTATACATAACCTTTGAGGCTTTTGTTTTTTTTGCTGCTAACCTTGCATAAACACTTATAACGGAATTATGGCAATCTATTAAATCATAAGTGTTATCTGTCATTATCTTTTTAAGTTCGAAATAACAAGTTATATTCTTTTTACTAAATGGCGATCTCTCAAACGCAATATCAATTTTTTTGAACTCTAAATCACTTAATTTTTCTGTCTTATAATTATATTTTGGATCAGTCCAATTTGCACACAATGTTACTTCAATATCCATATCATTCAGAATTTTGATATTGTTAGTCTCAAACGCCGCAAAAAAATCTCCGTATGTTGCTACCATTAAAACTTTTTTTTTCATTTTATAAACTCTCCACAAAAAGCTTTTCATATTCATCTATTATAAAAGGCCAGCTATAGCTACGTGACACATTTTCTTTGATTTTACTACCTATATTGATTAGATATTCTTCAGTATTACGTTCAATTTCCATTATTTTTTCGCACAAATTGTTATATTCTTTAGACCAATATAAAACATTATCTTTACCAACTTCTCTATTGAATCCTACATCTAATAGCAAGTTTAATTTTGTTGCGGCCAAAGCTTCTAATAATGACGGATTAGTTCCACCGACCTCGTGTCCATGAAAATAAGCGAAAGCATTCTCACGGATATATTTCAATAATTCTTGGTTGTAGACAGTACCTACAAATTTAATTCGTGGATCTTGTTCAAATTGAGTTTCCCTTTTTAATTTTTCAAAAAAATTATTGTTTTCAACATTTGTAATTATTACAAAATCCTTTTTTGTTTCAGACTTCATAAATTCACGAATCATAGTCTCGTAATTATTTTCTGGTACAAATCTACCAACAACTAAATAGTAATTACATTGCTGAATATTCTTTTCTTGGTACCACTTGACAACTTCGGGATTAAAATCTGTTAACTGACTCTTTTCTAAATCTGTTCCGTATGAAATATAAGTGGTGCATGGATTATATTGTTCATAATCATCATGAATATACATCTCAATTGTCTTACTATCACAAATCAATAAATCTGTATGCTTAACCATTAAACGTTCTGAGTATTTCCAGTAACGCCTAACAGGATAGCTCCATTTGGCACGCATCCATTCATGACCATCTGGATTAACAAATAATTTTCCATTTAAAATGTCTATTTGTTTTTTAAAAAAATTCATGAATGGGCCAATTCTACAAGCCAAAATATAGAAAATTGGATGCTCATCTTGATTTTTTTTAGCTAATTTAATTGCGTATTTCAATGCTGCAATATCATAATAAATTGCTCTAGCTGGTCCAATATTAGGAACATCAATATTAAAGCACTTTGCGCCGTTATGCCCAAAGTGCTTGTCAGTGATTCCTGATTTGGCTGAATTTTCAGTCATGCACGCTACATGGTACTGGATATTTTTGTCCACTTGATATTCTGTCAACTTCTCAACAAATGTTTCAAATCCACCATATTTTGCTGGAATTCCCTTTGAACCAATTATATAAACATGTTGCTTTTTATCTTCCACAAACAAACTCCTTAATACGCCCCATCTGGCTTCATCATCACTTTTATCGTCTTAACAATCAACGAAATATCATACCGAATACCTCGTTTTTGAATATAATTGATATCATAATCGACCATCTCATTGAAATGAACATCATTTCGACCACTGACTTGCCATAATCCAGAACAACCTGGTTTAACTAGTAATCGCTGCATATCATATTGCGTATACTCAGCAACTTCTCTCTGTAAAGGTGGTCTCGGTCCAATCAAACTCATATCACCTTTGATGACATTGAGTAATTGTGGTAATTCATCTAAACTAGTGCGACGAATGAATTTGCCAAATTCAGTTACTCTTGGATCTTCCTGAATTTTAAACATGGCACCTTTAATTTCATTTTTGTCCAATAGCTCATTTAGTTGTTCCTCGGCATTTACACACATTGAACGGAACTTATACATGGTAAATAGTTCGCCATTCCGTCCAACACGCTGCTGCTTGAAGATTACTGAGCCATTTGGATCTTCTTTATGTATTTTATAAGCCACCCACAGCATCACTGGAGAAATAAAAACGAGTCCAAGGCAACCTAAAACAAGGTCCATGACGCGCTTGATCAGATCATAGCCCCATTGATTTTCTATTTTTTCCTTGTTTAGCCAAACAAGCCTTGAATGCCCCTGATTCGGGTAGGTTTTAATATCTAAACTATCAACGTCTCCAAAGGACTTCTCGCTTTTCATGATTTATTCCCCCAACAAATTTATTTTTGAAAATTTGAAGCGTGGCTTATTTTATCGCCCGATAATTCGGTCTGACTACTGAATCCCCATTCACTAAGTCTTTTGCCATCTGCTGCATAGCCGCAATCATTTCTTTCCCGCCGATTTTCTCAATCTTTTCATAGGCTTCTTTCATTAGAAAGGTGCGATGTCGAAGATTATGAGCATCGGAAGCCACCATATACAACATATTATGTTCGAGCATTAGCTCCGCTGTTTGTTGAATCTCACTGCCAAATATCCCCACGATACTTGGTGCGGTAAGCTGGGTTAAGGTCCCCATCTCAAGGAATGAGACTAGGCGATTGGGCTCCTCCCGAAAGACAGCGTTTCTTTCTGGATGAACAATCACTGGAACGTGCCCCTGATTCAGCAGATGATAAAACATCTGCTCCGCATAGATCGGAATTTCATTAGTAGGAAATTCGATCAGCAGGTACGTATTATCCAAATCAGTAAACAAGATTTCATCTCGTTTGATTGCTGACAAGAGGAATTCCGTCAATCTTACTTCCTGCCCTTCTAATAAGGTCATCTCTAGGCCTCGTTGATCAAGTTCCTTCTGTAAGTCTGCTACACCTTGAATGACTTTTTCTGCGGGATTGTTATACTTTCCATTATTGTGATGAGGAGTACACATTAAATGAGTGATCCCCTGACTGATGGCTTTACGTGCCATTTCCAAGCTGTCTTCTAATGTCTGCGCCCCATCGTCAACCCCGGGCAATATATGACTATGTAGATCAATCATTTAAAATTCACTTACTTTCCTTCCGTCCCATAATAGTAATAAGAGTCTTCCCCTTGTTTTTTACCGTTATAGACGACCCCGATAATTTTTGCTTGTACCATATCTAAAAGTTTTTTCGCTTCCATAATTGCTTGCTTATTCGTCTTACGTTCACGAACAACTAAGATCGTTCCATCAACGTAAGAGGACATGATTTGCGCATCCGTTACGGTTACTACTGGCGGCATGTCAAAAATTACCAAGTCAAAGGATTCACTCAGAATGTCCACTAGCTCCTGCATCCGCTTTGAACTCAATAGTTCAGATGGATTGGGAGGCGTTGGACCACTTGGCATTAAGTATAGATTTTCAATATCTGTCTCAATCAAGCGACTGCCGATATGAGTATTACCCTGTGTCAAATAGACATTTTCAACATCGGTTAAGAAGCTGGCAGAAGCAGTATTTCCTTCTGTTAAGTAATTGCTCAAGCCATTAACATTAGGTACCTTGAAGCTCAAAGCAATATTGGGTTTTCGCAAGTCGGCATCCACTAAAACTACGCGGCTGCCTGCGTTAGCAAATACCACCGCAAGATTTGATGCGGTCGTTGTCTTTCCTTCTGAGGGTCCAGAAGAAGTTACTACTAATGATTTGATTTTCTTATCTGCTGAAGAGAATTCGATATTGGTACGAATTTTACGATATTGTTCCGCTACGGTTGAAAAAGGGTTGATCGCGGTGATCAAATCAACCGGTGTAATTGCTTGTCTCTTTTTCGCCATCTGACATTTCCCCTTACACACGTTTTCGATTACGAGTAGGCACTGTTCGTGTTCCTCGTTTTTCTTTGGTATTTTCTTGAGCCATAGATTCTTTTGGTCGATTTTCGTATAGCTCTTTTTTACTGATTTCGGACACTTGTCCTAAAATCGGTAATTCGAGAGCTTCGACGATGAACCGTTCATCCTTAACAGTCTTATCTAACAGCTCAGTTAGAAACGCTAAACCAACCCCTAACATCAAACCTACAACTGCACCAATTAACAGATTTAATTTATTGTTAGGAAAAAATGCTTTAGAAGGAACAACCCCTTTGGAAGTGATCGTTACTTTATTGATTGCTAATACATCTTCCGCTTTTTCTTGGAAGGTTGTCGCAGTAACGTTCGCGATCGTGGCTGCTTTACGTGGTTCTGGAGAAGTCGCGACGATTTGGAACATTTGCGAGTTTTGCGCCTGTTCCACTTCGATCATATCTTTTAACTCAGCATTGCTATATGAATATTGATAGTCATTTTGCAATTCTTTTTGGACCGCATCAATGACTATATCGCCTTTGATCATATCCTTATATGTGTTAATCAAAAGTACGTTACCATTGATATCATTTTGTAAATTGGTATTCGCACCTTCTGCTTGCTTGTTTTGTACGATTAGCTGTGCAGCTGAGTCGTATTTTGGTGTAATTAAGAAAAAGGTCACGACTGCCGCAAGGCCGATCCCCGCGATGGTCGTCATCAGGATCAATAATGCTTTCTTTTTTAATACTTGAAATAGTTCTTCTAAGCTGATAGTTTCTTCCATCTTTTTTCCCTTCACTAACGAACGTTATGTATTTTTTTCGAGCGCATCCTCTCACTGATCAGCACTAGAAGCAGTGCTAACACTGTCAACGCTAATCCAACAAAAACAAAACTCAAATCAAACGCCGTAATATAACTGGTTACGAAGCGATAGAGCCCTTCAGACATAATACCTAGTCGATTGATCACTCCACTAAAGTAGATAATCGCTGGTAAAACGACTAACATTAAGCCCGCTCCTAAGAAAGTCACACTGCTCCAGCGAACCTTCTGATGCTTCATTTTGACCATCAGCAACAAACCAACGAAGACCAAGACAAAAGCTACCCCGACAATTATCAAGATCATCGTCAAAGCCGATTGGAAAACCATTACTTTTTTTCCATAGCTTAATAGATAGGGAATCTCGATATAATTCGAATAGTTTTTAGTAGCTGAATTTGCTAAGTTATTCAAATTACTTTGGGTCGTCTCATCGATGGTAATATTCTTTTGCTGAGCGTATTGACTAACGTTCTTTAAAATATTGTCTTTGATTTGATCTTCCCCTTGAATCTTAAAGGGAACTTCTTGATAAATACTTCGGATATAATTATCAACATTCATAGAAACGGTCTTCTCTGGAACAACATCGACCAAAACTTCAGGGGGAATATTACTTCCGCGGCCCAAGTCTTGAATACTCTCTGTCATATCCTTGCGAATCGTCTCTACATAATCCGTCTTATGCACTTGATTAATCATGAACTCTTGGTTGAACAGTGTCATACGAATACAGATCAATGCTATTGTGGCAAAAAGGAGTAAAGACCCGATGAATGCCAATATCCAGCGTGGAATATTTTTTGTTGCTTGATTCATTTATCGTCTTTCCTCCTACTCATTTTCATTGATAATCGGACCTGAAACATATTCTCCAATGGCAAACAGTCGATCATCTGTTAAGCCTAGGCTATCTAATGGATAGCAGGTATAGAGAATGAGACGTCGGTCATTTCGTTGATAGATCATATCGTCAATTTCTTTATCTTTTTTATTTTTAACTTCTAGCTGAGTAATGCGGTATGTGTAATTTCCGTATGTTGTTTGAATTTCAATCGTGTCACCCACTTGGGCAGCACCTAGTTTTCCAAAATCATCAACGTTGTGTCCGCCGATCAGAGACGTTCCAAGTTCACCAGGGTATACTGACCCCATGAATTGTCCCGCGCCTTTACGTAAAATTTCTTCGGTATCTCCAAAATATAGAGGAACATCCAATTGCACTTTATCTATCTTCACTTTGCCAAAAAGTTCTCCCCCCACCGGATAATCGACTTTACTCGATGGAAGCTCATTTTTTGCATTCGTTGCAATCTTTGTATTATCAACAGCCTCAAATGTCTGTTCCGTCGTCTCAAAGTCGGGAGTATCTGTTAGTAAAAATAGTTGTATAGAAGAAGTGACAAATTGAATTACAGGTCGTCCTATGACATACATCAGAGAATAGCCAATAACCAGAAAGATGATCGGAGCGATCAAAATCGCCCCAACCCTCTTCAGCCTAGAAGCTTTACGCAAGCTTCTTACGTCCCACTACAAATGCACCTGCTGCAACAAGTAGTAAGCTTGCGAAAGAAATTGCACTAGACAAATGTGTAATGCCTGTTTGTTTTACCGCACCACCTGATGTGTAAACAGTGCTGCTGCTTGGTTTTGTTGAACCTGTCGCAGTTGAACTGCTAGCTGAACCTGGCTGAGTAATAGAATAGCCTCCAGGATAGAAGGTGATTGTCAGCCCTAGAATATTTGCTGCTTCAGTGATAATATTCTTCAGTTCATTTTTAGTGCTCAATGGTAAAGCTTTAATCAAAGTTTCGATAGAATTGATATTTGAAACATCAAGACCTGAAGATTCAACTAAAGAACGAGCTTTCTGAATTTGTGCTACCACACCGTTCACTTTATCCGCAGAAACATCGTTTTGTTTCAAGAAGTTTTCCGCTTGTGCACGTTCTGATGCGCCAATATTGAAAGTCTTTCCACCTACAGTTACGCCTTTATCCAACTCCGACAAAATTCTCTGTTCATCAGCAGTGATGGCACCATCTGCATGAGCGCTAGGCCCAACAAACAAAATCACTGCGATGAGTGCAATTAACCCACTTACAATTTTCTTCATCTACATACCTCCCTTACTTAGTATTTATGTTGCTAATGTCATAATTCAGCAGAAAAATCCATTTTTCCCTGCTGATTTTAGTATACTTTCAATTATAAAAAAAAACAACGAAATTCACAATTTAATTTTTTTCAAAAAAATAAGAATATCAAAATGATGAAACAACAATAAAAAATCCGTATTATCTGTCTCTTATACACATCTCCGAGCCCACGAGACCGAGGCTGATCTCG
>ENA-OXUB01000709-OXUB01000709.1-human-gut-metagenome-genome-assembly--contig:-NODE-709-length-16976-cov-15.612612_pt1 | contig 16976 bp, 19 predicted proteins | sample MGYA00249345_ERZ652652 | MGnify/ENA primary metagenome ERZ652652 (study PRJEB26925, sample SAMN05826496) | human gut metagenome | biome: ENVO:2100002; feature: ENVO:00000062; material: ENVO:00002003... | reverse complement strand
GCATGTAGGATGTGATTGTATTTTCGGATTCGTTCCACGGTATATATGGAAAGAGGGCGATTACCCCGCCATCCTTGAACCGTCTGAACACTACCCTGACAGGTGTTTCCATTATTACTATGATTTTTAGCTATGATTCCGTTATGAAAGTGACCTTGTAGGTCTTGCACGCCTTCCCGAAAGCGGGATTGGTATCAAATTCCTTGAACGACTCCCAGTCCACGCTCATCGTGTAGCCGTCCGGGAAATTCTCGCCGGTGAACCGGCTTATCATCTCACGGTCTTCATCGGTCATGGACTGTTCTTCCCCGATGCCGTACTCCAACGCGAAAATCGCCCATTCGGGAATGTTGTCCCAAACGAGCGTCCGTCTGCCGCTTTCAATCATAATGTCGATATTTACCGTGGTGATGCCATAAGGTTGTTGATGATGCCTTCCAGTTCCTTTTCCCATTTGTCCGTACCATCCATGACTGACGGGTAAGTCAGCTGTTGCCATTGCCGGTAATCGAACAGTTTCATCCGCAGCGGGTAATAGTCGAACAGTTTTCGGTTGCCGAGGAATACTCTCAGGTGGTTGGTTCCCACTTCCATCAGTTTCAGACCATACCGGTCAAGGATCTCGTGGAATCTTTTCATCGGGGTGAAGTTGCTTCTCTTTTTCATGTCCTTTCTGTTTTATTGTTTGAACCATATTTTATTTCAACAGTACATTTCATACAAGGCGGTGTCGGTCAAGGTACACAGCTCCTCGTCCGTGCAATAACCGTCTAACTCCTCGCTCGCCTCCATCGCCTCATAAACGCCGTTGCGCATGTCGTTTGCCAATTCATCACGCAGGCTTTCCACCGATACCCTGAAAATACCATTGCCGGCTTGGATTTCCCTGACCGGATAAGCCACTCCTTTCCAGTAGGTCTTTTCTATACCTATTTCATCGATACGTCCCTCCATGCGGTCCAGGTATTCCTTTATGACGTCCCCGTGACAGGGATTCGGCTTGCAGAAACATCCCAATGTCTTGCCCCGTAATTCTCCGATTCGCCCGCGGAACTCCTCATCCGTGCTTAAACGGTGGTAGAAATACTTCCTGTAACTCTCCAGCGTGCCGCCCCTTACCATTGTCACTTCCAGCCTGAACGGGTTTCCGAAATAACCGTCTTTCCCGTGTCCCGCTCTACCTATATATACATCGCAGGATTCCTTGCGGATATTGACCACTCTTGTCTTGCCCATAACCTGTTTTTTTTGAGTTAAACATTTCTGACCGGCGAGCCGGTATTTTATTTCTTGCCTGCCTTACCGTCCCGTGCCGGATTGTGCAAGGCTTTTCGGGAAAATACCGCAAGCGCAGCGCGGAAGATTTTCCCGAAAACCCGCGAGGGCCCGGCCTTGCTCAATCCAGGGGGCGCGGGACGACCTTTGCAGGCTGAAATAAAAAAGCGGCCATTCATCGGCCATTCATTTTCCATGTTGTTTTCATCCAGCGGAATCAGGCGTTTCAGGTCAGGAGCATTGGATTTGAAGGAAAGGAGTGCAAATACGCATTGAAAAGTGGTTCTTCGTCAAATTCGGTGCAAGCATTAATAGAAAAGAGTATAAGTGGCACATTGATTTTATTTAGTATATTTAACTGGTAATCAGTATAATATCATTTGCTATTTATTGCGTTTGTGACATTATTTTACTATCTTTATAAAAAACAGATATGTCACAAGAAGCTTATACCAATGAAAGTATACATCCTCTGTTTAGCAAGAAAATAATGAAGAAACTTTTTGAATACAAGGGAGTTATATTTTACGCCAGTGAAATTGTTGAAAACACTATAAAATATATGCAAAGTTTACCAAACATCATGGCACTTGCCCAATTTGTAAAAGAATGAGTACACATCAGCATTCCATATATGAACGAAGGCTGTTGGATTTACCAATATCAGGGAAAAAAGTCATTATCATTATGCAGATAAGAAAATATAGGTGTAAAAATCCAAAATGTGAAAGAAAAATATTTGCGGAACAGAATGAGTGTATAGCAAAAAGATATTCCCGGCTCACCAACAGAGCTATAAAACTTCTACAGAATGTTCTGGTTGAAATGTCATCACAGAAGGCGGCACTCGTTACTTCACAGTTTTGTATGGAACAGAGTAGCTCCACTTGCCTGCGAATTGTAAAAAATACGCTAATACCCCAACCTGATTCTCTCACAGTAATAGGGATAGATGATTGGGCGAAACGCAAAGGAGTTTGTTATGGGACGATTATAGTAAATGCGGAAACAAATCGTCCCATAGATCTTCTTGATAGTCGTGAGAATGAGGCGGTATCGTCCTGGCTAAAGAATCATCCTTCAATAAAGCTGGTAACTCGTGATAGAGCGAGCAGTTATGCAAATGCCATCTGCACAGGACTTCCACATGCCGGTCAAATAGCTGATAAATTCCACATAATGAAGAATTTGAGTGATTACATAACAGTTGACATTCAGAAGCAATATTCACAAATAAAACAAACTTTTCTAAGTAAGCAGGAACAACCGATTAGGAAAATGGAACAAGAAAAGTACAAACCAGAGAAAGACAATATGCCTCTTTCTATCTTATTAGAACGAATGAAAGAAGCCAGAAGGATTTCTTCGAGGACAAAGGAAGCATTCAAAGAGGTACACCGTCTGGCTAGACTTGGTATATCACAGAGAGGAATAGCCAGAATGTTACATATGCATAGAAATACTGTAAGCCGGTATCTGGATATGAAAGAACCAATGCCAAGACAGTCCCACCGCTTGAATGATTACGAAAGTTTCATCCATCTAATCCGAGAATATTATAATCAAGGGCTAAGCATGACAAAGATCCACCAAATGATAACCAAGCAAGGATTCCATGGCACGCAGACTGCATTCTTTGAGTGGTTTCATATTGTTTTTCCTAAGTATCAGTCAGCCAGAGGCAGAGTAAAAGTTAAAGAAACTCAAATACTGAACAATTCGATTGACACTAGGATGAATTTATTGTCTCCCAGTAGATTAGCCATACATACTGTAAATCCAGAGTGGGGAATATTTAAAAAGACTGGCGAATGCAGTTCTGCTCATATCTTGGCTGAACAAGTTGTAGCTTCTTCAAGTATGTTGAAAGAAATGCGTGAAGCATATTTGTCTTTTCAAGAAGTTTTAAATAGTGGAATTGTTTCTGAATTACATAAGTGGATATCTACTCATAAAAAAACATCATTGAAATGCCTGAAATCGTTTATTAATGGACTAAATAAAGATTTCAGTGCTGTCTGTAATGCCATCAAATATAAGTGGACAAATGGGTTGGTTGAAGGTGAGGTTAATCGGCTTAAAAATAAAAAACGTGAAATGTACGGGCGTGGTAGTTTTCAATTACTGCGGAGAAAAGTTGTACTTTCTGTTACCGGTTAGTTGCACCGAATTTGACGAAGAACCACTTTTGCATGCGTAACTACAGGAAAGGAGGGGAAAATAGATTGTTTCATAGGGAGATATGAGCGGTATCTCTCACATTTTTTGTAATTTTGCAGAATAATTAAGACCACCGGTTTTACAAATGAAGTTAGAGACATTAGACGATATTAAAAACTTGATAACATCTGATACCGAAACAGACAAGATTGAGTTCAAGAAAACTACCGGACAGTTGGAACGCGGTATGGAAACGCTGTGCGCCTTTCTCGATCAAGAAGGCGGCACGGTGCTGTTCGGGGTGACAGATGAAGGAAAGATTACGGGACAGGAAGTTGCCGGGAAAACCAAGGAAACCATAGGCGAAGCCATCAGCCGCCTTGAACCGGGGCCCAAGTACGGATTTCCTATATCTCCATACCCGAGAGTGAAGTCTTGGAAAGTTGGGGACGGGGCATCGGGCTTATGATAAGCGAGTGCCGGCGTGTCGGTATTCCCGATCCGCAGTTCCATACCGACGGGAATAGTGTATGGGTTATTTTCCGCTATGCCCGGAAAACTGTGGGGCATGACCCGACAGTTGCCCGACAGTTACCCCGCAAGTTGAGAAAGTGTTGTCAGCAATCGGGGAACAGACCCTTTCGACCAAAGAGATTATGGGCATGATAGGATTGAAGGACAAGAGCGATTTTTTGGAACTTTACCTTTATCCTGCCACAAGGCTGAATCTGGTAGAACCCGTTTATCCGGAAAAACCGAAACATCCGCGGCAGAAATACCGTCTTACGGACAAGGGAAAGGCATTATTGAAGTAGCGTATGGCAAAAAAGAAGAAAAAACGGAGAGATACAGACTTGCCGATAACCATGGATTACGGTATCGGTTGCATATCCGTGTACGCTCCGGCAGATATGATGCCGTACAGTGAACCGCCTGTCACCGGGCAGACCCGTTTCAAGAAACTCTCCAAAGAGATGAAGACGGAGTTCAAATGGATGACAGCTTCCTTGATAATTGAGTTTTGGGAAGAAAACCGGCAGATCCCTTTTGGAGAGGAAATGTCGAAATTCAGAACCCGATTATTGAGAATGTTCGCTGAAGAACATGGCATACTGCTGAAAGCGGACATCGAACTGAAGAACAATTTGCAGACGCTTGTCATCAATACCATCAACAAGCAACTCAAAGCAGAAAAGGAAAAGCAATGAACAAGAAGCCCGCGACCCATTCATATGTAAGGTCACGGGCTTCTGCCCCGAGCTTGTTCCCGGTTACTTCTGCTGTAACAGATGCGCCAATGCCGGATCTCCCTTGATACGCTCCTTCAAATCCAGATATTGGGATTTGAAGGAAAAACTGAATTTAGTTGTCTTAAACGTTTCCGGCCGGCCATTCATCGGCTATTCATCTTCCTTGTCGTTTTCTTCCCGCGGGATCAGGTGTTTCAGATCAGGGTCATTGGATATCCTTTCCTTCTCATCCTCTATTATCCGTATCACGTCAGCCTTGATCCGGGAATAGTTCCGGTCTATCTGCTGCTGCATGATATCGTTGCCGTCCGCGTCCCTGAAGTTGTTGATGACGGGTATCTTCTTGTAGGCCCTGGTTTCCGCCGCCACCTTCTCGCTGTCGACAATGATACGGGCATGGAAAATCTTCTGCTCTATCTCTTCCCCGAAGTTGTCCGCCACGCTGCCCACGAACGTGCCCTGCGAGAGGTTGGCGATTTTCGATGCCGGAATGAGGGAATCCATCTGCGTGTTGATGGAGGTGGATGTGTCCTGCCGGTTGATGGAGATGGACTGCCGCTGCTGGAGTATCTTTCCGAAGCGTTCCGAAAGGTTCTTGGCCGTTTCCCCGACGACCTGACCGGAGAAGATATTGCCGACTGTATTTTGGATCACCTTCGCCTCTTTTTCACCGTAGTCACGCGTCAGCTGCGAGAAGTCCTGGAAGCCGAGGCAGACCGCCACCTTGTTGCTTCGGGCGGTGGCAATGAGGTTGTCGATACCGCGAAAATAAATCGTGGGAAGCTCGTCTATGATAATGGAACTCTTGAGCTGCCCCTTCTTGTTCACTAACTTTACGATACGGGAATTGTACAGTCCCAATGCCGCCGAATAAATGTTCTGGCGATCAGGATTATTTCCCACACATAATATTTTCGGGTGTTCCGGGTTATTCAGATCCAATGTAAAATCATCGCCTGTCATCACCCAGTAAAGTTGCGGGGAAATCATCCTCGAAAGCGGGATTTTCGCCGATGCTATCTGGCCTTGGAGCTGATCTTGGGCTCCGGATTGCCATGCGTCCATAAAGGGGGAAAGATAGTTTTCCAAGGACGGGTACGAGGTCAGAATGGTGAAAATATCGGCATACGGCTTGTTAAGAAGTTCTATCGCATGGGGGAACGTGCAGTATTTGCCGTCCTGATAGATGCGCAAGTACCAGATGATAGCCGCCAGAAGGATAATCGGGGATTCTACAAAAAAATCGCCCTGTTTCTGTATCCAGGTTTTGTTCAAATTGAGCATGATGGTATAGGCGGATTCGTAGGCATCCGAGATGTCCGCCATGAATTTCGGGTTGATGGGATTGCAACGATGGCTGCGCCTCGGGTCGTCAAAATTAATGACATAAAATTCCGGCTTCACCTTGTAATTCGACGTGTGTTTAAGCAGATGGTTATAAGCGATTTCAGACAAGTCCGGAAACTTGTAATCGTAAATATACATGGCGAAGGATTTTTCAATCTGCTGTTTTATGTAGTTGTTTACCACCGCGTAGCTCTTGCCCGAGCCGGGAGTTCCAAGTACGATGGACGCGCGAAAAACATTTACAACGTTGATCCAACCGTCCCATTCACGGCCTTGATAAACGAACTTTGTAGGCAGGTTCACGGAATACTCGTTCTCCATGAGCCGTGTCTCCTGCATGAAGCTCTCGTTGGCGGTGTTGAAGACATCCTCCATGAGGTTATGCTTCAACATGCGGCTTATCCACACGCCCGACATCAGCAGGAATATATACCCGGCGGTAAGCGCCCCCGTGTACAGGGCGGCATTGACCATCGGGCTGAACGACAGGTCCAGCATCCACCAGTTCATAAAGAACAGCAGGAGCCCGGCAAGGAAAGAGGCGTGTATCTTCCGCCATGTCATCTTCTGGTTCTTAACACCTTTCGTGCCCAGACACGAGAGGGCGAGGAATATGACGGCAAAGACCTTTGTTATGAGCAGGTTGCTGAAAAGCCCCGCCGTCCTTTGGAAATTCAGGAGTATCCTGTCGACTACCCCGATGTTGATGCCCATATCCACGAATGACCGGTAGCAGTACCAGTAGACGTGGATGACAATGAACACGATGGATATGGCACGCATGAACTCCATGACCTTGGCCAGTCCTCTCAAATCATCTTCTTGTTGCATAATGATATAATTTTAATGGTCGTTTGTAAAATCTGTAATCAGGATATTCCACGGGAGCGGCGTTTCTTTTTCTTCCTGCGTTGCAGCCTGCGGGCAAGCGCCTCTTCCTGCGGGTCGGGACCGTTGGCGCTGATGTCGAAGATTCCGAAAGCCTGCTCGATGGAATTTTCCATTTCGGAGTAGAAACCGCCTTGCCGGTCAAGCTCAGGCATGGGAGCGTCCGCGCCGGGGATGTCGCGGGGATTGTTGAACAGACGTTCAAAGGCGTTGGCGGAAAACTCCTTCCCGAGACGCGAGCCGTTGTACACCTCCCGGTTCCGGTGGTCGATGAAGGTCGCGCCGTAAATGCGCCCCTCGTCGTTCCGGCGGAATACCACGTCTATTCCCCGCCCGTTCAAAAGACGGGTGAATTCCTCCCTGTCGCCCCGGCATCCGTGCATGGCAAGCGCCACCTCATTCCGTATCTTGGGCTGCCATTTTTTGTTCCTGTACTCACGGGCGTTGAACCCGATACGCTTTTCCAGCCCCTCGTAACCGTAGCGCTTTCCGATAAGCGAGGACTTGACGGGCGTGCATACCGGCTTTCCCGTACCGTCGGTCATGGTATAGACAATCCCGTTATAGGGCGTTCCCTCAAATTCCCCCTTCACCTGTTTCGCCTCGATATTGAAACAGGAAAGCAAGGCGCTGTATTCTCCGAAAGACTGAAAACGGTAGGTCCCGAACACGCTTTTGACGATGTTGGAAACCTGCCACTTCACGTCACCGTTTTGGTAATCCGCTTTCTTCAGGTATGGCTCCAACAGCTCCTTGCGTTTGTCCTCCACCTGTTTCAGCCCGAATTTCCTTTCCAGTTCCCGGCAGGCTTTCATCGAGCGGTTCCACTCGTAGGCGTCGTCTATCTTTTCCCCTTTCTCGTTCACGCAGGTGGAAACGATATGGATATGCCGGCGGTCTATGTCCTCGTGTACATATACAATATAGGGCTGGTCGCCGTAGCCCATTCTCTGCATGTATTCCTTTGCCAGTTCCGCGAATTGGCCGTCCGTGAGGCGGTCATCCGTTGAAGGGTTCAGGGAGATATGCAGTACAGGTTTCTCCGTGTTCCGGTTGGCAAGCAGGTAGTTCTCGAACGCCCAAAGGGTCTGCTGCATGACACGCCCCGGGTTGCCTGTCGTATCGGTAATCATACGGTTTCCCGAGATGATGCGCGCGGTGGCATCGTTCACTTTCTGCTGGTTGTAGGCGATTGCCCCGTAAAGTGAAGCACCCCTGTTGATTTTGGCCACCATGTCATTCCCCCTCCCTTTTTCTTTTTATAAGGTACTCCTCCTCGAACTCGCGGGTCAGCAGGATAATCCGCTTGCTCAGCAGCACCAGGTCTATCGTCGCCTTCTCCAGGTTGCGGAGCAGGGCGTAAGCCCGTTTCTCCCCGAAGTTGGTCTTGACGGCTTTCACCGTCTGGTTGTAATTGTTGCCGATGCCCTGGAACTGGTAATAGAAATTTGTCAGGCGGACGTAGTAGTCCATCGTCGCCTTGTCTATTTTCACGACCTTGATTTCCCTGCCGAAAATCATTGCCTTGATAAACTTGGAACGTTCCTTCAATCCCGATTTCTGGAACTGGATGTCGAAACGCCCGTTCTCTTCCGAGTTTAACCGCACCACGTAACGATGCACGGCAGGGTCGGGTTTGGGTTTCCGTCCCACGCCTTTTGTCGATTTTTTCTTTCTGTTTTCATCCATACGCGTTGATATTATCTGTTTCTTGTTTTCCGTCCGGATTCACGACTTTGGAGTGAATCCCTCCCGAGCCGCCAGGCGAGCGGCAAGTTGTTTTGAGTGCCCGAATTCATTTCGGGTGCCTCAAAACACAACTTGCTATGTTCGCTTGAACATGAATTTTCCTTCCGTCAAATTGTGTTTGGCCCTTCAGCCTCATTCTTCGGCTTCGGGAAAGCCCCTCAGCAGTATCCGTTTCGTTGTCGGTGCAAAGTTACGACGGTATATATTGCTGTAAAATAGCGAGTTATATGTAACGTGATGACAAATGGTGACACAGGTCGTCACCTCCCTTGAAACATGGTGTCGGTATGAAAAAATACCCTTTTATTTGCAGCGTGAACGGTATAACAAACCAATAGGCAAGTGCTTGTCCGTTGTATTGGCGGTTAGTGAAAGCACTTGTTACAGCAGGCGGATAACGAATGTGTGCTTGCTTTGTTAAAGCGGATAATTATTGGTTTGCCGGTTGGTGAGCATAAAGCAACCGTATCATCAACCAACCATATCACTAAACAAGCAACAGATAAGACAATAGTGTAACAAACCATTAAAAAAATTCAGTTATGAAGAAAAATCCGTTATTCGTTGCAGTCAGCAACCAGAAGGGAGGAGTCGGCAAAAGCACCATGCTGATAACGCTTGCCAGTCTCCTGAATTATTCAATGGACAAGAGTGTGGCCATCGTTGATTGTGACTCCACCCAGCGCAGCCTGTTCAATTTAAGGGAGCGAGATATGGAGATGGTGGAGAAAAACAAGAAATACATGGTACTGCTTGAAGAGCAAAGGCTCAGAGGGTGCAAGATTTATCCTATCAGACAGGCAAAACCGGAGAATGCCCGCCAAGTGGCCGGAGATTTGGCTGCCAGGGGAGATTTTGATGTAATTTTCATTGACCTGCCGGGGTCTATGGATATATCGGGAGTTTTACAGGCCATTTTCAATGTGGATTATGTACTGACCCCCATTGCCGCTGACAATTTCGTCATGGACAGCAGTTTTGTCTTTGCTAAAAGTGTCATGAAGTTTGTGGAAAACCGGAAGAATATTCCTTTGAAAGACGTGTTCCTTTTCTGGACCAAGGTCAAGAAAAGAAGCAATACTGAAGTACTTGACAATTATATGGCGCTGATGAAGAAGCAGGGGCTTAAAATCCTGGATTCTGCCATTCCGGATCTCTGCCGTTATGACAAGGAACTGTCATCCCGGACCCGCACCTATTTCCGTTGTTCGCTCCTTCCACCTCCGGCGGGACAGCTCAAAGGCAGCGGATTGCAGGAACTGGCCAATGAACTGATTGTAAAATTTAACCTGTAATTGAGATATGGCAAAGAAAATTGTAAAAGTGAATGAAGAGGAAATCAGAGGATATATGGTCGGTGACATACCTGATGCCATTGAGAAAGCTGATGTCATCGTGGAAGAAATTCCGGCAGAGGAAGCCGATGGAAGGCAGGATACGGAAAAGGAAGTCGTCCCTGAAAAATCAGAAAAGCCCAAACCGCGCAAGAAGCGGGAGAATGACAGCGGTTTCCGTCAGAAGTATCTGGTGAATACCCCCATGCCGGGACGTATCCAGGTATACCTGAACCGCAAACTGTACGACGAGGTAAAGAATTATCTCAATGTGATAGCTCCCGAAGTAAGCATCGCAAGCTATATCAGCAACATCATAGCCGAGCATATAGAACTCAATATCGAAGAAATCACCCAAATGTACAAAGACCGTTTTTCACCCCCTAAAATTCAATAGTCATGGAAACAACAGTAATCTATTTTTCAGTAAAAGTCCTGTCGGCAACCTATATATTATATAAGGTATGGATGCTGATTTTCAGTCCGAAAGTTTATAAATTCTGGGACAGGCTGCATCGTTATATGCGCATGGCACGTATCCGGTTGTGGAAATTCCGTAAGAAACGGATGGTCGAGAGAGCAAGGAAAGCCCGGTACAGGGCAAGGCTGGACAAGGCAGACGCATGGATAGCGGAAGCGGAAAACGAGACCGTGAAAGCCGGCCACGAAAGGAAAACCGGAATGCCGCCGGGGGCTCCGAACGAAGATAATGAAGTAATCGGCAAGACGAAGATAGTTTATCTTGAAGACCCGGAAGTGGCGAGAAAAACTCCCACACGTTCCGAACCTTTGGAAAAAGGACCTATAGAGGAGGATGAGGATATAAACCCGGATGACGTAATGGAAGACTTCACTCCACAAAAAGGGCTGACCGAATCGGAAAAACGGGAACTCATGTCAAATGACGAGGCCATACCCGATCCTGATTTTTCAAGGGCACTGACTTTTGAAGAACTGAATAATGTCGCCGATGTGCTTATGTCAGGAATTGATGATAGAAAAAAAATCCGAAACGCTGTCGAAACTTTATATAACCTTAAGGACACCGACCTGTTCAAGTTCTTTTCCACCGAATTGAATACCCAAAATCAGTTGGAAAAGCTGCTCAAGGAAAATATGGACCCAATGGAAGATATGTCAAATAGAAAAGGGGCAGCAAAACAATCTGCGGAACAGGCCGGCATTGACTGGCATAAATATATGTAAATATGGAATCGGATATCAAGGAAAACAGTAAAGGTACTTCAATGTCAGTTTTGGAACCTTCGGACAGGACAGCTATTTTTCCCGCTGTCCGTGCCCCACATCATCACTTGACCGAAGAAGATATTATCAGGTTTATGAAGAGCGAAGCTGCCGCCAAGCATGAGATAGGAAACCTCTTGAATGGGATAATTTGCAATGATGCAGTCTCAGGAGCGGACAATACCAATAAGAAAGAAAGGGGATGTCTGGATGAATCGGGCAGACCGCTTTCAAAACGAAAGACCATATCCAGGAAGATGGAAGCTTTCAATATAGATAAATTCGTTTAATTGTGTCTTTTTGCTGTCATAGTTTTTAGGGCATGGCGATGTGATATCGGTGTGCCCTTTTTTACTTTTAAAAGATTCCATTAGATAAAATTCGGATATTCATGCCTTATTGTCTGGCAGGCTTCTTATCTTTGCAAAAATGAATGATTATGGCAGTGACAAAAGCGATATTGGAAAAATGGATAGTGGCGCAAAAACGTCACCGCCTTTCCGACAAACAAGTGCAGATGGCCCGCGAATTGGGACTTAACCCCGACAAACTCGGAAAGATAGATAATCATAAGCAGGAACCGTGGAAAACTCCGCTTCCGCAGTTTATAGAGCACATCTATTTCAAACGGTTCAAGCGTGAGGAGCCGGAAACGGTCAAGCCGCTGAAACAGATTGTAAAGGAAATGGAAGTCAAGAAGAAACTTCAAAAAGAGAAAAAGGAGGAGCGTAAGAAACAGCAGGAAACGGATTCCGATATAATTTACCCCGGGGAGTAAAACTATATCTTAATTAAAAGTCATTTTTATTCACCATTGAATAAAAATGACTTTTAATATTGAAGTGGCCTATAACTTGTGTAGGGCATCCGTTACAAAATCGACCATCTTGTCCGGACTGAAGCTGTCATAAAGAAGCAGGTCACAAATAGCACTTCCGTTCATGTCATCTTTCTGAAAGTCCGCCGTAAATACGCAGACCGGTTCATCCTTGTAACCGGGAGCCTGATAATACAATCTGATATTTTTTCCTATATATAAGCCGATATCAAGCTTCAGCCGCCGCATTGACAGTGCCAGCCGTCCAGACGGTTCCTGGTCCGGTAATTCTATTACAATAGGAAGAACCGGCAAGGGAACGCCGTCCTTGCCTTTTTTACATAGTAGGATATCGGGCTGTCCGGAATCGTTCCCGCCGGAAGGCTTCACGTCCCGGAACACCATTGTTCCGTTGGTCTTCTTCCATCCGAGATATCTCAAGCAATATCCTATATCCCGCAGATAATCCCCCTTTACCGCTTCCGGTTTAAGATAATGTGACAAATCCGCTACAATCTCAGGCCAGTTTTCATTCATAGTTCATGGTTTTTGATTCAACATTATTATTCGATACACAAGGCGGTACATATCATTGGAAGCCGCTTCCGGATATTAAATACCGCTTCTCAGTACACTACTGTATTGATTTATAGAGACAAAAATACCGGTTTTATCCGAACATTCAAGTTATAGTTTCTTAATATATTCCTTTCTGTGTGTCCATTCCGACTTGTTTCCCGGATTGTGTTAATTTGCATAAGCTACACAAATGCCACAATCCGGTTTCTTGTTTCAGGCTGCCCTTTGTTCATGATTCCGTTCTCCGGTTATTTGACACATACCGTCCTGACTCGAACTTTTTATCCGATACGGACAGGCTGCCGGCACTCCATCATTTCATGGATGTTGATGACAGGCTTGCCGCTTGTCAATGCCTTGTTTACCGTATAGAACGTGCCTCCCTCCGGTACGAGATCCCAATAGGCTATGACAATATCCGCCTTTCGTACCATGTATTCGTCCCTGCGCAGGTAACATCCCTTGTGGTAATTTTCGGAAACCATGACCACCCTGTCCGCCTTTTCCAGCAGACGGGCATATAACAACCGGTCTTCCGCGTCGAACCACAAGGGCTGTTTCCTGAATGGTACCGCCGCCACAAGCATGATATCCCCATATTCCTCCCTTGCCTGCAACACGGCTTCCGCCGCCGTCATGTCGAACCCGCAGGCCATGCCGGTGTAAAAGACGCGGTAACCTTTCTTGTATAGTTTGACAACCTCATGCAATACCGCGTTTCGTATTTCCCCTGTCAATCGCGGGTTGTTTCCGCCTCCTTGCAGCATACGTTCTTTCCGGTGTCCCGTGAATGCCGCTACCAGACTGTTTCCTGTTTCCATGATAATCTTTTGTTTTTCATTTGACATATACCGTGCAATTTGGACGGTCTTTTATTTCTTGCCGGCCGTTCCGTCCCTATCCGGGCTTGTGCAAGGCTTACCGTGGAAAAATACCGCAGCGTGCGAGGATGATTTTTCCACGGACAACCAACCCGAAGGGTCGCCTTGCACAAGCCGCCGGGATACGGGACTACCTTTGCCGGGGAGAAATAAAGAACCGGTTCTCCACTTATACTTTTACCTGTTGTCCGCTGCCTGAACCCCCTTGCCGGTGCAACATGATGACATACGGTGTCACAGGTCGTAAGGTTTGTAAATCAACAAATTAAACACTATATATTCGCCGTCGAAATGATTTTTTGTCTCACCAATTAAATTTTTCGACACATGAAAAAAAGATTTTTTTTGGCAGCTTCCATGCTGCTTGCGACAGTCGGGGCTTTCGCCCAGGGTAACGGTATCGGCGGGATTACGGAAGCCACCAACATGGTCACTTCTTATTTCGATCCGGGTACCAAGTTGATTTACGCCGTCGGAGCTGTCATCGGCCTGATCGGGGGCGTGAAGGTCTATTCCAAGTTCTCATCAGGCGACCCCGACACGAGCAAGACGGCCGCCAGTTGGTTTGGCGCCTGTATTTTTTTAATTGTCGCCGCGACTATCTTGCGCTCATTCTTCCTGTAACATGGCGAAGTATCCGGTCAACAAGGGGATAGGCCGTAGCCCGGAGTTCAAAGGGCTCAAAAGCCAGTACCTGTTCATCTTCGCAGGCGGGCTACTCGCCCTGTTCGTGGTGTTCGTCATCATGTATATGGCGGGCATTGGCCAGTGGGTCTGCATCGGTTTCGGTGTCGTTTCCGCGTCGGTGCTTGTCTGGGCCACTTTCCGCATGAACACGAAGTACGGCGAATGGGGGCTTATGAAACTCCAAGCTCTGCGCAGCCATCCCCGCTACATCATCAACCGGAGGAAATTCCTTCGGTTGATTTCTCCAACCTCCAAAAAAAGAAAAGTATGAGAAACGTAATGAAAACAACTACGTTGGAAAGCAAGTTTCCGCTGCTGGCCGTGGAGCAGGGGTGCATCATCAGCAAGGACGCGGACGTCACCGTGGCCTACAAGGTGGAGCTGCCCGAACTCTTCACGCTCACGCAGGCGGAATACGAGGCCGTCCATTCGACATGGGCCAAGGCGGTCAAGGTGCTGCCGAACTACAGCATCGTTCACAAGCAGGACTTCTTCATCGAGGAAAGCTACCGTCCCGATATCTGCAAGGATGACCTGAGTTTCCTCAGCCGCAGTTTCGAGCGGCATTTCAACGAGCGGCCGTATTTGCAGCACACCTGCTACCTGTTCCTTACCAAGACAAGCAAGGAACGCAGCCGCACGACGAGCAGTTACAACGCCCTCACGCGGAACTTCATCATTCCGAAGGAGATGACGGACAAGGAGACCTTCACCCGTTTCATGGAGTGCTGCGAACAGTTCGAACGCATCGTCAACGACAGCGGCCTGCTCCGCATGGTACGCCTGACGGACGGGGAGATTACCGGGACGGACACCTCGGCGGGAATCATCGAGAAGTATTTCTCGCTCTCGCAGGAGGACACCGCCTGCTTGCAGGACCTGACACTTGACGCCGGGGAGATGAGGATAGGTGACAACTACCTCTGCCTGCACACCCTTTCCGATCCGGAAGACCTGCCCTCGAATGTCACCACGGACTGCCGTTACGAACGGCTCTCCACCGACCGCAGCGACTGCCGGCTCTCCTTTGCCGCGCCGATAGGTATCCTGCTCACGTGTAACCATGTCGTGAACCAGTACCTCTTCATCGACGATTCGGCGGAGAACCTGCGCAAGTTCGAGCAAACGGCGAGGAACATGCACTCGCTTTCCCGTTACAGCCGTTCCAACCAGATTAATCGCGAATGGATCGAGGAATACCTGAACGAGGCGCACAGCAAGGGGCTGACCTCCATCCGTGCGCACTGCAATGTCATGGCATGGAGCGATGACCGCGAGAAGCTGAAGCGTGTCAAGAACGATGTCGGCAGCCAGCTGGCGCTGATGGAGGCCAAGCCGCGTCATAACACGGTGGACGTGCCGACCCTGTTCTGGGCGGCCATACCCGGCAACGCGGGTGACTTCCCGGCCGAGGAGAGTTTCCACACCTTCATCGAGCAGGCATTGTGCCTGTTCATCGGGGAAACCTCCTACAAGGATTCATTGTCTCCTTTCGGTATCCGCATGGTGGACCGGCTGACAGGCAAGCCCGTCCATCTGGACATTTCCGATCTGCCGATGAGGAACGGTACGATTACCAACCGCAACAAATTCATCCTCGGACCCTCCGGTTCCGGCAAGTCATTCTTCACCAACCACATGGTGAGGCAATACTACGAACAGGGAACCCATGTGCTGCTGGTGGATACGGGTAATTCCTATCAGGGATTATGCAACCTTATCCATGCCCGGACACACGGTGAGGACGGCATCTACTTCACTTACGAGGAGAATAACCCGATAGCCTTTAATCCTTTCTACGTGGAGGACGGGGTGTTCGACATCGAGAAGAAGGAATCCATCAAGACGCTTATCCTCACCCTTTGGAAACGTGACGACGAGCCGCCGACACGTGCCGAAGAGGTGGCGCTGTCCAATGCCGTGAACCTCTTTTTAGAGAATATCCGCAAGGACAGGAGCATCAAGCCCTCATTCAATAGTTTTTACGAATTCATCCGTGACGAGTACCAGGACATTCTGAGAGAAAAACGTACCCGCGAGAAGGACTTCGACGTGTTCAACTTTCTCAATGTGCTTGAACCTTACTATCGTGGCGGCGAGTATGACTACTTGCTCAATTCCGACAAACAGCTTGATTTGCTTGGTAAACGGTTCATTGTCTTCGAGTTGGACAATATCAAGGACAACAAGGTCTTGTTTCCGATTGTAACCATTATCATCATGGAAACCTTTATTAACAAAATGAGGAAGTTGAAGGGAATCCGCAAGATGATACTGCTGGAAGAAGCATGGAAAGCCATCAGCAAGGAGGGCATGGCGGAATATCTAAGGTATCTCTTCAAGACGGTCCGAAAATTCTTCGGCGAGGCTGTCGTCGTCACGCAAGAGATCGAGGATATCGTCTCGTCACCGATTGTCAAGGGGACCATCATCAACAACAGCGATTGTAAGATTCTTCTTGACCAACGGAAATATGTCAACAAGTTCGATGAGATACAGGCGTTGCTCGGCCTGACCGATAAGGAGCGGGCGCAGATACTTTCCATCAACATGGCGAACAACCCTTCCCGAAAATACAAGGAAGTCTGGATCGGTCTGGGCGGTACACAATCAGCGGTCTATGCCACGGAGGTATCGCTTGAGGAGTACTATTGCTACACGACCGAGGAGAGCGAGAAACTTGAACTCATGCGGCTTGCAGAAAAGCTGGGCGGCAACATAGAGCTTGCAATAAGGCAGCTCGCAGAGAGCAAACGTAACAGTA
>ENA-OXUB01000706-OXUB01000706.1-human-gut-metagenome-genome-assembly--contig:-NODE-706-length-17022-cov-30.917074_pt1 | contig 17022 bp, 16 predicted proteins | sample MGYA00249345_ERZ652652 | MGnify/ENA primary metagenome ERZ652652 (study PRJEB26925, sample SAMN05826496) | human gut metagenome | biome: ENVO:2100002; feature: ENVO:00000062; material: ENVO:00002003... | reverse complement strand
ACGAGATCAGCCTCGGTCTCGTGGGCTCGGAGATGTGTATAAGAGACAGGGCTTGTCTGGATCCACCGGCTTATCTGGATCCACGGGCTTGTCTGGATCCACCGGTTTATCCGGGTCCGGAATCTTATACAGAACGTTGACCACCGTGTCTTCAGTCAATACCCCGGCAACATCTGGCAGTGTGGTCGTGTAACCCTGAATAACCGGTGAAACGATGTCATAGGTGCCGGCACCGCTGGCCTTATAAGGGGTATCCATCACGGAATTGTCAGATTCTTTGAGATAATTAATTGTCAGATGATACGTTTTGATTGGTTCGTAAGTGAAAATCAACGGGTTGCCAACCGGAGTCGGCATTTCGGTAGTCGCATAGGCGTGGACAACCGATTGGGTGAAGTCGAATCCAAGACTGCCAAACGGGGCTGCCTTAACAACGTACGTTGGGGAAACCTTCTTTGGCCCGGTAAATGGAACGACATTTGCGGGATAGTAGAAAATCAGGTAAATTTCCTGGGTGTTTTGATTGTCCAAAATCCGGTAATGTTTCTCAACATAATTACTTTGCCGTTCAACCTTCCATTCGCTACTTGGCGTGGTCTCGCTCAAATTGTTAATCAAAAATTTGTGTTCGCTATTCTGAAACGGCACTTTAATCAGTCGATACCCCGGAATCTCTTTCACGGGGGCGTCAACATAAGTGTTCATATATCCAGAAACACTTTCTGTTGTGGCAATTTCATTGCCGAAGGTGTCGACATATTTCACCGGAATATCCTTAACGTACTGGAGGGGCGGCACGCTGGACGCACCATCTTGACGTTCCATCTGGAAAGCGCCATATTTCCAGTAGAAACTAATCCCGTCAGCTCGATAACCCCAGTTAGGGTCAAAATCAGGTGAATTAGGCGTGGCAACTTCCTTTGTATCAATGATCTTTCCTTGAGAATCGGTTCGATACAGATACAATGTCTGATTGTCAGTCGTCAGCCCGGTCATCCAGGCCGACGACCCATGATAATAGCCCATGGTAATCACTTCGTTGTCATGCTGGGGATCAATATAGTCACGTGGCGAAATCATCCCAATATTGGCACTAATGACGGTACCGGCAATGACAGCATTCTGTTTCGGTGGGTTAGCCAGCTTACCGCCGACATATACCGGAACTTGGTGAAAAATCGAATTTGGGTAGGTATTCGTTTCTGGCACATCGGTTCGGGTATCCGGATTAATAGTTGGCTGATTAGTCGCGTTAACCGGATCTGGGGCTTTCTTAACCTCCTTTGGGACAACGATGTCACCATCTTTAGCTCCAGGCGTCTCGGTACCCGTTGCCGGCGTCTCTGAATTCGCAGCTGCAGTGGGACTTGCAGCCGTCCTTGGGGAATCAGTTGCAGCGGCTGCTGGTCGAACCGACTGATTGGCTGTTGGCGTGGCCGCTTCCCGCGACTGATTTTGAACCGGAGTCGATGCCGAAGTATTCACAGCCGGCTGTTCAGAAGTTGTCTGGCGGGTTGACTGAGTCTGACTGACCGCGGGTGTTGCCGAGGTGGGCGCTTGCGGAGAGTTTTCTGAGTTAGTTGATGCCTGACCCACGGATGGCGTAACCGCCTGGGCGGGCTTCGGTGCTTCGCCGGCAGCCATTGATTGTTCCCCAGTCATTTCCTGACCAGAAGTTTGCGTCGGAGCTTGAGGGTCTGTAACGGATTGCGAAACTGCCCCTTGCGCCGGTTGAGAATCTTCAGCCGTTTTTGGCGTGCCGGATTCATCGGTTGGCGTCGTTGTGGCGGCTGGTTGGGCCAACGAGACTGTTTCTTCAGTCGGCGTGGCCGCATCGATGGGGTGACTGATTCCAAATGTCAAAACGGTGCTGCCAAACAAAATAGCCGAATAAAGCCAACGCTTACCCGCCTTGTACGCCTTATATCTTACTTTTGCCTCCATAGCTGATGCCCCCCGTCTATGACCATCATGCCCAGCAATTACCCGGTCAACGAATAATCGCCTTTACTATTCATTATTATTAAACACCAATGTAAGGGCTTACACAATGATTTAAGCGATATATCAATTCCAACGTTTTGTTAGGCTCCGCGGAAGCTATGACTGATAAATTATGGTAATATTAAGGCAAATTAGCTAATCAGTTTCAGTTTGGAGGAATCGACATGCAAAATCTCCAAGATAAAGCCTACAACTACATTTACGAACGAATTATGAACCTGCGACTGCAACCGGGTCAGCAAGTTTCCGACTTACAGTTTGTTAAGGAAATTGATGTCAGCCGCACGCCAATTCGGGAAGCCATGCTGCGGCTGCGACGCGAAGAATTGCTGTATTCAATGGCCCAAAGCGGCACGTTTGTCACCAAAATTGATATGCAAAAGGCTCTGGATGCCCAGTACGTCCGCCGGGTAATTGAGACCGCCATTATCCGGACATTATCGGCAGATATTGATGCTAATGAACTCGATGAATTAATCAAAATCGTCATTGACCAGCGCCGGGTGGCCGAAGCCAAACTGCTGGATCAAACCTTCGCGCTGGATAACCTCTTTCATAAGCGGCTCTATCAATTTGCCAACAAAGACAACGTGTGGCAGTGGCTGCAATCATTTTCCAACGATCTCAATCGGTATCGGCTCCTGCGGGTGTACGATGAGAATTTGCCACTGACGCTGCTTTCTAATGAACATAAACGCATTGTGGACGCGTTAACGGCTCACGACACTGACCGGGTGACCCAGCTGATGACCGACCATCTGAATTTGATGCTGAAAGAGCGCGCGGAAGTTGTTGCTCGATTCCCCGAATTCTTCAAAAACGTCCCCGAACAAAATTAAAAAGTGTGGGAGACAAAGCGCTTATACTCTGGAAGCTGCTTTTTGGCCCACGATTCAGCCAGGTAATATTTGGATAAAGCAAGCGGCCGGAACAAAATTTTTGATTTTGTCCCGGCCGCTCATTATTAAATATTAACGGTAAAATGATCGCGGATCCAGTACGTGAGCAACCATGAAAGAATCAGAAAGCCCGCGACCACCACGTATGGAAAGTGATAATTCATATCCAGCAGCGCCCCGGACATAATCGGCCCAATAATATTACCAACGCTGGTAAGGGACATATTGACGCCGTTAATAAGCCCCTGACCGGTCGCACTGGCCTTGGTTAGAAGCGTTGTAATCGCCGGTCGAATCAAGTCGTAGGCGGTAAACACAATCAGGGTTGCAATAATCACTTCCAGCTTACTGTGGGCAAATATGATCCACAACGTCCCACCGGCTGACAGAAAGAAACAATATCTGGTCAGTCGCTTTTCAGTCAGCCAAGTGACCAAACGATCAAACAGTAACGCCTGGAACCCAAGGGAAATAATGCCGTTCAGGGTCAAAACCAACGCAATGTTATCAATCGTAAAGTGAAATACTTCGTTCACGTATAGGCTGTAAATGCTCTCGAAGCCCACCAAACCAAACGATGAAATCAGGATTAAAAGGAACAATAAGCGCATTGGCCCACTAAAGAGCCGCTTGGTTTTCTCCCAGGAGGCTCTGGACGGTCCCTTGGAAACCGGCGGCATGACGCTGTCCTGGGCGATTTCTTTGATTTCCCGTTCGCTTGGCAGCATCATTTGCAGCGAGAGCATACTGAGAAATCCCAGGCCAGCCGCAAACCAAAACGGTGTTTTGTAATCGATATTGGCCAAGATACCGCCAATTCCGGGGCCTAAAATAAGGCCGCCACTGAAGGCCGCTGACAGCAAGCCGATCACTCTGGCCCGTTGTCGAGGCGTGGTTAGGTCAGCCGCAAGCGCGTTGGTGGTCGGAACCACCATTGCAGCTGAAAGGCCGCCGATGGTTCGGGAAATATCAAACATCCACAGCCAGTTGGTCGCCGCGAACAACATTTCCGATACCATATAGAGGGCAAGTCCCCACACCAGAACCGGCTTTCGGCCGATGCGATCCGAGAGCTGACCGACAATCGGTGAGGCAATCAGTTGGGCAAAGGCAAACAACGAGTTCATAATCCCCATATCGGTTGCGGATAAATGCAGTTCATTTTTAATAAATGGCATGACCGGAAAGATCAAGCTCATCCCGATACAAACCAAGAAATTCCCAAAAATCAGGACAATAATGGCGTTTCTCACTTTTACTGACAACTGACTTCCCCCTTCGTAATTTGAAATAGTGCAGACAATCTAGTATAACGCGATTCACATGATCATGTCCACAACGATTGCCATAATGCTTATTAGCATTATTGATAATCCCTTTGTACACTATATGATATAGCAGTTGACCGATTCCCCCACTCAGAGAGAAGGCGCATCATTGATAGAAGGACACCATTTGCCGCAACGTATCAAAGTCGTTTGGCGGCTTTCAGCAGGATTCACATTTATCATTTTACTGGTCATTGGACTCGGCGGCTATCTGGCAGCGACGCTATTTGTATGGAAGTGGCTGCTATGGCCGGGAATTGGCTTTATGGGATTGGCCGTCATCGACCTAACCGCCGAACTGATTTTAGTTCCTTACCGGTATGCGTTTTGGCGCTACGAGCTGACCGCCGATGCCGTGAAACTTCAATCCGGCTATATCTTCAATAAGCTGGTGTCGATTCCAATTGCCCGGGTTCAGGACGTCACCCTTTCGGCGGGCCCAATCTTACAATCCCAAAAACTCCAGTCGGTTGAAATCACAACCGCATCCACTTCCCATAAGATTGACGGGCTGACCCCCGAAGTTGCCGAACAGCTGCGCCAGCAGATTATGAAAATGGCCGTGGAGGTGCAGGATCATGACGTCTGATCAGAAACGACATTTACATCCCTTCGCCCTCATCTATTACGTTTATCGCGGCATCATTAACTGGGGCATCTGGGCAATCATTCTGTTCAGCCCCGTTCGAGCCGGTCTCAATCACGTCCACGTCGACAGCACGGTATTTCTGATTGGCTTCGCGATTTTTGTCGCTGGCTGGGTGCTGCTGAAGTTCTATTATTTTACGTTTCAAATTGGCAACGACATGGTCACCATCAATTCCGGAATCATCGTCAAACGCCACACCCACATCCCGTACAGCCGCATCCAAACAATCCAGCGCAGCCAGTGGTTCTTCTTAAAACCACTGAAACTGGAAATGCTGCGAATCGAAACCGCCGGCCACGAAAACAAACGGCCAGAAGTGGTTTTGCCGCTGGTTTCCGAGACGGTTCGTGAAGAAATTGAACGTAAACGACTGGCGAAGCGGTCGGACTCAACTCATCCGGGGCATTCCGAACCCCTGGGAACTGATGAAGGGACCCAGACCGCGCCGAAATACGAAATCAATCCTCACGATTTGAATATTTTTGCGGTGACCTCGTTTGGCGTCTTCCCCTTGATCGGTGTTTTGGGGGCGATTTACGGTAAAATTCAGGATTACATCCCCCAAAAGTTCATTGATACGGTAACCAAAGAACTCGTTCAACAGTCACTCATTATTATCAGCGTCATCGTTGTTCTGATTGTAATTTTGGCAATTATCGGATCATACCTGTCGATCGTCCAAAAGTACTACCGGTTCACGCTTCACGCGCAAAGCGGTCAGTTAAAAACCTATCAGGGGTTGTTTCAACGAAAATCGGTCACCATCCCCGTCAATCGAATTCAAGCACTGCGCATCAAGCAAAACGTTCTGCGTCAGTGGGCCAAGCTTTCAACGGTGCAGGCCCTCGCCGCTTCCTCGGCGGGTGATGAGGATAAGGGCAACGATATGATGGTCCTGCCGGTTATCAAGAATGAGCAGGTTTTCCCGCACCTGGCGACGTTTATTCCCTGGTCGCCAAAGCAGTTGGTCCCGCTCACCCGTCTGCCCCACGCAAACCGGTATTACTTCATTCGAAACGCGATGTTCTGGTCCCTGATTCCAATTTTGGTCTGCCTCTATTTCTTTCATCTTTGGGGACTGTTAAGCCTACCGCTTTTGCTCTTTAGCTTCTTTCTGGGCTTCTATTCCGCCCAAAATACCGGCTGGCAAACCATCGCTGATCAGATGATATTGCAGAACGGGCATTGGTTTACCCGCACCCAGTTCCTGATTCCCAGGAAAAACGTCCAGTCATTCATTCTGGTTCAGTCCATTTGGATGAAGCGGACACACTTGGCACATTTACGGGTCAACGTGCGCCACGGTAACCATAACGAACTGGTCGAAATCCGCTACGTTCCGCTGGCGGCTGCTCAAAATCTATTTGACTGGCTTGAAAGTTGAAAATAATCAGTTGGTAATTGAATATCCCCTTAACGACTCCTATAATAACTAACAGGCGGCTTTTCGCCGTAGATGGACGCACATTACTTGCCGAAATCTCTTTTAGTTACTGTTATTAGATAATGAGGAGGCTTCGTTTTTTATGCGAGAATTACATCTTGGTGACAGAAACGTCCCAGCAATTGGCCTGGGAACTTGGCACATGGGCGATCATGCTGCTATCCGAGGAAAAGAAATCAAGGCAATTCAGGCCGGAATCGATGCCGGCGCAACGGTTATCGATACCGCAGAAATGTATGGCAACGGCCGCAGTGAAAGCCTGGTTGGTGAAGCAATTCGGGATTTGGATCGTCAAAAACTGTTTATCATCGACAAGGTCCTGCCATCCAACGCCTCTGCTGACCGGATGCCCCATAGCCTGGATACCAGTTTGAAATTACTGGGTACCGACTACATCGATCTTTATTTATACCATTGGCGCGGTGCGGTTCCGTTAAGTGAAACCGTTGAAACCCTTCAGCAGCTTCAAAAGACAGGAAAAATCAAATATTGGGGTGTCTCCAACTTTGACTTACCAGATATGGAAGAGCTACTGGACTTACCGGGCGGCAACCAAGTTGCAGCTAACGAAGATTTGTACAATCTCAGCAGTCGCGGCGTTGAATACAGCCTCCTACCATGGCAGCGCGATCAAAAGATTCCGTTTATCGCCTACACGCCAGTTGGTGCCGGTGACGAACGCGGTAACATGATCAGCAATCCCGCCGTCAAACAGGTGGCCGCTGCTCACAACGCAACGCCTTGGCAAATCCTGCTGGCCTTTGCCATTCGTGATGGCAATACGCTGGCCATTCCGCAATCCGGTGACCCCAAGCACGCGGTTGACAACGTTAACGCCGCCAACATTCAATTAACCGATGACGACTTGACCGCCTTAAATAAGGCCTTTCCAAAGCCAACCAGCAAGCAGCCGCTGGATATTCGGTAATTTAAACTATAATTAATGCATTCGTTACAACAAAAAGATTGGGCGCCGAATGACGGAACCCAATCTTTTTCGCAAATAAATGCCGGTTAGACTATCTTATTTTTACTCTGAGACCGATAATAGACTTAATGAACCCACCATGAAAGGATGATTACCATGGCTGATACAATTGATGATTCGAGATACTTCTGGAAGGCGCGGACCAATGACGGTCACACGCTGATTGGCTTTAACGATGCCGCCAGAGAAGAATTTGGTGAAATTTCGTCCGTTCGCTTTTTAACGGATGGCCCTGAAATCCACGATGGCCAAGACTTTCTGAACATCGAAAGTCCCAACACCGTGAGTGACAGTACCGTCCTTCACGCTCCGGACAGCGGGCAGGTCATTAAGTTCCATACAGAAGTGCGTTACCAACCCCACTTGGTTAATAGCGCTGATCGGGGAAAGAATTGGCTGGTAGAGTTGTATTAATGAACGACCGTTTACTTGATCACGGAATGTGAGTCAGGAGCGGTTGCTTTCAAAGTTAAAGGGGATCATCCAAAATAGTTGGTTTTGGGTGATCCCCTTTAGTCGGAAATCATCTTCAGATAAGTTCCATCACTCATCTAAGGAAGTGCGATCATTGTCTCTTATTAGTTTTCCATTTTTTATCATTTCACTCATCTGGATTATCGTCCTGTTATTTAAGCACAAACGCCCGAATGCTTTTTTGCTTGTGGTGTTCCTACTTTCTTCGTTAATGTTGGTCGGATCATTTATCACGTTTTGGAATATGCCGTAATTCCGCTGAAATGACGATCCGCGACTATCCTTATTTTATTGACGGAGGTTAACATCACTTACTGATATCATGAGGGTCCCAAAAAGACGTTCCAATCTCGATTGGCCCCATTGCGGTGCATCGAGATTAGAACGTCTTTTTCAATCCAATTTATTTAATCACAACTTTCATCCCATACGGCACGTGCTGATAAACCCAGTGGGCATCCGCAACCGTCAACCGCACGCAACCGTGCGATGCTGGCGTGCCTAACTTTTCAGCCTCGGAAGGAATGTATTTGCCGCTACGGTTAACCGGGACACTGTGGAACAGATAAATCCCGTGACCCTTCCAGGAAACCCAGTAGTGAGCGCCCTCACCGGAAGCCGCGTTATAAAAGGACAACCCCCGTTGCGCTTGAATGTGGTAGGTTCCCTTTGGTGTTGGTGACGATGGCTTGCCGGTTGAGCAGATCATCGTATAAATGACGTGACCGTTGCCGTGGAAATAAACTTTCTGCTGCTTGGTGCTGACATAGATCCAAACGTGCTTGTACTTCTTTAGATTGGGATATGCCTGAGATTCCGATGGTTGGCGCCAATTAACTGTCTTACTAATCGCGTGATCCTGAGCAGAAACTCCCCGACTGCTGGTAAAGTTTATAAACAGTGCCAATCCCAAAACAAATACCGCCAGCCAAGCTGACGCCGTTAACAAATGCCGCTTCATTTTGTTACCCCCATTTATGTAATCGATTAAGTCATAATTGATTTGAAACCTAACATTAAGATTAGTACTCCGGACTAGGAATAGCAACTCTCCGCCGGTGCGGTTTCGTTTTTTGTTTGGCTCGTCAATGCTATACTTATTCCCGTAAGCGGTTTCTTAAACCAATTTCACCATTCGTGTCTTTTAGGGAGTGATTGCTTGTTATACGTGGATATGTTGAATTCAAAATATGAAGGGGCGCCAACCGTTTTCGAGAGTGCCTCCCGTTACCTGATTACCAGCGACCAATTTCACGACGCGCTGTTCAGTTGGGCCCGCCCGCTCAAACCCAACGTCATTATCGGGGCCAACCAAAATGTTTATTCAGAGTTAAATCTGGATTATATTAAGGCCCACAACATTCAGGTTACCCGGCGGGCCGGCGGTGGCGGGGCCGTCTATGTGGATGCCGGCAACCTGACCTATTCATTTGTCGATACCGACGACGGCACCAACTACATGAATTTCAAGAAGTACGCCACGCCAGTCATCAACGTCCTGCGCCGGCTCGGAGTTGACGCGCAGTTAAGCGGGCGAAACGACCTGACCGTGGATGGTAAGAAATTTTCCGGCATGGCAACCTTTAAAGAGGGCAACCGGTTCTACGTTGGCGGAACGCTAATGATTGATGTCGATTTGGACGCGGCGTCAGAAGCTTTGCGCCCACCAAAGTCCAAACTGGCATCAAAGGGTGTCAAATCAGTTCACAGCCGCGTCACTAATTTGCGGCCGTACTTCAGCGAGCAGTACCGCAACATCACCGTTGATGAAGTGCTCGAACTCATTTTAAAGGAAGTCTTTCAGGTCGATGATGTCGCCGACGTACCGCGCTACACCCTGACTGATCAGGATTGGCAGACAATCAAACGTCTCATGGGGACGCGGTATAATGACGACTCGTGGACCATGGGGGAGCGCCTGGACGATGACTATTTCCATTCGAACCACTTTGATGGGGTCGGCACAATTGAGATGAGTTTTTCCGTCAATAATGGCATTATCACCCACGCCAAAATTTTCGGCGACTTTAATAAGCCGAATGGAAACCTCGCGGAAATTGAGAAGCGGATTACCGGCACCCCATTTAAGCAAGCCAACCTTGAGGAGGCCTTTTCTCTAAGCAACCTCACTGATAATATCGGTCAGGTGACCCCGACGGAAATGGCCGATCTTATGGTTAATCATGACTATCAAGAAACCCAGCAGAAAGGATGATTGAAATGGCAAGTATCATCGACGACTCAAAATTTTTATGGCAGGAAAAAACGGCGGATGGCCACACCCGGATCGGATTAAACGATGAAGCCCGCAGCCAAATCGGCCAGATTTCATTTGCGTCGTTTCCGAAAAATCTCAGCGAAGTGAAGGCGGGGGACGAAATCTTTTCGTTTGAAGGGGCCAAGGCCGTTGAGGATATTCACACCCCGATCGACGGGAAGGTTGCCAAAGTCAATACGGATTTACTGGAGACTCCGGGAAATCTGAACGACGCCGATCAGGATAAAAACTGGATTATTGAATTATACTAAGGCCCTCAATCAATGGCCTCAAAAAACGATTTCCCATTTTCCGGGAAATCGTTTTTTAATCAGCCATTTTAGTTAGTCGTTGATACTGACTCATCAGTTCCGCTGGATTCCGAACCGTCAAAAATAAGTAATTGTAATGTTCATTTTGTAGCGTCGCAAATAGAATATCGTCCTTGCCGGAAATATTCACAAATGACTCGGTTGTCCCATCCATAAAGTTACCGGCCTTTTTGTTAGGTAATCCCAAGCCTCCTGCTCGCAATTGGAGGTGCTGCCAGTAGCCGTCAGCTTTTAATTGGTCTTTGGACGCCACCGTCAATGACCGGATATGGTTCACTGGTATTGTCAGTTTGGCCTTAAAAGCCCACACCTTATCCAGTCCTTCCGGTTCAACTATTAAATACCCGTCTTGAAACAACACGTGATTCACGATTTGGCCCCCTTGATGCTCATCTGGTCCAGTAACTGCTTCAAGCGATCCGAATCACGGTCAACGGTCGCCTTCATATTTTTAAACCGCTTTGAATACGATGGATGATAGAGCGGGAAAATTTTTCGTGGTGTAGCCGTTAACTCGAAGACGCCGGTTTTCTGATTGAATTCCTGAATGGGCCGTTCAATCAGTTGACCGTGCAGGTCACCAACCTTCGCCTTGTTTCCCAGCAGCCGCTGCAAACTGGCATTACCCATCGGAATCAACAAGCGGTCCTTAAAGTGGGCTAATTCAAAGTCAAACATTGGTGCCCAGGTTTTCACTTCAGTATTGTTGGGTCGACGATCACGTTTACGACCAGTCTTGCCAATTGAAAATGGCCGACCAGAAACAACCCCGGTAATGTAAACATCTTCACGGGTTAACCCTAGTGACGCCAGCCAACGGTCCAGTTCCTTTCCGGACGGGCCTTGAAATGGGTGGCCCAATTTGATCTCCTTGTCACCGGGCGCTTCTCCCAACAAGAGAACTTTGGGATTTAAACCACCCTCACCGGCAACGAAGCCTTCCAGACGCGGATTTTCGGCTGACTTCTGTTTGCCCCACTCGATCCATTCCGGCGTTAACACAGTTTGAATTGGCATGATGACCACCTTTCGTTCGTTTAGTAATCCATTTCATTTTACAGTTAATGACACTCGAAATCAGCTCAATTATCAATTTGATCCAAAATTTGCCGTTCATCATACAGTCGCATGACGAAGAACATCACCGCATAAATAACCAGCGGAATCCAGACATAGTTCACATTAATCATCGTAATTGTCGCCGCATTCTGAGTGTGGTTGGCAACGTATCCCGACACGTGGAACAAGCCGGCGGTGATGAGGCCGCCAAGCCCAAGGCCAACGTTGACCCCAAAGTCATCCGTGGAAGCTAAAATTCCTTCGGCCTGAACGCCCATGCTGACGCCGTACCGAATGGTATCCGCAATCATAATCGAAACGAGCCCGATCACAATGCCATTGCCGATTGAATTGATGAAAATTCCCCCGAACAAGACCGCAATCATCTTTAGATAAACGCCAAACGCAATCACAACCTGACCAATAAACGCCGTGATAATTCCGCTAATCATGGTGTGCTTCTTACTCTGGGTCTCGGTGATTCGCATAATGAGCAGCACGCCAATCAATGACGTAAATGTAAAGCTATTGGCATACGGAACCAAATTTTCATTACCCATTACATACTTAAAGTAGTAGATTGTGGTTTGATTCTTGATGGCCGTCACCAGCCAATAAAGCAGAATCGACACCGAAATGACAATCCATGGTTGGTTGCGCTTCATCATCGCCAACACGGATTTGATCGGTTGGTGGGCAATATTCGGATTGGCAAACCGCTCACGAACGTGAATGAAGGTGTTTAAAATCAAGAAGAGCGAGATAATCCCAAATAAAATAATGGTGCCCAGGAACCCCGCCTGCTGATTTCCATGCCCGAAAAAGGCAACTAACGGCAGGGTAAAGACGGCAACAATAATTTGCACCAAACTGCCGAAAAACTGCCGAATTACACCCAGTAAGGTGAGTTCCCGTGAATTTTGCGACATCGTGGGTAAAATCGAAGTGATGGGTAAGTTGACGGCCGTGTAGAGAAACCCCAACCCAAGGTATGTAAAGTAGGCCCAGGCAAGTTTGCCGCCATACGAAAAGTTGGGCGTGATAAACGTCAGGATTGCAAACACCACGTAGGGAACCGCATACCATAGGAAAAACGGCCGACTCTTGCCAAACCGCGAGTGAGTCGCGTCGATCATCACACCAATAATAAAGCTTTCGGCTACATCGGCAATCCGCGCAACCACGAAGAGAATGGCCACGGCGCTCGGACTCAGGCCATAGACATCGGTATAGAAAAACAGCAGGTACGTCGTCATCATTTGAAACACTAAGTTATCGGCCGCATCACTAAGACCGTAACTAATTCGTTCAGGCCAACGGGTTGACCAGCTCGGGTTTCTTTGCCTCATCTTTATCACCGGTTTCATTTGAATTTGTTAACGAAATTAACACTCGTTATTATTCTAATCGTTTTGGCCGCTGGTTAGCAATCATTAGTTTGGTTTTGGACAATAATTTTGTGAACGGCTATTTTACCCATCAAAAAAGGCCCCGCTTTCGCAGGACCTGAGGGAAGATTTTATACTGAATATTGAAGGGTATTCATCATAAAGTTGAGTTAAGAAATCGTTTGAATTTTAAGCAATTAATTTTAGGGGTAAATCACTTAAAGTTTGGGTTTGTTTGCTGAGTTACTGGTTAACGACCATCGCACCACTTCTTTCGCTAAAGTTGTGACTTTCGAATTCAGTCCCATTACTGAATTCAGCTGGTTTGTTGAACATCTCTTATTTGATTGTCCTTATCATATCGTGGGGAGCTTAACTGAAGCTTAAACTGCCAACTAAATCCGCGCATTTATCAGAAAATCACCTCATTTATTTTGAAATGATCAACCGTCATTAAAAGCCCTCGCGATTGGGGATCGCGAGGGCTTAGTGGGGTTGAAAACTGGGGAGGGTAGTCTCAGTTTTCAGGGAAGATTTCCATATTGAAGGGGTATTCATAAAGTTTGTTAGAAATCGTTTGAATTTTTAGTCATTATTTGAGGGTGAATTACTTTCGTGCACTGCTGCACGCGGGTTAGGCATCGCATCACTCCTTTCGTTGGCTTCAAAATGAGTCTCAGCTCTCGATCTGAGTTAACTCAATTGCTCACTTGATTAGTAGCAGCTCCAGACCACGATTCGAAAATGCGGCAGGTTCTGCGTGTCGTACTTAAACGGCTTGCTGTGAGTCAATTTTAGATTTGGATTCTGATTTATTTGCTTACTGGTTTTAATTGTCACCAACTAATCATTCCTTTCACATTTTCAGATCATCATCCGGGGCTTCCACCAATGCCTGTCAGTGGCTTGGTTGGGTTAACCCTTTTTGATTGTCCCTATCATATCGATCGGAGCTTAATCGAAGCTTAAATTCCATCAATTTTTTGCCTTTTAATTAACTGATTGAAAGGCCGCCGGCATAGTGGGTTGATGCGCTGGTGTAAACACGCAGGCTATACGTGCCCTTATCAACTTTCAGTGAGCCATCGGTTGAACCGGACGAAGCGTTAATGGTCTTGTATAGGGCGCCATTCTTATAAATTTTCAGTTGAGCGGGCTTGTTACTAGCAGTCCCGTCTGATTCAAATGTCTTGACGGAGTAATTCAGCGTTGAGTTATCTTTATCAGCCGTTACCGAAGCGCTTAATCCCTTGTTATAGGTCTTATAAGTGGTACCAGTTAACCGCGGTGCCCGCTGATCAAAGCTGGTGGCCGACGCGCTGTTGGCGTTGCCGGAAGCTGCTTTGGCTGGCGTGGCCTTTACCGGATCGGTTTTGGCTGACTGACCCTTATTGGTGTTTGAGGCAGCTGAACCATTGTTAGTCGTTGGGTTCGTCTTAGCTGGTGAATCATTCTTTTGAGAAGTTGAGTTGGCCGCTGACGCGTTTTGCTTTGCGTTGCTCTGAGCGGGCGTCGTTTTAGTGGTGTTAGCTGATTGGTTAGCGGCCTTGTTGTCATTAGTTTTATTATTATTGGCGTTGTTTTGGGATTTATTTTGACTGTTCTGGTCCTTATTCGCATTCGCAGTAGTTTGCGTCTTTGCCGGAGCGGTATCCGCGTTTGCCACGATCGTTGATAAGGTCGTTGTTCCAAACATTGCCAATGCTGCGCCTGAAGTAAATAGAAGTTGTTTTAATGTCATAAATAATGATCTCCCTTTAATTTAATTGATTTGGTTTGGAATTCCTGGTTCCACGTAATTGATTCTGTTTGAATTGGTTGGCCTGCTGACTTAAGTCATCGCCATCCCCTTTCGTTTTGGAATGACTATAGATTATCGAGACCAGCTTAATCCAAACTTAAATTCGGATGGTTTTGATATTATTCGGGTTTTCCTTAACAGAAACGCTAACATTCTTAAGCCAAGCTTCAAATTGGTCGTTCGCAATGAAATTTGAGGGCATCCAAAAAGGCCACCGACAAGTTATCGGTGGCCCTTCTCTGACACTTCGCTCAGTATTTAATTGCTCATTTCAACATCCAATCCACTTACCGAATTAATCCCTCACGGACTGATACCGCCGAATCGTTGCCTGAATAGCGGCCATGTTGGCGACGACTTGATCGACGTCCTTTGGCGGGATCCGTTTAAAAATGGTCTGGATCTGATTGTCAGCCCGCTGATTAATCTCGGCCAAGATTTCCGCGCCCTTTGCCGTCAAATTTAGCACTTTAATCCGCTTGTCCTGGTCATGGGGCTTTTCAACCAAAATATCATCGTCTTTTAGTCGCCGCAGAATTCGGCTCATGTAGCCCTTATCCAGGTTTAAAAACTGCCCCAGCTGATTGGCGCTGGTCATCCCCTGATCAATTTCAATTAAGATCCGCGATTCCAGCAGGGTAAATTGGGTTTCCAAATGGTAGCGATCCGTGAGGTGTAATATCTTGGTATAAAATCGATTAAAGTCCCGAATTTGTTTAATGGTTTGTCCGTCTAACGTCATGAATTTGTCCACGCTCTCTTAATACAGTCATCTTTTAATAGTTAGTTGACTTTGGCAACCATCATCATTATAATTGTTAAGGTTGCCTTAAGCAACTAATTTATTATTGGGGAAGGCGCGTTCATGTCAAAACAAATTAAACAATCACTCTTTATTATGGTCCTGGGGGCTTTCTTCGGGATCCTCTGCTCAACGCTTATGAACGTTGCCCTGCCGACCTTTATGAACGTCTTTCACGTTAACTCATCAACCGTTCAGTGGATTAGTAACGGCTACGTGCTGGTCAACGCAATGATGATCCCGCTGAGCGCCTACCTCACCAAGAAGTTCACCTTCCGCTCGCTATTCATTAGCTTCCTGCTGATTTTTCTGCTGGGAACGCTGGTTGGCATGGTCGCACCAAACTTCCTGATGGTCATCGTTGGCCGAATGATTCAGGCGATTGGCGCCGGCATGATGATGCCGCTGGTCAATATCCTGGCGATTCGTTACGCCGATCCCGACAAAAAGGGGGCCGTCATGGGCATTGTCGGCTTGGCATTTAACTTTTCGCCAATTATCGGCCCAACGTTATCCGGAATCATTCTTTCCTATTTTTCGTGGCGCTACTTATTTATTCTGGTGCTGCCATTTATTCTCCTCGATTTAGCATTAGCCATTATTTTTCTGCCCAAAATTCCAACCAAGTTCGAGCCCAAATTCAACTTTGGCGGCCTAATCACCGTCAGCTTTGGTTTACTGTGTTTGCTGTGGAGTTTTTCCAACGTTGGCCAGTATCAACTGACTTCCCCGATCATCTTAATTCCGCTTCTTTTTGGCGCCTTCTTTATTACGGTTTTCATCAAAACCCAGTTGCATTCCAAAAATCCACTGGTCAATCTGACGGTTTTCAACCATAAACAGTTTACCGCCGCCACCGGCCTCAACTGTCTCGTGGTCGCAACCATGTACGGCAACACGATTTTACTGCCGCTGTTGATTCAATCCATTATGCACCAAAGTCCCATCATCTCAGGGCTGGCATTATTACCGGGGGCCTGTCTCACCGGTATCATGTCGCCAATTAGCGGCCGGCTATTTGACCGCTATCCCGTCCGCACCATTGTCACCGCTGGCCTTCTGATTGACTGCTTCGGCACGATCATGCAGGCGTTCATCGACGTGAACGCCTCGGTGGCCATGCTGACGCTGGGCCAAACCATTCGCCAATTAGGCCTTGTCCTAATTCTGATTCCCATCCAAACCCAAGCATTGGCGAAACTGCCAAACGACCTGATTTCTGACGGCGTGGCAACTTTTAATACGTTGCGGCAAATTGCCGCTTCATTTGGGACCGCGATTATCGTAGCCACCATCAACATTGCCACCAAGGCATTCAGCGGTCATCCCCACAATCAGCAAATGGGCATCCAATCTGGCTTTACGATGTGTCTGTTCTTCTTGATTATTGCGCTATTTGTTTCCGCAAAGCTCTACACGTCTCATCACCAGCCGCCAGTAAGCCATCACCATCGGGCGCACGTGACTAATCGAATCGCAACGTCTCATAAAGCACACGTTTCAATCTGAAACGGTGCTTTTTTCCGTAAAAAAAAGCCCCTTTCAGGGCTTAATCGTGGGAAAATGTTGAGTGTGCATGTCAGTTAGAAAGTATTGG
>ENA-OXUB01000673-OXUB01000673.1-human-gut-metagenome-genome-assembly--contig:-NODE-673-length-17751-cov-17.879408_pt1 | contig 17751 bp, 17 predicted proteins | sample MGYA00249345_ERZ652652 | MGnify/ENA primary metagenome ERZ652652 (study PRJEB26925, sample SAMN05826496) | human gut metagenome | biome: ENVO:2100002; feature: ENVO:00000062; material: ENVO:00002003... | reverse complement strand
TAGCGGGTGGTTTAAAGCTGGCCGCTGCGCGGCCAGCGGACTAAAGTCTTGAAACAAAAGCCGCGCGCTCTTTCGAGCACGCGGCTTTTAACATACACATGGCTTAAGGGGTCGGGGTGTGAGCCGCGTAGGGACACACCCCTCAAGCTAGAGCCTTACCAGATGCTCGGCCAGAGACCAAGCGGGCCAGCGCCCAGGATGCCAAGGACGAAGAGCAGGAGAATGCCCTTGGTCGGGGTCCAGCTGTGCTTAGCAAACATGTAGTAAAGCAGCAGCGTAAGCATAAGCGGGACGAGCTTGGGGACGATGGTGTTGAGGGTGTCGGCAACAGAGAAGTTGACCGGATCCTCGGTGACGGTGCCGTAGGTAACGGACTCCATGCCGTTGCCCAGATCGGTGACGCCGCACTCGACAGCGTTGCCGTCGGCATCGGAAGCGGTGAGGGCGTTGCCATCCTTATCGGTCATGGCGATGGTACCGGCCTCAGCGGTCTCGGTATCGATGCCCTCCATACCGGTGAAGTTCTCGGCCTCTTTCTCGGAGACGATCACGGTAGTAGCGGAGAGGCCACGGGTGGTGCCGTTGGGGATCTGGAGGTTGATCTGGGTGCCACCCATGGTGACGACCAGGCAACCGACGACGAAAACGCCCATGATGGAAGCGGCACGCGTGAAGGCCTGCATGTTGGCGGTCAGAGCGTCAATAGCGCTGGTGCCAAGCTTGTAGGACCAGTTCATGAGCCAGAAGCGCAGAGCGAACTGGACGGCGTTGAAGATCACCAGGAAGATGATCGGCGCAGCGGCGTTGCCGTTGATGGCCATGTTGGAGGTGATGCCGGCCGTGATAGGCACGAGCGTCAGCCAGAACAGGGCGTCACCGATACCACCGAGCGGGCCCATTGCGGCGACGCGGACGGCGCGGATCGTGGGGATGTCAACCTTGTTCTGCTCGAGCGAAAGCACGATGCCCATAACAAAGGTGACAAGGAACGGGTGGGTGTTGAAGAACTCCAGGTTGTGGCTCATGGAAGCCGCGAGGTCGTTCTTGTTGGTGTGGATCTTCTCCAGACCGGGGATGATGGAGTAAAGCCAGCCAGCGGCCTGCATGCGCTCGTAGTTGAACGATGCCTGCAGGAAGCAGGAGCGCCAAGCCATCTTGTTGAGGGTCTTCTGGTCGAGCTGCGGAGCAGGAGTGAGATCCTCGTAGTGCTCCGGGATCACATACTCATTAGATGCCATCTTCGAAGTCACCTCCGTCAGAAACAGCTGCACCCTTCAGCTCGGTCTGCTGCTGGAAGTCCCAGAAAGCGATGCCGAAGCCGATGAGAGCGAGGATGAGCAGAGCAGGGGTTGCCAGCGAATCGTTGGCAACGGTGATGAGCGCGAGGCCAAAGCCCATGAGGAAGAAGCCCCACATATCGCGGTTCATCATAACCTTGAGCAGGACGGCGAAGCCGACGAAGCGCATCATGCCGCCTGCAGCGGAGAGACCGGTCTGCAGCCAAGTCGGGATGGCAGAAGCGATGGTCTGACCGATGGTAGCGCCAGCGATGAAGAACAGGGTGACGACGACAGCGAAGATCAGGCCGAGCAGAGCCATGGCGAAGTAGTTCAGGCGCTCGATGCCCTTGGTGTCCGCGTTGTGAGCCATGTTATCGGCCGTGGACATAAGCGGGGACATAAGCGTGAAGACCAGGGTAACGCCAAGCTGGCCAAGCAGAGCGAACGGAATGGCGAGGCCGACTGCCGCGTTGGGCTCGAGGCCCGTGGCGATAGCGAGAATGGCTGCCATGATGCCGCCGATGACGGCGTTAGGCGGCTGAGCGCCTCCGATCGGCATGTTGCCGATCGTCATGAGCTGATAGGTACCACCCACGAGAAGACCGGTGTTGAGGTCGCCAAGGATAAGACCGATGACGGCGCCGGTGACGATGGGCTGATAGAGAGACTCGAGGAAGTCAAACTGGTCGATTGCCGCGATGAACGTGACGACGAAGACCAGAGCGATCTGGATGATCGAGTATTCCATCTTGCTCCTCCTTTCAAAATGTATGTACGCACTTTGGATTTCACGTACAGAACGTCAGGGTTTCACTCCTGACAACGTGGATCACGAGGATTACGAGAAGAGCTTGCTCGTGTCCTCAACAGGCGTGCTCGGAACGCGCCTGATCTCCAACTCCACCCCCAATTCCTGCAGCTCTTTAAACGCAGCGACATCCTCGTCGTTAACTGCGACGGAGGTGGCGACTTGGCGCTTTCCTTCCGACATGTGCATGTTGCCGATGTTTACCTTCTTTATAGGCACACCGCCCTTGACGAGCGTAAGCACGTCTTCCGGTGTTTCGGCCACGATGAAGATCTTCTGGCGCGGGCTCGCCTTGCCAATGACGTCGATGGTCTTCTGCAGAGAGAAGAAACGCGTAGCGACGCCGGCGGGAGCGGCCATCTTCATGAGGTTCTGGCGCATGGTGTTGGACGCCACGTCGTCGTTGGCGACGAGGATGAGGTTGGAGCCCAGGGTGGAGTTCCACTGGGTGGCAACCTGACCATGAACCAGTCGGTTATCGATGCGGGTAAGAAGAATGTTGGGTTCTGCCATGTTGATCAGCTTCCTTTCGTTATTTGCTGACGACAGTTACTTGATCTCCTGAATCGCGTAACGCGAAACATCTACGACGGCTCCGGATCGGACTTTGATCTGGACCTTCTCGCCTTCGATGCCTTTGACGGTTCCGTAGATACCGCCGGCGAAAAGAACCTCTTGACCCGGCTTGAGCTCGGTGTGCAGCTCCTTGAAGTACTTCTGCTTCTTCTTCATGTTGATTTGCGACCAGATGGTGTAAATCAAGCCCATGATGACAAGCAGGCCTAAAAGGGCGACCGAGGAGCTCAGGACGTTGGCTCCGAAATCGGCCATTAGATGCCGTCCTCGTCGCCGAAGATATCCTCTTCCTCGGAGCCGGCAACGGATGCGACCGTCTGGGCGGTGACGCCCGTCTGGCCAACGGTCACGGCCTGCTCGCCAAGCTCGGCGAGCGTGGCATTGCCGCGGAGGAACAGAAGCTCAATAACCATGGGAAGGTTGGTGCCAGTCAGAACCTCGACGTTGTCGACATCCTGGGCAATCATCATCGACTGGTTGAACGGGGTGCCGCCAAGCAGGTCGGTAAAGACGAGCACGCCATCGCACTCCTCGCGCATGGCGGTAATAGCGGCGCGGAGATCCTCACCGTAGGAAGCAGCCTGGTCGCCCTCAAAAGGAACGACGGTAAAAGCGGGCTGGTCGCCGGCAACCATAGCGATAGCGCTTGCGAGGCCGGGTGCGAACTGTCCATGACCGGTAAGAATAAAGCCAACCATTCAAATTTCCCTTCCGAAGGTGTGTACAATCTGAGTCCGATGATTTTCGGAAGCCAGCGGGCGCTCGCCCTTAAAGCTTCTTAGAAAGCGTTCTTTGAAGACCAGTGGTTTCTAAACTGGTAGTAACCACGTGACGTGTTGTTGTCACTATATCACCCCAGAAGAGGTCGCTTTCGTTGATTCATACGGTAAAACGTTTTTGCACCGCTCACGGTGATATTTCGACCGTTTACCGGTCGTTAACACTTCTACCTGCGGTTTTGAAACCGTTCCGAAACGCTTTGGCAAAAAATCGGAACTTTTCCTGTCCCTAAACAACGCAGGGCGGCTAAAAATAGCGTGTAGAAAAATTGCAGGTCATTGTGAAGATATGTGAATTGGTCTTTTTGACTTAATACCAGTTAGAACCAGTTTTGAGATTATCGGTGAACGGTAGTTTTCGACCGTTCACCGGTTACTTGCAATCGTTTGCAGTTGTTTTCCCATATGAATCGGGGAAACCCGATGAAGCACTTGTGCGATCACGGGAAGTTTTGGCATTTGTCCTCATCCCCCGAACGCCAAACTCCGGCATCCAAAATGAGCTAATAGCTCACGCTAATCGTTTTCAATCATTACTTACTCAGTATACGTAATTATTTATCGTTTATCGTTAATTCTGATATGATACAAGTATCATCCAAAACGCCGATTGGAGGGGTCATGGTCCATCGAAACGCATCTATATCGAATGAAACCATCAGCCGCGAACAGACGATAGCCAAACTGAGGAAGCTCGCTCGCATCTGCAAATGGGCCACAATCTGCATTACCACCGCGCTCGCTCTGGGACTTCTCGCAGTCATTGCGATTGATCTTCTACTCATATTGCCTGGCCTCTCCCAAGGGTCGTGTCTCCAATCAGTAGAACTTCAAGCCGGCGAGGGCCCATGCCTTGCTATCGTCGGTACCGATGCGCAGGCCCCACTTATGCTCGTCGCACACGATGGTCACACTGCCATAGGAAGCCTCTTGATGACATGTCTCGCGCTTACCATCGCGCTAAGCGTGCGCAGGCTTTTCTTCAACATTGAAAAGGAAGGCAGGCCCTTTGACCTTGAATGTAACCAGACACTTCGTCGAGTAGGACATTTATTCCTTATCGGCGGCGTTGCCGTGAGGCTTCTTGGCGCCGCAATCACGGGAATGATACTCTCAGGATTTGGCGGCAGCTTTACGGATGCGTTCGTCGGCCAGTTATTCGAGCCCTCCATGCTCTTTGCAGGCCTGATTATTTGCCTGATTGCCAGCATCTTCCGCTACGGGTATATCCTGCAAAAACAAGATGACGAGTTGCTCTAGGGGGAATCCATGATTATTCTGCGGCTTGACCGCATGCTTGCCGAACGCAAGATCTCATCCAAAGAGCTTGCGGAACGCGTGGGCATCTCCCAGGTCAATATGTCGCGCATCAAGACGGGCAAGGTTTCTGCCGTGCGCTTTTCAACTCTTGATGCGATATGCCGGGCACTCGACTGCCAACCGGGCGATGTGCTGGAATATATGCCTGACGATGAAGCCGATAACCTTTTTGGACTTAAAGATTCATAGGCATAATTTAGCCACCAGCGCCTAAACGCAAATAGCCCGCTAGAACAACATCCGTTCTAGCGGGCTATTCAGATATTTCGGCTACGCGCTCGGTGGCTCAGACAAATCTTTACGCAAACAGGCCGTAGATGCTGATGTTGGCCTTGGCGTAGAGGCCGTTAGCATACTCGGTCCACTTGGAGCTGGCGCTCGAAGCCTGCGAAGAGTACTGCTGGTAAGCAGTGTAGTAGGCGGTCATGGCCTGCTTATAGGTAGCGCTATCGGCCGTAAAGGCATCGTCGGCAAAGGCCTTAGCGTAGGTGCTGTCGGCGTCCTTCCAAGTGCCCTTCTCGCTATCCCACTCGTCACCGGCAAGGTTGATGATGTAGTCGGCGTAGTCCTTGCTCGCGGTCTCCTCGTTGCCGTCAGCAGGCTCAGTCGGAGCAGTCGGCATGCTTGCGGAGCTATCGCCCACCTTCTTCTTGTAGAGCTTCTGCAGCGTCGCGGACTGGCGGACGATCTGCTTGGCCTGGTCCTTGGACACGCCATACTGCGTGGCCATGGTCTTGTAGTCCGAAGTGCCGATGGAATCCTCGGCGTATTTCTTCATCTCCTTAGAAGAGACGGTGATGCCCTCGTCCTCGGCAGCATCGAGCAGGATCTTGTTGCGCACGTAGGACAGGATGACGTCGGCAGACGGAGCGGTATAGTTGCCGTCGTCGTCCTTGACGGTGTCGAGGCTGTACTGGCTCTCGATGGCCTCGCGCGCGGTGATGTCACTCTTCTTGCCGTTGTAGCTGTAGCTTGCCACGGTCGAATCGAGCTGGTCCTCGGTCAGGGTCGACGAGCCGACACCCTTGCCGCCAAAGCCGCCATTGCCAATAAAGAAGCCAATCACGGCTGCAATCACGACTGCAACCACAAAGGCGGCAATCATCGTCTTCTTGTGCTTGCAAGTGTGGTCATCCACGTCGGAGTCGTCGTCCTCGTCCTGCTCCTCGGGCATCAGATTCTCGTCAGCGGCATCCGCGGCAATCTGAGCCTCCAGACGGGCGTCCTCCTCCTCGGCCGTCGTACCGGCAGCAATGTGCTCGGCAGACGTACCGGTGACCAGGTCGATCTTCTCGTCCTCGTCACCGTCGGGGCCTTCGCCGCGCTCGATGATCTGAATGCCGTCGATCTCGTCCTTCTCGTCCTTCTTTTGAATCAGACCCATATCGGTTACTCCTTGTTAGGAAACATAGTCTTCAATAGAATACGCCCGACAGAGTGCCGGGCGTATTGATTCTTAGGTTATACGCAAACACTTAAGTACTATTTAGGCGTTTGCAGCGTGCATACCTTAGGCCAGGTGCGCGATAACGGCATCGGCAAAGGCCTGCGTGCCCACGGCGCCCTCGACGGAGCCGGTCTGGGCACGACGCACGTCACCGGTAACCTGCTCGCCCTCGTCGAGCGTGGCAGAGACGGCGGCGCGAATGCGATTGGCAGCGTCGTTCTCGCCCAGGTGATCGAGCATCATCGCAGCAGAGAGGATCTCGGCCGTGGGGTTGGCGATATCCTGGCCAGCGATATCGGGCGCGGAGCCGTGCGTTGCCTCGAAGATGGCGCAGTCAGCACCGATGTTGGAGCCGGGGGCCATGCCTAAGCCGCCTACCAGGCCGGCGCACAGGTCGCTCACGATGTCGCCGTACAGGTTGGGCAGCACCAGGACATCGAAGTCGTTGGGGTTCTGGACCAGGCCCATGCAGGTGGCGTCGACAATCTTGTCGTTGAACTCGATATCGGGATAGTTGGCGGCCACCTCGCGCGCCACGCGCAGGAACAGGCCGTCGGTCGCCTTCATAATGTTGGCCTTGTGCACGGCCGTCACCTTTTTGCGGCCGCAGCGGCGGGCATACTCAAAGGCATACTCCACAATGCGGCGGCTCTTGGCGATGGAGATCGGCTTGATTGAAATGGCGGAATCAACAGCGAAGGTCTTCTGACCCGAGCGCTCGACAAGCTGCGAGAGCTCCTCGACCTCGGCAGCCCCCTCATCGAACTCGATGCCGGCATAGAGGTCCTCGGTGTTCTCGCGCACGATGACCAGGTCGACGTCGCGGAAGCGCGAGCCGTCGCCCGGCTGCGACAGGCAGGGACGCACGCAGGCGTACAGGTCAAAGTGCTTGCGCAGGGCAACGTTAACGCTGCGGAAACCCGTGCCGACCGGCGTGGTGATGGGACCCTTGATGGCAACCTTGGTCTCGGCGACCGCATCGAGCACGTGCTGGGGCAGTGGCGTGCCAAACTCGTCCATGACGCCGGCACCGGCCTCCTGGACATTCCAATTGATCTGGACACCGGTGGCCTCGACCACGCGGCGCATGGCCTGCGTAATCTCGGGACCGATACCGTCACCGGGAATCAGGACTACATCGTGCGCCATAATCTGTTACTCCTCGTTTTCGGCGTCGTCAGATTTTTTAACGCTAGCACGCTTCTTCTTTTTGGAGAGATCAAGGTCAAAGCGTTTAACAAGCATTTCGCAAATCTCGCTCGAACGGGCTTTGAGATAGCTGCCCTTGCCGTTCTCGGCATCGAACTTAAGGCGCAGCGCGAGCTTCTCGGCGACCTCGGCGTCGATCTCGCCCTGGCCAAACTCGTACAGGCAACCGAGCATGTCGCGATACTCGAGGTCGCCGTGGTAGCACTGAATGGCCTCGTCCAGGATGGGCCAAGCCTCGCGCGAACGCTCGACGCTCGTGGCGCCCCACACGCACAGCAGGCGGAAGGCGGCATAGCGCAGCGTGGAGGAAATCTCGTCGAACAGTGCGGTCTCGGCGCCCTCAAAGGCATCGCCTAGCTGCTCGGGGCAGGTGGTGGCGAGCGCCGTCAGGGCATCGAGGGCCTCCCAGCGGGTCTGCGCCTCGGGACGGTCGAGCGCCTCGATCAGTGCGGGCACGCAGGGCACGACGCGCTGCGGATCGCGCTCGGCAAGCAGGTGCAGCACGCGAGCGGCAAACTGGCGGATACGGCGCGTGGGGCAGCCGAGCTCCTGGACCAGGCGGTCGACGGCGTTCTCATTCTCCTCTGCCAGCTGGAGCTGTGCCAGCTCCTCGTCGGTGAGCTGTTCATCTTTGTTTTCTGCCATAGTTACCTCTTCTTACTATTTCTTAGCGTGCTTGCCAGCACCCTTGCTGTCATCGGTGACCGAGATGAGCTGTCGGTCGGCCGCGCCATTGCGACGCGCACGGCGGCGTTCCTCAGCGTCGCCCGCGTCGGCGGCGGCGCGATGAGCCTTGTTGACGTTAAAGACCTCGTCGTGCTTGCGCCACGGACCGACGGACTCGCCAAAGCTCATCTTAAGACCGGCGATAAAGCCGCCGAGCCAACCGATCGGCGCAAACTGCACCAGCGGGAACAGCGAAAACACCCAGGTTAGCAGGACGACTGCCGCCGCTCCCGCAAAGTTGGCAATCCAGTAGTCGCGCTTGGTGATGACGCGCTTTTCGCACGCCCACTGGCCGCACAAAAAGCCGATGTAAATCGCAAAGAGAAAGAGCACCAGCGCAAGCACCACGAACGTCCAGCTCATGGGCGCTACTCCCCGTGATGGTGGCCGCAGCAGCACTCGTGGCCGTCATCATGGCCGTGGCCGCCGCAGCACTCGTGGTCCTCGTCGTGGTGGTGGCCACAACCGCACTCGTGATCGTCGCCATGCTCGCCGCAACCACAGCCCTCCTCGTGAGCACCGTGCTCCTCAGGACGATACTGCGACCAGTCCAGACCGGCGGCGATGGCGTCGGCCTCCTCCTTGTAGAGGACCGTGATGGCCTGGGTGCCCAGCTTGGCGCCACCGATGGCGTCGAGCATATCGTAGAGCGTAAAGGCCACGTCGGCGCCGGGCAGCGCGAGCTCGCGGTCGTCGGCGTAGGCGAGCGCCAGACGCAGGTCCTTGATGAAGTGCTCGACCATAAAGCCGGGCTTGTAGTCGCCGTCGAGCGCCTTGGGTGCCAGGCTCTCCATGGCGCCGGACTTACCGGTGCCGCCCAGAATCATCTGACGGGTTTTCTCCAGATCGAGGCCGCTCAGCTCGGCAAATGCCATGGCGTCTGCCATGCCGACCATGCAGGCGCCCAGCGACACCTGGTTGGCGAGCTTGGCAGCCTGGCCCTTGCCGGCGCCGTCGAAGCAGCAGATGGTTGCCGCAAAGGTGGAAAGGATATCGCGGACCGGAGCGATGTCGTTCTCGGCAGCGCCCACGATAGCCGTGAGCGTACCGGCGATAGCGCCCGACTCGCCGCCGGTGACGGGGCAGTCAAACGCCATGCGACCAGAAACCTGAGCGGCCTCGGCAATGTCACGGGCGAGCTCGGGCGAGCTCGTGGTGAGGTCGATCAAGACCGCGCCAGGCTTGGTGCACGCGAGCAGGCCGTCGCCCGCCAGGTAGAGTTCCTCGACCTCGGAGGGATAGCCCACCATGGTAAAGACGACATCGGCGTTAGCCACGGCATCGGCCGGCGTATCGGCCCAGGCGGCACCGCGCTCGATAAGCGCGGCAGCCTTGGACTTGGTGCGGTTGTTGACCGTGACGGGATAGCCGGCGTCCAGGATGTGGCCGGCGATGGGGGCACCCATGATTCCGGTGCCGATAAATGCGACGGAGAGCTTGTTTGCCATGAAACCTTTCCTTTTGGGTTGGATGTTGTTACCAAGTTAAATACTCGGTGCCAGCGTTTGGACTGCGGGGTGTCTGTGGTCGTAGCGCCTGTCTACTCACCGCGCACACGGCGCGCGATGCGGTCGGAAAGCGAGGCTTTCTCGGCGCGGTTCTTGCCCCAAAACGCGCAAGCCACCATGCCGGGGCCCACGTGCGAGCCGATGGTGGGACCGACGGAACTACGGATGATGGTGACGTCAGCGCAGCCTTCCTCCTTGCGGATGGCGGCCTCGAGCCAATCACCGTCCTTCTCGGCATCGGCCGTCATGATGGCGATGGGCATGGTGCGATCGGGCACGTAGTTCTCGCGGAACGACTTGAGGATGGACTTGAGCGCCTTCTTGCGGCCGCGGTTGACGCCGATCAGCGACAGCGAGCCGGCAAGGTCGTAGGAGAGCTCGGGCTTGACGTCGAGCTTTGCCGTGAGCTGTGCCGCCGCGGGCGGAATGCGGCCACCGGCAGCCAGTGCGTCGAAGCTCTCGAGCGTAAAGTAGCCGTGGACGTAGGTCTTTGCCTCGTTTGCCCAATCAACCAGCTGCTTGGCGGTCAGTCCCGCCGAACGCTGGCGCACGGCCTCGAGCGCCAAGAGCGCGCCGGTCGCGCAGGGCAGAGCGTTGTCGACCACGTACAGCTCAAAATCGGGATACTCGGCGCGCACGGCGTCCGCCGCCTGGCACGCGGAGTTGTAGCTCGACGACAGCGCCGAGGTAAAGCACAGGTAGACCGTGGGCGTGCCCTCTTTGGCGCACTCGGTAAAGAACTCGATATAGCGACCGAGCGACACAGCCGAGGTGGACACGCGGGCACCGGCGCGCATCCGGTCGTAGAACTCCTTGGGTGTGATGCTCGACCAGATGTCGTCCGTGCGCTCTTCGCCATCGATAATGAAGGGGAAACCCAGGATATCGACATCGAGGTTCGCGGCGACCTCGGGGCTAAAGTCGCAGCAGGTATCGACGACGATGCGGCAACGGTCCGAATGACCGGCGGATGCGGCCTTGTCCATCAAAGCGACTCCTTACGTAAAAAGGCGGCCACCCGCATGGGATGGCCGCCAACCGTTAACTCATGCAAGTTAACGTATTTTACTCGTCAAGTGTTTCGATACGGGGCTTGATGATGCCATATCCACCATTCTTACGGTGATACACCACATTGATAAGGCCGGTCGTCGCATTCTCGAACACGTAGAAGTCATGACCAAGCAGATCGGTCTGCACCAGCGCCTGCTCCTCAGTCATCGGGGTGACGTCGATAACCTTCTCGCGGACGAGCAGGTCGTCCTCCTCCTCGGGCAGCAGCAGGTCGGCCAGATCCTCGACGCGCTCGACCGGCGCAACATCCGCGGCGCTGGCACCGCCCTGGCGGTTGTCCACGACCTTGGTCTTGAACTTGCGCAGCTGGCGGGTGACCTTATCGGCGGAGAGGTCGATGGCGGCGTACATATCTGCACCGTGCTCGGCAACGCGAATCACCGAACCGCGGGCACGAACCGTAACCTCGACGATTGCCGGGTTGGGGTTCGAGGGGTTCTTCTCATAGCGAAGTACAACGTCGACCGTCATGGGCTCGATATCGAAAACCTTGAGCGCCTCGCCGATCTTCTCATCCACATGCGCACGCAGAGCATCGGTTACCGTCGTCTTGCGTCCAGAAACCTTGATATCCATACGTGGCTCCAATCTGCCTCGGGGACTTACTGTACTGGCTATGTACCCATTGCCGTGCATTTAATCACGCGGATTCCTAAAGACCCGAATAACGATTGCTTGATACCGCATACCGAAGTCTCGCACTTTTCTGTGGCAAAGTGCGCTATAGGAGAGGGCCGGCGGCTTTGTATTTGGTCCCGAAAATTGGCTTTGACCTGCTGGTTTTATTGGGATGAAAAAGCTGGGCTCCCCCATCGGGGAAGCCCGGCAGTGCGTGTTGAAACCGTGAAGAGGTGTCCTTTCCAACGTATAGGAGACACCACCCCTAGCAATAACTAGCTATTGAGTTTGTTAATGTCGTCGTCGGTGATGGTGGCTTCCTGGCTGGACGATTTGTCCTCGGAGGATGCGGTCTCATTGTTGGAATCGGAGGACTCGCTGCCGGAGGACGTGGTCTCACTGGACTCAGAGTCGCCCGGCTGCACGTTAGCGCCCGAAACCGTTTTAGTGGTGAGGTCGTAGGGCATCGTGCCATACCAGACGCAGTGGACTGCCTCGAGCGTGCCGTCGGCCGTAATACCGTCGAGGGCATCGCTCACGGCACGGCACAGTTCGTCATTGGACGAGAGGCCCGCAACACCAAGCGTCGAGGGTGCCTCGAGCGAACCGACATAGGAGACCTCGCTCATCAGGCGTGCAAGGTAGCCGCCGGCCGTGGAGTCGCAGATCACATAGTCGACCTCGCCGGACTCGAGCGCCTCAAAGCACTCGTTGATGTTGGAGTAGGTCTTTTGGTTGGCGGTGATGCTCTGCTTAGCAAGCGCCTCCTGCGAGGCCGAGGACATCTGAACGCCCAGAGTAGACGTGTTAAGGGTATCGGTGGAAACGCTTAGCGACCCACCATCGCTAGTTTTACCGAACACGGAAGTGGCATCGTACAGGCAGGTGCCGAGCGAGCTAATGTCCCCGTCCGTGGAGTTAATCTCGCCGATAAAGATATCGGCCTTTTTGTCGCCGAGCGCGGAACCTGCCGAGGACGCATCGACGAAGGCGACCTTAAGGCCCATGCGGCTTGCGAGGGCGCAGGCGGCGTCAACCGCATACCCCGTGAGCTCGCCGTCGGCGCCCTGCATGGCCTGCGGCGCATCGGAAGTATCGAGGGCGACCGTCAGGGTTCCGGGAGTGACCAGGGCATCGTCCGACACCGCCGGCGTGACGGTCTCGTACTCGATCTGGTCGATCGTGGGAGTCGTGAACGTAGACAGCGGGTTGAACGCGCATCCGCTCAGGCCCAAAACGGCAATGACCGCTGCGGTCCCAGCGCCCGACCGAGCCGCGTGCATCAAGCTGCCCCTCACCATGTCCACTACCCTGCCTTCTGTGTCGTATACAATCCGTGCGTTGCGCGGAATATCAGGTTGTTCCCACCAGCTGACCTGGTATTTGACCCCACACTTGCGCACCGGGGTGTTTGCTCGGGAGGCCGCAGCCACCTTCACGACTGACCCGCTCGCCCGCGAGGCGGTATTGCCCCAAAGAAAGTAGAACGGACGGTGCGGCTTACATCTAGGACGCGCCATGATCGCGCCGCGCGCACGCGGTCGCTTACGTGGATCCCTTTGACCGCGTCTGTCTTGGACTAGGACGGGCATTTCGTCCGTCCGCAACCACAGCCTGGTAGGAACGAAGCGCATTATAACTAAGTTCAAGCTAAAGTTTAAGGTTAGGGGCGTCATTCGCATCTCGAGTACAGATTTCGCAGGTCAGGACGGGCCGCACGCGCTATCTTCACTGCCACAAAACCACCCCTACCAAACGCGTGCGATAGCGAGGCCATCAACGGCCGCGGCACCGGCGCGCTTGAGTTCCGCCGAAGCCGCTGCCATCGTCGCACCCGTGGTGATAACGTCGTCGATAAGCAGCAGGCGCTTGCCCCGCACATCCTCAACCGTCTCGTACATGCCTTGGGCACGCTCGCGGCGCTCCTCACGACCGAGTTCGCGCTGGTCGCCATGCCCGTACTTGACGAGAGCATCGAGCAGGGGAACACCCGACAGCTCACAAAATGGGCGCGCAATAGCCTCCATATGATCAAAACCACGCCGCCGAAATGCTGCCGCCGTCGCAGGCACAAACACCACCGCATCCGCACCGGACAGCACGCCTCCATAGCGATCGGGCGCTACGACCTGGGCATGCAGGGCGGTGTCGTAGAGCAGCTCCGCCAGATACGGAGCCAGACGTCGCTCGCCCGCGTCCTTGTACGCTTTAATGATGCGCGGCAGCGGATGCGCATAGACGGCGCACGCCAGGCAGCGGTCGAGCGCCTCCGCCATTGCCGAGGACGTGCCCTCGACCGAACACTCAGTGCACAGCAAATCCCCAAACGGAGCGCCGCATCGGGTGCAGCTATGACGTAGGTCGATGAGCGTGAGCGCGGCCAGGCAGTCTTGGCAAATAAGCGCACCGGCGCGCTCACAGCCGGCACATCGTGTTGGCGACAATGCCTCGAGCGCCTCGTGTGCCACCCGCTCGGCAAACGGTAGCAATTCGTCCGCAAACGGTAGGGCACCGGCACCCTGCAGACGGTTCAATATGTTCAGATGGCTCTTCAAGACACAACCCTCCCTACGCTCGATCGCAGGGAGGGTTGTTGATTCGTCGCTATGATACCCCGATGCGCTCGGGGCAAGGCGGGCCAAATCCGCTCGCGGGCGTTATTCGCCGGCGGGCGGTTGTGGTGCGGACGAAGACGGGGCCGAGCCCTCGCCACCATCCTGGCGCGGCTTGCGGGAACGGCGACGGCGACGGCGCTTTTGACCCTGGTCGGCCGAGCCCTCGCCACCGCGATCCTCGCGCGGCTCGCGCTCGTCGCGAGCGGCGCCACGCGAAGCCTTGGCAGCCGCTCCCCCGCCATCTCCGGGACGACGGCGCGTGACCTTGACCTCGCCATCCGAGACCTGATCGGCCACGGAGGGCACTGAGGGCTTCTGCTGCGCGCCCGAGGAATGGCGACGGCGCGGACGCGGCGCGCGCTCCTCCTCGCCACGTGACTTGCCACCCTTGTCGGCAGGCGCATCGGAACCCGAACCACCCTTGGGGGCGGCACCAGCCTCGCGAGCGGCTGCGGCGCGGAAGGCGTCCTCGCGCTCCTCGCTCGACAGATGACGGCGGCGGCGACGTGTGGGGTTCATACCACCGCCGCGATTCTGCTGCTGGGGTTGCTGGACCTCGCGCTCGCGAGAGGCGTTCTTGCCCGCGGCTGCAGCCTCGGTAGCATCGCCCGAGCCCGCGCGCTTGCGGCGGCGACGGCCATCGGCCGCCCCCTCGGCCTCGGGTGCCTCGGCCTTGCCGCGACCCTTTCCACGGCCACGGCCCTCGCCCTGACCCTGACCGGCGCGAGCATCGGATTCGGCATCGCGACGACGACGCTTGGGCATCGACGTGCCGGCCAGACGGTCGGCACTCGACAGGCCATCGCCCACGTCGACGCCGTTCTCGCGATCGAGCTCCATGAGCGCCAGGCGCATCTCAGGCGACTCGATGCGCTCGAGCACGTCGCGCGTCACGCAGTCGGGGCGGCAGTTGCAGCCCTGCTCGGCGGCCTTCTTTTTGCAGCCCTCCGAGCACGTCATATCGGCCAGGTTGACCTTAAAGACTTTGCCGTTCTCCAGGCGCAGCACCAGCTGCTCACGCGGCGTGTCATACTCCTGGATACGCGCCTTGCCAAGCGGCGTGTCGATGAGTGTCTTCTTTTTGGGCGCACGGCTCTTAAAGTCCTTGTACGCCTCGAACTCATAACGCAGGCAGCACATCAGGCGGCCGCAAACGCCGCTGATCTTGGACGAGTTGAGCGGCAGGTCCTGCTCTTTTGCCATGCGGATCGAGACGGGCTCAAACTGTCCGCCAAAGCGCGTGCAGCAGAGCTCCTGTCCGCACTGGGCATAGCCGCCCACCAGGCGGGTCTCGTCGCGCACGCCGATCTGGCGCATGTCGACGCGGATGTGCAGCGTCGAGGACAGATCCTTGACGAGCTGGCGAAAATCGACGCGTTCCTCGGCCGCAAAGTAGAACACGGCCTTCTCGCCGCCAAACAGGTACTCGACGCCGACCGGCTTCATCTCGAGGTCGAGCTCTTTGACCAGACGGCGGAAATCGACCATGGCCTCGTCGCCCTGGATGGCCAGGTCATCGGCAAGCTGCAGGTCGATGTCGCTCGCCACGCGCAGCACGGGCTTGAGCGGCTGACCGATCTCGTCTTGCGGCACCTCGAAGGGATCGGCCGTAACCAGGCCGATCTCGGTTCCGCGCTCGGTGGAGCAAATGGCATAATCGGCCTCGAGGATATCCAGATCCTGCGGATCGAACCACAGGTCGCGCGAGGCGTAGGTAAACTTAACGGGTACGACTAACGGCATTTCAGTGCCTTCCTGATATCGAACAGCATGACCTCGATGGCCAGCTGGGGAGTAACGTTTCTGGCGATGTTGCGCTCGGCGGTCGCGACTGCCTCGAGCGCCCGTGTGGCACCCGCAACATTGGTCGCGGCGGCAAGCCGACCGATCGTGTCGCGCACGTCTTCGTTCACCACGTCGGCTGCCTCGTCCTGAAGCGTCAGCAGCACATCGCGCATGAGCGTCCGCGCGCTCGCCAGCGCTTCCATGATACCCGAACGCTCGCGCGCGTTGAGCTCGCGCTTGTTGCGGTCCTCAAGCTGCTTCAATGCTCCACGCGACAGGTAATCAGCGTTTTGCTCGAGCACCTTTTCCTGCGTGGACTTGACCTCGGCGAGCGGCGCCTTAACGGCGACGATGAGCGACTTGGCGCGGTTGAGCACGTCGGCCTCGTCGGCGGCGATGAGCGAATCGATGGCGCGAACCATCTGACGGCGAGCGTCCTGGCGCTCGGCGCTCTTGAGGAACTCGATGCCACGCGTGGGGCTTCCCGCCACGGCGACGGCCATGCGGCAACGCGCAGGGTCCTGACCGGTGGCGCGGCTCACGGCCTGCGCGGCGACGGCGGGCGACACCAGCCGAAACGGCACGCACTGGCAGCGGCTCACGATGGTGGGCAACATCACGTCTGCCGAGGTGCCCAGCAAGATAAACATAACGCCCTCGGGCGGCTCCTCGAGTGTTTTGAGCAGCGCGTTGGCGGTGTTGGCGCGCAGCTGCTCGGCACGGTCAATGATGTAGACCTTGGCCTTGGCGCGGATGGGCGCCAAGGGCACGTCGTCGAGTAGCTCGCGCGTCTGGGCGATGAGGTAGCCCGTGGCGCTCTCGGGCGTGTAATAGTGCACGTCGGGGTGCGTATGGCGGGCGACGCGCACGCAGCTATCGCATGAGCCGCAGCCATCCTGCTCGCACAGGAAGGCTTGGGCGAGCGCCCACGCGGCGTCGAGCTTGCCCGCGCCGGGCGCGCCCAAAAACAGGCAGGCGTGCGATGCACGACCGCTGGCGACGGCATTGGTCAAAAAGTCGCGCACGCGCTGTTGGGTGTCGAGCTTGGCCAGCAGACTTGCCTGAGCGGGGGCCATGTTACTCGGCCTCCTTGGCAAGCGCGGCGGTGACGGCGTCCTGGGAAATATCGAGGCCGTAGACGCGAACCTGCTCAACCGTCTTCTCGAAGACTTCCTCGACGGTCGCAGCGGCGTCGATGAGCTTTACGCGGTTTGGCTCCTCGGCGGCAATTGCGCAAAAACCCTGGTAGACACGCTCTTGGAAGGCCATGCCCTTAGCCTCCATGCGATCTGCCGCGCCACGGGCTGCCATGCGCAGCGCCGCCTGCTCGGGCGTGATGTGATAGACGAGTGTGAGCGCCGGGTGCGTCCCCGCGACGGCCAGGTTGTTGGCATCGCGCACTATCTGGCGATCGAGGCCGTCGGCAAACGCCTGATAGCAAGTTGTGGAATCGTAGAAGCGGTCGCACAGGACCACCTTGCCGGCAGCAAGGGCGGGCGCGATGACCTCGTGCACCAACTGAGCGCGTGCCGCCTCGTAGAGCAGCAACTCGCAGGTGTCGCCCATCGCCGTATTGGCGGGGTCGAGCAGCAGAGCGCGGATCTTTTCGCTGATGGCGGTGCCGCCCGGCTCGCGCAGGCTCACAACCTGGTAGCCAGCGAGCTCGAGCGCACGGGCAAGCAGGCGCGCCTGCGTGGACTTGCCGGCACCGTCGACGCCCTCGAGCGTGATAAAGCTATGTTGAGCGGGCTCAAAAGCCATGGGCGCAGCCCCTTCCTACAAGGCGCGTAAATGCGAGTTATAGCAACCAAGCCATGATACCCCAGTGCTCGGTGCGTCCCCAATGGCTAAAGGTGCCTTTCCGAAGTTGCGGTGAAATAGGGACTGATTGAAGCTCTGAGACCGCCAAACGGGGGTGCGGACGATTTCTTGGACCGCGCCTAGGCGTATCCAAGCTTCCTGCGGTACTCCATCGGGCTCAGCCACCCGAGGGACTTCTTGATCCG
>ENA-OXUB01000671-OXUB01000671.1-human-gut-metagenome-genome-assembly--contig:-NODE-671-length-17783-cov-26.758405_pt1 | contig 17783 bp, 19 predicted proteins | sample MGYA00249345_ERZ652652 | MGnify/ENA primary metagenome ERZ652652 (study PRJEB26925, sample SAMN05826496) | human gut metagenome | biome: ENVO:2100002; feature: ENVO:00000062; material: ENVO:00002003... | reverse complement strand
TTTTTTTAACTTGAAATCCGGAATTGAAAGTCGATTGCTTTAACGCAACGAAAACTAGTTTACCAAGATATCGATGCCCGGTCAAGTAGAAATTTCAACTCGTTTATTTCACACGCATTAATTGTGTCATTTTTTAAGACTGCCGCCAGACATCAAAGCAGCAAATTCCTGAAATTAAAGGGATTTGTATCGCTAACAGCAGATCGTTTTCACTGGTTGGTTGTGATAACGATGGGTTAAAAATCTCGGCTGATCGAAATAAACCCGAGTCTGCTCTCCTGCTACAAATTTTATTGGCTAAAGCTCACATCGGCAATTCTAATTTCCATACTTGGTAAAAGATTCATTGCAAAGTAAACGAAATTATCGCCAACTTCTAGATTTTGATTGGCGTGACCGCCAGCAACATTGCCAACCACAATTGTTTCGGATCACGCTTCTGGAAAAACGAACTTCCCGGCCAGATCTGAATGACTGGAGCTCTACATTTAAACAGGCATTTAAATAACGATCAAGAATCGCCTTGGCCGAATCAGCTACTGGCAACGAAAAAATGTTGGGAACTAACCTCTTGGAACGCCTGACTTTTTGAGAAATCATTCACTTCACGCCTGCTGGCTCAAATGAATCGGCCGGCAACAAAAAAGATGGTCAACCCGGAAATATCCTGGTTAAACCACCTTAGAACGGCAATCACATTATCACTATTTGACACGCGCAAGGAAGTAGCGCTTCTTGCCCCGCCGAATGATCACAAACTTGCCATCAAATTTTTTCGAAGGATCAATTTCGTAATCGGTATCCTGAATCTTTTCACCATTCACCCGAATGGCACCATTGGTAATGTCTTCACGGGCCTGACGCCGTGACGGTTCAATCTTAGTCGCATCAACCAACCATTGGACGATGTTTAGCGGCGCTGCATCCACTTCAACCGTTGGCATATTCTTAAAGCCCTGTTCAATTTCTTCAGTTGAGAGATCAGCGACATTTCCAGAAAACAGTGCCTTCGTAATTCGCTCAGCCTGATCAACCGCCTTTTGGCCGTGAACAAACTTCGTGACTTCCTCCGCTAGTCGGCGTTGAGCTTCCCGTTTTTCAGGGTGCTGCTCAACTTTTTTGGCCAAGTCATCAATTTCATCCTGGCTCAAGAAGGTAAAGTACTTGAGATACTTCACAACGTCTTGGTCATCCTGGTTGATCCAAAATTGGTAGAACTCGTAAGGGGTCGTCTTTTCCGGATCAAGCCAAACATTACCGCCCTCACTCTTACCAAACTTTGTCCCATCAGCCTTCAGCAATAGCGGAATCGTCATCCCAAACGCCTGAGCGTCCGAACCTTCGATTTTATGAATCAAATCAATCCCGGAGGTAATGTTGCCCCACTGATCGGCACCTCCCAATTGAACCTGCACATCATTATGTCGGAACAAGTGAAGAAAATCAATTCCCTGCAGAATTTGATAGGTGAATTCAGTAAACGAAATTCCGGCCTCCAATCGACTGGCAACAATTTCCTTTCGAATCATCGTATTGATGTTAAACAGCTTACCGTAATCGCGCAAAAAATCCAGTAAAGATAGCTTGGAAAGCCAGTCGTAATTATTAACGATTTCAAACGACCCATCCTGACCAAACAACTTTTCCATTTGGTGAGTAAGCGCTTCTTGGTTATGGCGAACTTGATCCATCGTCTGCAGCACCCGCTCGGATTTCTTACCAGATGGATCACCAATTGAACCGGTCCCCCCGCCAATGACAATTACCGGATGATGGCCAGCCAACTGGAACCGTTTTAAGATCATGAATGGAATTAAATGGCCAATGTGCATGCTGTCACCGGTCGGATCGATGCCGACATAAAGGCCAACTGACTTTTTGTTGACCAATTCAGCCAGGCCGTCATGGTCCGTCTCCTGATTAATCGCACCGCGCCATTTTAAATCGTCTAAAATATTCATCAAATTCCCTCCTAAATATAAAAAGTCCCCGACAATGAATCATTGTCAGGGACGAATTTTCCGCGTTACCACCCAAGTTACCGCTATAAAGCGATCTGCTCATTCATTGGTAACGAAATGACTCGTCTATTTATTCATAGAAAGCTCGATAACCGTAATTTCACCAATGAACCGCTTGGCTCACATCGCCCGCCAAGTTTCTGAATTCTCGATTCAATCAGCTACTAAGGTTATGTCCTTGCTTTAACATACAATATCTTAATATTAAGGGTTGCAACTAAGCTTGTCAATCGATTCCCAGCTAAAGTTTTCCGTGAATCATCTGCTGATAAAACAACCCTTGATTAGCGCGATACCCTTGAAAAGTCGCGTTACTCATCACATGCGTTTTCTTGAGACTCCACTTAGCCAGGCTGACATCAAAGTGAGTTATTGTCGTGTGATAATTACCGCCCATAATAGTCAGCCGCTTAAATTGGCTCCGTAGAATCGGGTCCGAGTAATCATACAGATCAGAAGTCCCCATTGTATGGCCCATCTCGTGAATCACCACCGCTTGGCGCTTTTGATGAGAATATCGCTTCATCCACCGATCATTCAACGCGATCACCCCACTGTTAACTTCGGCCATTCCCGCGTAGCCAGCGGCCAATTTGGTCGTTCCGGTAAACGCCAACCGCGACTGGGTCAATGACGACGTTGGGCGAAAAAGCCGTCGTCCCAGCGCGTGATTCCATTTGTTTGCGGCCGCCTGAATATCACCTTGATATTTCTTGGCATCGGCCTTCACGTAATACTTAATCATCCCATGATTCGTTAAATTCTTACTGCCATGCATTTCGGATGTAAACGTCACCTGAGACGCTGCAGCTGGTTTTTCGCTACCGATAAACCCAGCCAACCCAAATACCCCAACCATCGCAATTATCACGAATCGCTTAAACATGGATTTAATTCCCCCAATTAAGTTGTCCCTGAAAAGATTCCCCATCTATTCTTGATGACCTTATCATATCAAGGCTGATTGGATTGTGCAAAATTGAAGTCTACAAATCGTCATCATTTCTTCACAAAAAATTCAAACAACGAGTTAGTTGTCTTTCCAATGCCGACATTCTAAAATTAACGTGTATGAGATAATTAATAGAGAAGAAGTGATTTGGAATGCTCAAAATCAATTATTTGGATGGTTCGACTCACGAGTCCATCGAGTACAAATCAGCAACCGATTTCATGGCCAATCAGCGTTTGGAAGTCCCGGATTTGGAAGACTACTACAAAATCGAAAGCGTCACGCTGGACGGCAAGCCCGTTGACTTAGAGGATAAAACAATCATCGGTCTTTACAAGAAGTTCGACAGTCAAGGCGTTTAAACAACAATCAGCACCGGCAATGACCACTGAAAAGAAGCCATTATCGGTGCTGATTTTATTTTGATGTTTCATCAATATCTTTAATTAAGAAATGGGTCCGGTCATTTTCAACGACCCCATAAACCCGTTGTCGATGCGTATCATCCTTATAACCGAAATCAATCACGCTCTTATCATCTTCGACTTCAACGCCATTAAACTGATTCTTCAAGAATGTGCGTAATACGGGAATCTGCCGATCAAACTGGCGGGCCCGCTCAACGGCGCTCTGCAGCGTAAACCCTTGTTTAAGGTACCTTTGAATGTGAAAAATCAAAAACAGCATATGCATTGAATACTGCCGCTGCGTGCCCTTTTGCTGATCGATGGGGGCGATGTATCCCTGCTCTTCCCAGTATCTGAGTTGGCGACCGGAAACTCCGGTAATTGTCTGAACCTGCCCGATTCCAAAAATTAACTTGTCACTATCAATCAACGGTTCATTTGATTGTTTTTCTGCCATTATTTTCACCTTGATTAGCTGAGCCGTTCAGTGAGTGACCTCCTGGGCTGCCAGCCTTGATTTAAATTTTATGTTAAAAAAGCTTAGGCGATTCAACCGCCAATTTGGGTAACCGCTCACATTATATCAGAAAAGCACCACCGTGCTCAAAAGTCAGTTAGTGCCGCAAATTTTTCCGGCTCCCAGGCAGAATCTTTGTTATAATGCTTGCGTAACTATTCGAAAGGACTGAATTAAATGGGATTTTCACCAAAGCTATTAGTCGCTGACCTGTCGCTGATTTTATCGATTGCCATCGCGTTTTACGCCCAGACAAACCACGTTCAGGACAATGTTAAAATCGGTCTGATTATCCTGGCCACCATTTTCCTAACCATTTCAATTGTCATTAACATCGTTTCCGCAGTCCAAAAGCGCCGGGAACGTCGCAAATAGCTGTTGATAAATCAAGGCGCCGTCGCAAAGATCACTTTGCCGCGGCGCCATTTTTAAACCATTGGGATCAGGACTTATGCTCGTAGACGTCGATTAATCCCTGAGTTCCCAAATCACCAAGATGCAGCTGGTCAACCATTGTCTCGTAGAGCTGTTTGGCGAGCTTTGTGGCCGGTAAATCAAGTTTCATTTCGTCAGCCACGTCCAGCGCGATCCGCAAATCCTTCAAGAAATGCTTGGCATAAAATCCCGGCTTGAGATCGCCTTTTAAAATGCGTGGACCATAGGCGCCCATACTCCAGTTACTTGCACCACCGCCCTGAATCGTTTGAATCATTTGATCAAGGTTGAGGCCGGCACTCTTGGCAAATTCCAATGATTCCGTTAAGCCGGTCATCGTTCCGGCAATCATGATTTGGTTGGCCATCTTGGCATTCTGGCCCTGTCCAGGACCCCCGAACAGGTTAACCGACGTGCCCATTGCGGCAAACACGTCCTTCATGCGATCAAATACCTGCTGGCTTCCGCCAACCATGATCGTTAACGTGGCGTTCTTAGCCCCAATATCGCCGCCGGAAACGGGTGCGTCGAGAACGTCAATTTGACGAGCGGCACCATAATCAAAGATCTTTTTTGCCAGCATTGGGGAGCTGGTCGTCATATCAATCAATGTTTGGCCGGCCTTAGCAGCTGAAAAAATACCGTCATCCCCAAAGTAAACGGTCTCAACATCCTTCGGAAAGCCGACAATCGTAATCACAACGTCACTGACCCGGGTGACGGCCGCCGGCGTGTCCGCCCAGGTTGCCCCATTTGCCAGCACCTGACTGGCATGCGCCTTGGTCCGGTTGTAAACCGTCACCGAAAAATCGTGCTTCAATAAATTATTAATCATCCCGGTACCCATGACACCGGTCCCAATAAATCCGATTTTCATATTAGCCACCTCATTTACTTGATCGATTCTTCACCTTCGCGACTAATGGCTGCCACCAGCTTTGATTGACAACGTACCAATCAATGGTGTCGCCAATGCCGGTTTCAAACATCATTTCCGGCCGCCAACCCAAATCGTGGCGAACTTTTTGGTCATTGATGACATATTGGCGGTCATTGCCAGGCCGGTCGCTGATAAATTTAATGCGCGGCTGGTAAGCTGCCAGCTGAGCGGCAATCCGCTTCACGATATTAAGATTTGAGTGATATTGATGCCCAGCAATATTATAAATCTGACCGGCAGTTCCGTGTTCCATGACCGCCTGGATGGCGGCACAATTATCCCCAACATGTAACCAGTCACGAATTTCACTTCCCTGACCGTATACCGGCAAGGACTTCCCGCAGAGTGTGTGGGTCGCCATCAGGGGAATCAGTTTTTCCGGAAATTGGAAGGGGCCGTAGTTATTTGCGGAACGGGTGATACAGACATCGGTGCCATAAGTCTTATAATCAGCAAGCACCAAAAGGTCAGCAGCTGCCTTAGTTGCCGCGTATGGTGACGTCGGGTTCAACGTCGCCCGCTCATCAAATGCCTGCCCATCCGGGGTCGGTCCGTAAACCTCATCGGTTGAAACCTGAACGAACCGTGAAACATGATGCTGCCTGGCAGCATTGAGAAGCACGCTTACCCCCACAACGTTCGTCCGGGCAAACGGCGTCGGGTCCATAATCGAGCGGTCAACGTGTGACTCGGCAGCAAAATTAACCACCTTGTCAATTTGAAAGTCGTTAAAAACCCGTTCAACGGCCGCCGCGTCAGCAATGTCTCCCCGAATAAAATGGTACCGAGGATCGGCGTGCATATCTGCTAAATTGCTCAGATTACCGGCGTACGTGAGTAAATCAAAGTTGACCACCTGCTCACTGTGAGTCTGATCCAATAATCGATGAATGAAGTTTGCACCGATAAACCCCGCACCTCCGGTTACTAAAACTGCCATCCAATCCCTCCTGACATAAAGTTCTTAGTCTTCATTATAAGCTAACCTGTGAAGCAGAATTTAAAAATCCGCCATAAACTTTGCGGAAATGCAAAAAGATCGGCACAAAACCAAAAATTTTGCCCGATCACTTTTATTTCCAAGATTGGCCGATTAATTGATCCGCCAGCAAGCCAGCGATTGTTTACCAAATATCAAACCAGATTGATTTTAGTGAGATTAATCGTCAAACACATCTTCGTTCACCCAATACTTCTGAGCAGTTGTCGATTTAGAAACCCGAATCCGGTAGAAGTCTTCGGATTCCCGTTCACCGTCATCGTCGCGGTAGTACGCCTTAGCCTTCATATCAACATAAACCCGTTTACCAACGTGGGCCTTTATTCTACTCCAGCTATACGTCCGGTTATTCTTCTTAGAGCCTGGCACGTACCGGTAGAGACGCTGCTCACGGTAATCGGCTTCCAAAGGTGCCCGAAAAGTCGTCTTAGCGTATGTTACCCGGTAAACGCGGGATGCCCGAAAGTCTAAGGACTGAATCTGACTGGTATCAATGGTTCGCCCCTTAGGCGTATACGCGGTGTCGGTCGTTTGCTTCAAATGATTATGTTGGGCGCCGGCGACGTGATCGGCTGGACTATCTGTCTGAGAACTAATAGAAAAGCCAATAATTCCAAGCGGAATCAGGAACAGCAACCCGGTATCAATCAATAAGTGACGTTTCATCATCGTTGTCCTCCCAATTTAGAGCGGCGGTTAAAATTCGGTCATTATTATCGTTACCATTATTATATCGAAATAGTTTGGCGAAAGTATGAAGAAAGTATGAAAAGAGCGTGTCCCACGTAAAATGGGTGGCTTTCGACGATAAAAAAGAATCCTGCCGGCAAAAGCTTGCGGCAAGATTCCCAAGTCATGATAAGTTAAGCTTATTTCTGATCATATGCTTCCTGGAACAACTGAACAATTTCTTCCTTAGTTCCCTTACGCGGGTTGGAGAAGGCGTTACCATCCTTCAGGGCATTTTCAGCCATCAGTTCAAAGTCTTCCGGTTTGGCACCAATTGCCTTGATGCTTCGAGGAATATTAACGTCATCACACATCTGGCGCATTGCTTTGATCGAAAGATCAGCGGCATCGCGAACCGAAAGGCCGTCAGTATTTTCGCCCATAATCTTGGCTAACTGGGCAAACCGTTCTGGGGCCGCAATAATATTATACTTCTCAACGATTGGCAGCAGCATTGCGCAGCAAACTCCGTGGGGCGCATCGTATTGGCCGCCAAGTTGATGGGCCATCGCGTGAACGTAGCCCAAATCCGCATTATTGAAAGCCATGCCCCCCAGCATTTCAGCTTCAACCATCTTGGTTCGAGCTTCAATGTTATGGCCGTTAGCAACCGCCTCGCGAAGACTTTCTTCCACTAATTTGATTGCTTCAACACACTGGCCGTCGGTAATTTCGTTGCGGTTAGTGGAAACGTATGGTTCAATTGCCTGAACAAAGGTGTCCATCCCCGTTGCAGCTGTTAGCGATGCGGGAACGTCCAGCATCAGCATTGGATCATTAAACGAAACCAGCGGCACATTGCGCCATGAAACAACCACGAACTTTAATTTCGTTTGTTCATTGGTAATCACACAGTGGCGGGTCAGTTCAGACGCCGTGCCGGCAGTGGTATTTACGGCCATCAGTGGTGGCAGCGGATTGGCCAACGTTTCAATTCCGGCAAGCTTGGTAATGTCATCCCCATTTGTCAAAATGATCCCGGTCCCCTTCCCGGCATCATGTGAGGATCCCCCGCCAACCGTGATAATACTGTCACAATTGTTTTCGAGGTAGACTTTCTTAGCCTCCTCGATGTTTCGGATCTTTGGATTGGGTTCAACGCCGTCATAAATTGCGTATGGCACCCCGGCACCCTCTAACGACGCAATCGTTTGAGCGACGGGGCCGTTATCCATTGACCGCAAGAACTTATCGGTCACCAACAGCGGCTTTGTCATGTTCAGCATCTTTGCCCGGTCACCAATCTTCTTGATAACCCCCTTACCAAAGAAGTTAACGCTCGGCATTAAAAAATCAAAATTTTCTTTCATTATTCTTCCTCCTAGTTATGGTCACTCTGTTAACCATTTTTATGATAGCATTTCCCGGAATCTATGTAAACGATTTCACAATCTTTTTTGGATTTGCCTCCCACCGCCAAGAGGGTTAAAATAAGGTAAATTCTAATTAATTAACACCTTGATGAGAAGCGTCGTTTTATGGATTCGCCAAGAGAGCTTCGGTCGCTGAAAAGAAGTCGAATCGTAAAATGAAGATGAACTCGGAGTTTATCATTTGGTCTAATCGCTGAATGATCGGTCGCCCCCGTTACGGGTTGAACTTGATGACAACGTTAGACAAGTTCAATGAGGTCGACAACTCGCCGATGAACTCAGGTGGTAACGTGAAGAAGCCTTCACCCTGAAAATAGCAATTTATTTTCCGAGGTGGCGGCTTCTTTTTGATTGATCAGAAAAAATTTGGAGGTAATTTTGATGACTGAGACACACTTTGATATCGACACGCTTTTAGCCCAGGCCGGCAATCACGATAACCATGACCAGTTCCACGCAATTTCAACGCCGATTTATTTGGCATCGAATTTTCGTCATCGGGACTTAGAAGACGTTGAAAACTTTGATCCCAAAAAACAATATTCCTATTCCCGATTGGCCACCCCAACCCGCAACGTGCTCCAAAAATCCTTGGCCGAACTGGAAGGCGGCGCCCAGGCGTTCGCTCTTAGTTCCGGAATGGCAGCCATCCAATTGGCCTTTTCACTATTTAAGACCGGTGATGAAATTGTCACGTCCGATGACCTCTATGGCGGGTCATTCCGGTATTTTGACTACTTAACCGACCACTACGGCATTAAATTCCGTAAGTGGAACGGTCAGGACTACGACCAATTAGCAAAATTAGTGACTGAAGATACCAAGGGTGTGTGGCTTGAAACCCCGTCCAATCCAACCATGAAGATTATCGACATTGACCGGGTTGCCGAAATAACCCATAAGGCAAACCAAAAAGCATTAGTTTGCGTTGACAATACCTTTCTAACGCCGGTTTATCAGCGACCCTTGGCTGCCGGTGCCGATATCGTCGTTCACAGTGCAACCAAGTACCTATCCGGGCATAACGATATGCTGGCGGGCGTCGTCGTCGCCAAGACCAATGAAGTTGCTGACGCGCTGGCCTTTAATTTCAACACAACCGGGGCGGTCCTTGATCCGTTTGATTCCTGGCTGTTACTGCGGAGTCTCAAAACCCTCTCAGTCAGAATGCAGCGCCACACGGCCAACGCGCAGTATGTTGCCAAACAACTTGAAAAGCTTCCCCAGGTACAGAAGGTGCTCTATCCCGGAAAGGGCGGCATGATTAGCTTTTACGTCCAAAATCGCGATCAAGTTGACCAGTTGTTTAAACGCCTGAAGATCATCTCATTTGCTGAGAGTCTGGGCGGCGTTGAATCCCTGCTGACGATCCCCTCACTTCAGACCCATCACGATATGCCGGAAGCCGATCGCTTAAAGCTGGGGATTACCGACGAACTGCTGCGGCTGTCGGTTGGCTTGGAAAATCCAAACGACCTTGCCGCTGACTTGGCTCAGGGACTGGGTAATTAACGGGTTCTGATGATCACAACGGGCAAGGAACGGCACGGTTCTGCTCCACCATTAGGCTCTTGACTCAATGGTTCGTAAAACAGCTCCAGCTAAGAACTGAAATTGGTAATCAGTTCTTAGCTGGAGCTGTTTTTTGACGACCGCTTTAAAATTTCCTTTTCACTTAGCTTTGATGATTTGAATCATCAAAGATGGTTCCCAAAGAATCTGGTTGGGGATCGGCGAGTTTAATGTAAAAGTTGGCAAGTGCCAAGTTGTAATATGGCAGTACCCATAAATCTAAAATTCCCATTGTGAAGCCAGAGAGAATAAACCATCCCAGAAAGCTTAGGTAAAGGACAAAGTACTCCCATTTATGCCCATTCATCAGTTCGCGACTCTTGGTAATCGCTTCAAGATAACCGATTGGTTTACCCTGGTCAATCGCGTCACGATAAATGTAAAACGCCTGCGAGTACGAAAAGCCTTTAATAATGCCGGGAACAATGAGTAACAACGACCACAGCAAGGTCAGTACCGTTATCAGGATGCCAATGATCAGCGTGCCGATAAAATACTGCCCGTTATTGAGAATCGTAAATGACTTGGTGACCGGTTCATCAAAGGTGCTTCGATTGCGAATCAAATCGATGATGGCAAACCGCACCCCAATCAAGAGCAACCCGCTGATGATGGCAATCACCGTGACGATGGTCATCAACCCGTAAAATTGGCCGATTGGCTCAACGTTGGCGTACGAGTGAACCGATAAATCGTTCATGGTTGAATATAACGTTCCCGTGGAGTTGCCCAAATACTGAGCGATTGCCGAACCATAGTTCAGGAGCAAAACGGGTAAGAATAATAGCAAGAAAAACGGGAAATGACTACTGAGCATCCGCCGCATTTCCAACTTTAATTGTGGTCTGTCCATAGAGACCTCCTTGAGTTAATTTGATCAATTGTTGTGAGTATATTACTCCTGGATAAATTGTCAACCCGGTTAACCCTTCGACCCAAGTGACGTTGCCGGTCGTTTGTTCACCCGGTTTAACCAGCAAACCATCAACAACGTGATCAGTGTGTAGGCTGCGCCGCCTGGTCCCACGGCATTCATCCCCAAATGAGAGACAATGACGCCGCCGGTAGCCGAGCCCAAAGCAATCCCAAAGTTTGAAAAGATTGAGTTCAACGACGAGGCCAGCACGATCGATTGCGGATAGCCTTGTTCGGCAACTTGTAGAAAATGAATCTGGATTGGCGAATTAAGCAGCGGCATGCTGATAATCAGAAGCATCAGAACGGCTGCGCCAAGCCACTGAAGGTTAAAGGTAAACGGCAATAGCATCATTAAGATAAATTGGCCAACGTAGACTCCGGGCATTGCGTGAAGCCCCGGCCCATTTGTTAGGCGTCCGCTTGCCTGGTTACCAATAATGTTGGCAATTCCGAAAATGAAGAGTAAAACCGTCAGCATAGTGGTTGAAAAATGCAACTGGGTGGTAATGATTGGCCGCAAAAAGGTATAGAAGACGTAGATTGCGGCCAAGTTAAACATTGGCAAAAACATCCCGATTCGAATTCGGGAATCCTTTAAAAGCGCTAACTGACCGCCAATACTGCTTCCCCTTTGCTTAAAGTCCCGGGGCAATGAGCCAAAGATAAGTCCCATGGTCACAATGGAGATCCCAATAATGGTTAAGAACGCCATCCGCCAACCGAAATTAGTTGAAATCCAAGTCCCCAGTGGAACCCCAAGAACCGACGCGATGCTGAATCCGGAAAACACCCACGACAGCAGCCATCCGCGCTTGGCAATTGGCGCAATATGGCTCACAAACGACAGGGCGATTGAAATGGCAACCCCGGAAACCAGCGCGGTGACAACTCTTGAAACAGCCAACAGTGCAAAGTTGGGGGCCATGACACTCATTGCGTTGCCCACCGTGAAGATGGCCATTAGCACCAACAAGCTCCAGAACAAATTGGTTTTGCCAATCATCAGCGTGATAATCGGGGTGCTGATCGCGTAAACCATTGCAAAAATCGTGACCAGGTACCCGACAGTTGCCACTGGAACATCAAATTGTTGGGATAGATCATCTAAAATCCCCACAATTAAGAATTCACTGAATCCTAACGTAAACCCAATTAAAACGAGAACAAAACTTTGTACCTTGAACTGCTTCATTGTTTGTCACTTCCTTTTCCAGTTAATTGTCTCAGACTTGTCCATATTACAGGTTTTGCCAGACACCGTCTAGTGATAAAAACTGAAAAAAGCCATGTTAACGTTTTTAATTTAACCATCCATGATTAATCAAACTGCAGGCCCACTAAAATGCCATGCTTTATAAAAAAGCACCAAAAAAAGCCGACGATTTTTTAATTTCGTCAGCCCTTTCTCTTAAACATCAACTATTTTAAGTCGTTCTCCACAGCTGATGCCTTCTGAGATATTCCACTAGTCAAAAAGCATCACCTCCTTTTTTGATTGTCCAAATCATACAATGGTTCACTAAAAAATGCAAGTGATCGACGCCAGCTAATCGTCAATATCGTTATCATGGTGTAAATCGTGATCAATCACGTCATCGTTTACCCAATAATGGTGGGTCGCGTGCTTACTAAAAGCAATTCGATAGAAGTCTTCATGATCATACTCATTTTGATCATCGTCATCTTTAAACGTTGCCACGGCTTTTTTATCAATATAAACGGTCTGATGATCGGAAACATTCTGCGCGTCCCACTGATAAATTCGGTTTTGTTTAACGGTCCCGGGAACTGATTGGTACAGATGCTCTTCACGGTACTCATCGTCTAATCGAGCGGTATCACTTAAGTTTGTGTAGGTTACCTTAACCGCTCGTTGGTGATGGGAGACAATCGATGATTTTTGTGAATCATGAGTACTTGAACTGGTTGTTGATTGAGTCGTTGTGCTGGACGCGGAAGATTCCGAACTGGATTTACTGCTGGACGAAGCACCACCACTGTTAGCGGCACAACCGGCAAGTCCTAAAGCCACCAATCCGCTCAAACAGATGGTTAATAATCGCTTTTTCAAGGGTCATCCTTCCTTTCATTAACAACTGAGTCTAAGTCCGAATAACATTCTTAAACTCATTATAAAGAAAGCAATGCCCAATTACTAATAAAAGCCGGCCGCATCGTCATTTTGATTCTCGCATTAATCAAGAATTCGGAAGGAATAATCATGATGATATCTATGTTGTGTAAACACATAGTAGGTGCCAATGCCGTGATAGCGAATGAGGGCTTTCTTATAGGAACCGTTAATTAACCGTTTTTCGGTTTTAAACTGGCCGAGATTGGATGACGACGATCCGGTGTTAAAGGAATACCAGGATCCCCACTTGCTAACTTTTAACTTGTGGGAACCACTTCTGGATGGGCTATAAACGGTCCCATTGTTGGTCACACTATGGGTGGTAATCTTAATGGTGCTAAATTTCCCACTGTGAGAATACTTGTACCAGGTTCCGCGAAGTGATTTTGGTGTCGTTGTTGTCGAACTCGCATCGACTTGAGTGAGGTTGGTTGTCATTTCAATCCCAAGAACCACCAGCAGGGCGAGCATAATGAGTCGTAATTTCTTCATTTTAAAAACATGCACCTCCGTTAGTTAAAAGTATATCATGACATATCGAGTTCAAAGATAACTATCCGACTACAATCCCTTTACAAAAACAGCCCATCCCAAGAATCCATCAAATGACCTTCAGCTGGCGCCTCAACCCGAATCTCAAAAATCACTAAGGCCAGCCAATCACTCTCGATAATTGCAAAAGGATTACCAGCAGGCGACAAAATCCCCTTGCGGTATCAAAAAACGCCTGGTCGGGCAAACAGACCCGACTCGGCGCAATTGAACAAATTACTACTATATTAATGGATTATTTGGATGCAAGGACTCATACCGGCTCATTATGGTCAGACTCCCGTCCCAATTATTTTGAATCAAACCGGCTTTCAATTGCCCGGGCGTGGGCTTCAAGCCCTTCAACGCGGGCAAGGGTGGTAATCGCATCGGCTTCTTTTTTAAGCGCCGATCGGGTATAAGAAACGAATTGCGTGCGCTTCATAAAGTCCTGAACCCCAAGCGGTGAGAAGAACCGTGCCGTACCGCCAGTTGGCAAGATGTGGTTTGGACCGGCAACGTAATCCCCAACTGGTTCTGAAGCGGAGAAGCCCAAGAAGACTGAGCCGGCATTTTGAATTTGGTTGAGATATGAAATCGCGTCCGGCAGCTGAACTTCCAAATGTTCCGGCGCAACGGCGTTCATCAAGGTAAAGGCGTCGTCGATGTCCTTCACAACGGCGATGAAGCCCTCGTTATCCATCGCTGCCTGGGCAATCTCCTGGCGGGGCAATAATTTCACCTGACGATCCATTTCGGCGCTCACGTTATCCGCCAACTGCCGATCATCCGTCACCAGAATTGGCCGGGCCATCTTATCATGTTCGGCTTGTGACAACAGGTCAGCAGCTACTTGGCTGGGAACAGCTTCAGAACCGGCGATCACGCCAATTTCCGATGGGCCGGCAATCATGTCAATATCAACCTGGCCAAAGACCTGCTTTTTAGCGGTTGCCACGTAGGCGTTTCCGGGACCGGTAATTTTATCAACGCGGGGAATCGTTTCAGTTCCAAATGCCAAGCTGGCAATGGCCTGGGCGCCGCCAACGGTGTAAATTTCGTCAACACCGGCAATCTTAGCAGCTGCCAAGACCGCTTGGTTAAGACCATCGGTTTGCGGTGGCGTCACCATGACGACCCGCTTAACGCCGGCAATCTTAGCTGGAATGACGTTCATCAGAATTGAAGATGGGTAAGCCGCAGTTCCGCCGGGTACGTACACCCCAACAGCCGCTAACGGCACAATCTTTTCGCCGCGAATAACGCCCTTTTGTTTGGCATCAACGAAGCTGTCTTCAACTTCCATTTGGTGGAAGGACGTAATGTTTCGCTTAGCCAGATTCAACGCGTCGATGACTTTTTTATCAGTATTCGCATATGCCTGATCGATTTGCGCTTGACTTACCTGCAAGGAATCAAGGTCAACGTTGTCAAATTTCTTTTCGTAGTCTTTGATCGCCGCATCACCGTTTTCGGCAACGTTAGCGATAATCTCGCGAACTGACTTTTCAACAGTATCCCGATTAGCCACCTTATTTGTTCGGATGGCCACCTGTTTTAATAACTGATCCAGAGAATCTTCAATAATTTGCATATCTACCGCTCCATTTCCCTAAACACCAAATTACGGTCAGAAAACGCTACTTCAACTCAGAAACTTGCCAACAAAAAATCGTCCTCAGACATTGTGATTCACAATATCTGAGGACGATTTCTCGCGGTCCCACCTCATATTCGTCGCCACCTCACGATGAACGACCTTACACTGTCTGTCACTAGTCGTCTAAAATAGAGAACAGTCACAGCAGCCGTGGTAACGCTCACTAGCGGGATAACCTACTTGGTTCAATTATCCAGTTCATAGATGTGTGTTCGTCAGTTCTATTAATCCGCTCTCACCATTCGGACTCTCTTTATAATCACGGACTGATTACTTTTCTAATCGTAACTTCATATTTATTATTGTTTTTTAATTTGTGATTACCCATACAATACCATGATTATTTGGAATGTCAACAGCCAAACCCAAAAACTCGTCAGATATTCATGTAGATCGACAAAAACATGGTTAACGTCCCCGCCATGACGAAAAAGTGCCAAATCAAATGCAGTCCCGGAATTCGGGGAAAGCTGTAAATCAACGCGCCAACCGTGAAGATCACCCCACCACTCACTAGAAGCCAGAATCCACTTGGACTCAAGTTGGCATAGAGCTGCTTGCCCAGGAGCATGCACAGCCAGCCCATCACCACGTAAATCGTCGTTTCCGTTTTCTGATACTTGCCATGAAAAACAACGTGACTCACAATCCCCGCAATTGCCAGTAACCAAACCGCTGCCAATAAGATATTTCCGGCCATATTGTGAACGAAAATGATGCAGTAAGGGGTGTACGTCCCGGCAATCAGCAGGAAAATGTTGCTGTGATCAAAAATCTGAAAGATCCGTTTAGCTTTCGTAAAAACAAAGCAGTGAAGCAGCGTTGACGCCAGATATAACAACAACACGCTGGCCGCGTAAACCGCTAAACTGGCAATGGCAACTGCCGAGAGATGCTGGTGGTACGCTCTTGTGAGGAGCAGCACCGTCAGAATTGCGCCCGCGACGAAAGAAACGCCGTGGGTCACTGCATTTAATGCCTCGTAGATAATTTGTTGTCGGCGAACATGAACGGTTTGATTATTCATTTCTGCACCTCCTAACTAGTATCATAAGATAATCTCATCTAAAAATCAAGGTAATCTAGATTCAATATCTAGTTATGGTGATGCCCCTTTATGTGCGATAATGTTTATACTGAGATTAAAGGAGCTTCAATATGTCGAACAACTTTTCCGCAATTCATTTTTCCCAACTTACCCTGCCATTATACAATGATCTTCCCAATTTTAATCTGTACATGGATCAGGTGATTGATGAGGTCAACCAGTATCTGCAGCCATTGACGGGGACCAAAATAACAAAATCAATGATTAACAGCTACGTCAAACAGGGCTTAGTTGACCGCCCGGAGAAAAAGCGGTACGCAAGAAGTCACCTGGCCGAAATTCTTGTGGTCAGCGTGATGAAACAAATCCTTTCTCTGGACACCATTAAACAGGCCATGACCATCGCGCTTAAATTGGATCCAATCGATAAAGCCTACAACCAATTCATCGAGGTCTTCAACGCGGAACTGACCCAGATTAAAACGACCAACCTTTCAGCAACGGATTACCAACGAATGGCCGTTCATGCCCTTTTATCAAAATCGCTGGTTGAACAAATGCTGGCCCAAAAGCCCCTCGACGATTAAATGTTACAGTCATATGACAGAATTGATTCTTTGACATTTGTTTGTCATATTGTATACTTTTAAAGAATAGAAATGGAGGAATCTCAATTGAAGAAGCTTGCAACGATTTTTGCCGGCACCATTCTGGCACTGCCGATTTTCGCGGCCATCCCGGTATCAACCGCAAACGCCGCGAAGACTAAGACGTACCATTTTTCAATTCTAACCTCGGACTTTTACGATAAGGGCCGCGTCTATCACACTAAGGATCATGCCGTGACCGTTTATCGGGCAGCCATCGGCGCTGACACGCCCAGTATTGATTTCACGGCCCGGGGCAAGTTGAAGGCGGCAACGACTTACTACGTCACCCAATACGTCAAGGCTAAGAGCAACGCCACCAAGAAGAACCGGGCGTTTCTGTATGTTAAGAATCACGGCTGGGTTCAATCGACCAAGTTGGTAAAAGGGACCTTTCAGCAGGCAGACTAACGGCTAGGCGGTCAATTCTTAGTCATGGATTGTTGGATTGTTGGCTAAGGCCCTTCTAGTGGGAACCAACCCCGTTTTTGTTTTAACACCCAAATTATTTTAAGGAGGCGGTTTTATGAATCGTGCTGAAATTAAACAGGATGCCAAACACATCCTTAATTCACACTTTTCGTTTTATTTTTTGCTATTTTTACCAGTTTTATTAATTGAACTTATCGGGGGAATCGTTTATTACTGGAATTCATCTGATACCCCAAAGCCAAGCGACGTGTACGGCAGCCTGATTTTGTGGGTGGCCTCACTTTTGGCGGTCGGCGTTTACTTCGTCTGCGTGGATGCCTTTCGTCAAAAACTGACGTACGACAATCCGCTTCGAAAATCATTAACCATCTTCAACAACGGGGATTACTTCCTCGGAACCCTATTGATTGGGATCTGAAACTTGAAAGTATGAAGACAGACTGATCCCTTGGTATCACAGGGCATAT
>ENA-OXUB01000670-OXUB01000670.1-human-gut-metagenome-genome-assembly--contig:-NODE-670-length-17821-cov-46.074806_pt1 | contig 17821 bp, 17 predicted proteins | sample MGYA00249345_ERZ652652 | MGnify/ENA primary metagenome ERZ652652 (study PRJEB26925, sample SAMN05826496) | human gut metagenome | biome: ENVO:2100002; feature: ENVO:00000062; material: ENVO:00002003... | reverse complement strand
TTTTTGAGCTGCATAGATAAAGACATATTGTCTAGCTTAATTTGACAAATCAGAACTAATGAAAAGTTCTTTTCACTTGGCTTAAAACAACAGCATTTATCTACTATTGTTTTTGAAATTGAATTATTTTAACTTTAAAGCAACCTATCTAGTCAAAATTTTTCCCTAATATTTTTTATTTTCTCAGTAAATTGGGTCGCTAAAAAGGACCCTTCAAGCCACTATTTTCTCAGCTCTTGAACGATCCAGTAAATGAACGATAGCCCGCTCAATCAAGAGCGGGCTATCTAACTAATCAATATTTGTTATTCTAAAGTTGAGGGTGTTGACTATTACTAAAAATTAACTATTTCTCGTTTAAACGATGTATTCCCAAATCCTACTAATACATCCTTGTAACCCTTTAGTTACGCCAGTTTGATTAAATTTCATCAAAATGAGTTAAAGTATCGCATAAAAATATTTTTCGTATTTTTCTATTTTAGCATACTTTTAGATAATTGAAGATATTAAATCAGAATATTATTCAATTCTTTTTACTAATTTAATAACTTTATAGGAGTAAAACTTTTCGTTTGCTGCCACTCTTGATGCTTGAGAACTTTTATAATGTATTGTCAAAATCCAAAACGCCTTTCAAAGCTAGTCATCTCAAGATGCTCCAGATCGTTGATACATTCTCCAATCTTCATCATCAGTTTTTAACTTGTTTCATTATCAACTTTCTTATATATTTTCAAAATCAGCCATCATCATTATCAAAAATTCTTTATTCAAAAAAATTCTTATTTGTCTCCATGCTGGATGAATCATCTAAAAAAATTATATTGACATTGAGCAAGGATCATTATACGATTTATATGACCAAAAAATATTTTTGGTCATATAAATGCAATTGGAGGATTCTATGCCAAAATTTAGTAAGCATGAAAAACAACTCATTTCACAAAAATTATTGACTGTCGCAGAAAAACTTTTCTGTGAATATGGATTAAAAAAAGTAACTGTCGCAGAAATCACTAAAGCAGCTGCAATCGCTAAGGGCTCTTTCTATGCTTTTTATCCCAATAAAGAAGAACTCTATTTTCATATATTAGTGAATTGCCAAAAAGACATGTGGCAAAAAATGGATTGCTACTTGAAGCAAAATCATATGTTAAAGCAAAGAGAATTGGTAAAAAAAACAATGATTTATCTGTTCGAATTACTCCCGCAATATCCTTTAATCAAAAAAACAGACAGTGAAACGATGGCTGTATTATTCCGGAAGTTACCATCTAAAGTGATCGAAAATCATTCTAGTGAAGATGCTGAAGCCTTAAATCTTTTTATGGATTACGGTGTTCGATTTACTCAACCTATTGATGTAGTTACAAAGGCATTCCAAGCACTCTATGGAGTGATTGTTTTATTAGAAAAAGAGGATGAAGGGCTACGTTGGCAAGTGTTGACTGTGATGATGAATGGTTTAATCAATGAATTAGTGGAGGAATAACGATGATTCGTGTAGAAAATCTCTTTTATCATTATCCCAATAGCAAAACGCCTACTTTGAAAGAGATAACTTTTGAAGTAAAAAAGGGGGAAATATTTGGATTTTTAGGCCCTTCCGGCGCTGGGAAAAGTACTCTTCAAAAAATTCTAACGGGAACTCTTTCTGGTTATCAGGGAAATGTGTCTGTAATGAATCATTCTCTTAAACATCTACCTGAAGATTATTATGAAAAGATCGGTGTTGATTTTGAGTTTCCAAATTTTTACGGGAAATTCACGGCTTTAGAGAATTTACTTATTTTTCTTCTTTATATAAGCAAGATCCTTTAGATCCACAACCTTTTTTGACTCGGATGAACCTGTGGCAGGATAGAAAAAAGACAGTTAATCGTTTTTCAAAAGGGATGAAAACACGCTTAGGTTTTATTCGTTGTTTACTCCATAATCCAGATCTTCTATTTCTAGACGAACCCACGAGTGGTTTAGACCCATCGAATGCCCGAATACTTAAAGATATGGTTAAAGATTTGAAAAAAGACGGAAAAACCATCATTCTAACGACTCATAACATGCATGATGCAGAGGAACTCTGTGATCGTGTCGCCTTTATTGTGGACGGCGAGATACGAGCATTAAATACTCCAACTGCTTTTCGTCGTTCTAATGCTGTTAATTGGGTAACTTATACTTTTCTCAATCAAGATAATAGGGAAAAAGAATGTCATGTGCCACTAGATGATTTGCACTCTGATCAGCATTTCTTACATCTATTGGCAGAAAAGAAAATCACTCGAATTCATTCTCGAGAAAAAAATCTAGAGGATGTTTTTATTTCATTAACAGGAAGGCGATTGCAATGAGACTCCTTTATACGATCAAAAACGACATGCGGTATCAAGCAAAATACGGTTTCTATTTCATTTATACGATATTGACGATTGTGTATATTTTGATTCTCCGACCGATCACTGACCCAACGATCAAAAGTTTGACGGGAAGCTTGATCATGCTTAGCGATCCTGCCGTATTGGGCTATTTTTTTATCGGCGGTATTTGGCTCTTGGAGAAAGACGAGGATCTGCATAACTACATTGGGATCACACCGCTGAAAACGATGGAATATGTGTTGAGCAAGATCATTTCTTTAGGCGTGGTCTCTACCTTGTCAGCGACGATTATTGGTGTCGTCTCCTTGCCTTTACAGCACCCGTTTTTATTAGCCGTGATCGTTTTTCTCTCCTCGTGCTTCTTCACATTATTTGGATTGATTTTTGCAACCTTCGCTAAAACGGTCAATGGCTGTTTACTGACCAGTGTACCACCTGCTCTTTTACTTTTAACACCAGCGATTTTATCGGCTCTTGGAATTGAATTTCCCTTTGCAAAATTAGTCCCTGGGACAGTTGTACTCGAATTAATCAACAACATTTTGCTCAATAAAACAGACGGATTTTTCTTTTATATCATTGAGTTATTGCTATGGATCGGACTGACCTTTTGGGTAGCACTTCATTTTGTTCGCCGAGAAACAGGATACGGCAGGAGGACGAAATATGCGGCAGATACTTAAAGTTTTCTCGATTGGTATGCATGTTGTCATGCGGGATGCTATCATGCTATTTTTAATCCCTGCACCATTCTTAGTTGGAATCACTTTTTACTATTTGCTTCCATGGTTGAATCAGCTTCTTTTAGAACGTTTCAGCTTTTCATTTGAAGAATGGTATCCCCTCGCAGATGGATTGATGATTATTTTGACACCGACCTTATTAACCATGTCCAGTGCCTTTTTGCTTTTGGAGGAATGTGATGAAGGACTTGGCAGTTATTATCAGATTACACCGGCCAAACAATTTCACTATCTTATGGCTAGAATCGGACTTCCAGCACTCTGGGGATTTCTATGTGCGCTTGGGATTGCTAGTTGGTTTGGTCTTTCTCAGCTTTCGTTCTCCGTTATCATTGCCTGTTCATTTCTCTCTGTCTTATTCGGCAATAGCGTTGCAATCATGATCGTAGCTCTAGCATCAAATCGAGTAGAAGGTTTAGCAATCTCGAAGCTGACTGGAATTACTATGCTTGGAATGTTTATCGCTGCTTTTGTCTCTGATTCTTGGCGTTGGTTAGCAGGAATTCTTCCGAGCTTCTGGTTAGGAGAATTAATTTTAGGGAAAGTGCTCTGGTTTAATCTATTGCTTGGAACGGCAAGCAGCTTAACCTGGATTATTCTTTTCACTAGAAGATTTATCAAAAAAATCAGGTAAACAAAAAGTCGAAATCCATATGATTGGATTTCGACTTTTCATTTATCCTACGATTGCGCCATTAGGCATATCAGCTGGTGCTTCCACGACCTTCAATGTACCGTCTGGTGCTTCCGCTGAAAGAATCATTCCTTGACTGATTTCGCCGCGCATTTTGCGTGGTTTCAAGTTTGCAACAATAATCAGCTTTTTACCAACTAAGCTTTCTGGATCTGCATAAAATTCTGCAATTCCAGACAAGATTTGACGATCTTGCTTGTCCCCCGCATCTAAACGGAATTGCAATAATTTGTCGGCCCCTTCGACTTTTTTACATTCCATGACTTCTGCGACTTTTAATTCGACTTTATCGAAAACATCAAATTTGATTTCCTTATCTTTGAGTGAAACAAGTTCGGTTTCTTCTGGATTCCATTTGATCTTTTCTTCTTCTGGCTGACTACCTTCTGACATTTTTTCTTTAATATAAGCAACTTCTTCATCCATATCCAAACGCGGGAAGATTGGTTTGCCTTTTGGTGTCACCTTCGTATTTTCTGGAAATTCTCCAAAATGAATTGTCGCTAAATTCATCATGTCAGCATTTAGACCTAATTGTTCAAAAATACGTTTAGGTGTTTGCGTCATGATTGGCTGTAAAAGAATCGCTACGATCCTCAAGCTTTCAGCTAAATGAACCATCACGCTTTCTAATTCCGCTTTGCGTTCTTCATCCTTCGCTAAAACCCAAGGCTCTGTTTCGTCAATGTATTTGTTTGCACGAGAAACCAATGTCCATACTTCTGCCAACGCGTTGTTGAATTCCATTTTATCCATTGCTTCACGGTAACGACTCACGACATTCGCAGCCGTTGTAGATAGTTCACTATCAAAATCCGTCACTAACGATTTATAAGCTGGAACAACGCCGTCACAATATTTGTTGATCATAGCCACTGTACGATTCAATAAGTTTCCTAAGTCATTCGCTAAATCGTAATTCACCCGAGAAACAAAATCTTCCGGTGTAAATACGCCATCTGAACCAAATGGGATTGCTCTTAATAAATAGTAACGTACAGCATCTAAACCATAACGTTCGACTAACATTTCAGGATAAACGACGTTTCCTTTTGATTTAGACATTTTTCCGTCTTTCATCATTAACCAGCCGTGACCGTAAATTTTCTTTGGTAATGGCAAGTCCAAGGCCATCAGCATGATTGGCCAATAAATCGTGTGGAAACGTACAATTTCTTTACCTACCATTTGAACATCTGCTGGCCAGTATTTTTGGAACAGACTGTCATCATCAGAACCATAACCTAAAGCAGTAATATAGTTTGATAACGCATCAATCCAAACATAAACCACGTGTTCAGGATTCGCATTCACTGGAATCCCCCATTTAAAGGTTGTTCGTGAAACCGCTAGATCTTCCAAACCTGGCTTAATGAAATTATTGATCATTTCATTTTTACGTGATTCCGGTTGGATAAATTCAGGGTGCTCTTCATAATATTCCACTAAACGATCCGCATACTTACTCATACGGAAAAAGTAAGATTCTTCACGCACCAATTCGACCTCATGACCACTTGGCGCTTTCCCGCCGATCACATTGCCTTCTTCATCGCGATATACTTCATCCAATTGTGTCTCAGTAAAATATTCTTCATCAGAAACAGAATACCAGCCTTCGTATTCGCCTAGATAAATATCTCCTTGTTCTAACAATTGGTCAAAGATTTTTTTAACCGCTGCTTGATGATAATCATCTGTTGTCCGAATAAACTTGTCGTAGCTGATGTCCAATGTCTTCCATAATTTTTTGATATCCGTTGCCATCTTATCCACATATTCTTGTGGGTTGACACCAAGTTCTTCGGCTTTCTTTTCAATTTTTTGTCCGTGTTCATCGACCCCAGTCAAATAAAACACGTCAAAGCCCATCATGCGTTTGTAGCGAGCAATCGCATCACAGGCAATCGTTGTATAAGAATTCCCAATGTGCAGCTTGCCACTTGGATAATAAATTGGCGTGGTAATATAAAATGTATCTTTCTCTGCCATGAGGCTCCTCCTTTAAAAATAGATTCCTACGTAGTATACCACAAAACCATATATGGTTTGAAAATTCCATCCATTAAATGGCGCTTTTTTCCATTTATACCCATAAAAAAGAAAGCTTGCTTAACGGTCCTTTATATAAAAATTCTAGAATTAAAAATTGATTCATTGAATTTCAAGAAATTTTTAATGAGAAAACTTGAGTCAACATGACGTAACCTATAAAGAAAAATACTACCTAATAGTGGTTTGATACTATCTTGTTTTATCTAGTATTCGTTAGGTGCGGTAAAAATGCGATAAGGCTTTTTTGATAGTAAATGTAACCCTGTTCTCCCTCTTTGCGCTTCCCGTCAATGGATACTCCATAACTATTCTCAGGGAAATTGATAGTCTGAACACCTTGTTCAATATGGACCGTTCCCAAAGTAAGCCCCTTAGCACTTGCAAGAAATTCTTGATCCATTTGCCAATTATCGTAAGAAATATAGAACATCGAGATTCCAAGTAACACAAAAATGATCCTTCTCAGTCTATTGATCACTCGCCACTTTCGATCCATTACAAATCCTGATTTCTTATTTAACTGCACGTAGTTTAACACGACAGCATTCAATAAAAATGTTATAAAAAACAGCGAATCCAAGAAGACTCGCTGTCAAAATTATTTTCGTAATATCTTTTCCATCTTTTTACCTTTAGCTAATTCATCCACTAATTTGTCCATGTAACGGATTTTCTGCATCAAAGGATCTTCAATATCCTCCACTCGATAGCCGCAGATTACACCTTTGATCAAAGAGACATTTTCATTCAATTCTGGAAATTCAGCAAAAAAAGTTTCCATATCATTGCCAGAATCAATTTGCTTTTGCAAACCTTCTTCGTCATATCCAGTCAACCAATAAATAACTTGATCTAATTCTTCCTTACTTCGACCCTTTTTTTCAATCTTTTTAAGGTATAGCGGATAGATCGAACCAAAGCTCATTTTAAATATTTTACTCATTTGCGAACCTCTTCTCTATATAAAATGCAAAGCAATCGTAAATAAACACGTGAGTATAATCGTAACTATTCCGAGAATCTTCATATGTTTTAGTTCTTTTTTGAATTTCTCTTCATTGCCTTTTAACTGAGCAATTTTCCCTTTAAATACGCATAACGTAAAAAAGTTTGTTAATGAAGCCGCACTGATAAAAGACACGGCTCCAGTATTACTCATTTCTGGAAGTGAATACATCATGACAATCAAAAGAATCGCGGTTAAGACAGGTCCTATAAAGTATACCCATGACAAATTTACAATTTCTTCTCTTCGTTTAATTTCATTCACTACAGTTGAATCTTCTAATAATAAGTCATCTAACGAAACATGAAATACTTTTGCCAGACACAAGACACTTTCAATATCGGGCACGGTCCTTCCGGTTTCCCAATTTGAAATGGTTCGTTTCGATACAAAAATTTTATCTGCTAATTCTTCCTGTGTCCATTTTAAAGTTTGTCGTTCCAATTTGATTCGTTGACTGATTTCCATCTGTTCACCTTCAATAGTTGAATTTACTACTTTCAAACTATCTGATTTGCGAAAAACTGTCGAGAGAAAGTTCTTTCCACCCTTGATATGATAACATTTGCGTTAACGGGTTACACCATCTTTCCTAGCTGCCTCGGCGACCTTCATGGTAATCAAATCCACTACATTTTCATCAAAAGCAGAGGGAATGATGTAGTCAGAGTTCAGTTCGCTATAAGGAATCGAGTCTGCTATTGCATGTGCACAGGCCAATTTCATCCGCGAGGTAATTTTTGTCGCTTCAGCAGTGAATGCTCCTCGGAACAATCCTGGAAAAGCTAAAACATTATTAATTTGATTTGGAAAATCTGAACGACCCGTTCCCACTACTGAGGCGCCACCAGCAATCGCTTCGGCATAAGTAATCTCTGGTTCTGGATTGGCCATCGGAAAGACAATGTTTCCGTCATTCATAGACGCAACCATTTCTTTAGTAACTAGATTAGGCGCAGAAACACCGATGAAGACATCTGCCCCTACAAAAGCTTCCGCCATCGTACCAGAAAAATCTTTTGGCGCGATCAATTCTAGTATCTCTTTTTCTACAAATGTCGCATTCGCCATCTGTTCATTCAAAGCGCCATCTTTATTAAACGCTAGGATGTTTTTCACTCCCAGATCAATTAACATGTGGATAATTGCACTGCCGGCCGCGCCTGTTCCCGAGATCACGACCTTCAAATCTTTCGCTTCCTTCTTAACCAGCTTCAATGCATTAATTAAGGCTGCCGTCACAACAACAGCAGTTCCATGCTGATCATCGTGAAAAACTGGGATGTCCAATGCTTCGATCAAGGCGCGTTCAATCTCTACACAACGTGGGGCACTAATATCTTCCAAATTGATTCCGCCAAAAGTAGGCGCGATCGCTTTAACAATTTGGATAATTTCCTGCGGATCCTTTGTGTTTAAACAAATCGGTACAGCATCGATGTCTGCAAACTCTTTGAATAGCAGTGCTTTTCCTTCCATCACCGGCAAGGCAGCCTCTGGTCCGATATCCCCCAAGCCTAAAACAGCTGTGCCGTCCGTAACAACCGCGACACTATTACTTTTCCAAGTATAATCATACGCTTTATTTTTATCTTCGGCAATTTTCCGACAAGGCTCCGCTACCCCTGGCGTATAGGCTAAAGATAAATCATCTTTGTTGTGGACTTTGGCTTTGCTAGTAACTTCAATCTTTCCATGCCATTTTTCATGTGCGGTTAAGGCTTCATCATAAATAGTCATCAACATTCTCTCCAATCATTTTTTCCGGACGAACCCAGTTCTCATATTCTTCCTCTGTCACATAACCTAACGATAAAGCAGAATCCTTCAAAGTCGTTCCCTCGTTGAAAGCTTTCTTAGCAATTTCAGCACCTTTATCGTAGCCAATATGCGTATTCAAAGCCGTCACCAGCATTAGAGACTGTTCCAAAAGGTCTGCCATCCGATCCTCGTTTACAACCAATCCCTTTAAGCATTTATCACTAAAGGAATGCAGCGCATCTGTCAGCAATCGAATACTTTGCAGCAGGTCAAAAGCAATCAATGGTAAATAAACATTCAACTCAAAATTTCCCTGTGAGGCCGCAATCCCAATTGCCGTATCATTCCCCATTACTTGTACTGCGACCATCGCTAACGCCTCGCACTGTGTCGGATTAACCTTCCCCGGCATGATCGAGCTCCCAGGTTCGTTAGCTGGCAGGGTAATCTCCCCTAACCCACTACGAGGCCCACTTGCTAACCATCGGATATCATTTGCCATTTTCATACAATTCGCTGCCAATGCCTTTAACGCGCCGCTAACATACACAACGGCATCACGATTCGCTAAAGCATGAAACTTGTTCGTTTCTCCGCTAAATTGAATCCCAGTCTCTTCGTTCAACGCTTCAATAAATGCTCGCTCATAAGCTTTCGATGCATTCAGACCAGTTCCAACAGCTGTCCCGCCAATTGCTAACTGTCGCAATTCTGTTAAACTATTGGCCAACATCGTTGCATTATGCTCTAGAGATGAACGCCAACCGCTAACTTCCTGTGCAAAGGTCACTGGAGTCGCATCTTGTAAATGCGTCCGTCCAATTTTAATCACATGCTGATTAGTTTCTTCTAATTCTTTTAATACACTGACCATCTCATGGATTGCCGGTAGTAAAGTTCTCTCAATAGCAAATGTTCCAGCAATGTGTAGCGCAGTTGGAAAAACGTCATTCGAGCTTTGAGACATATTCACATCATCGTTCGGATGAACAGTCAAATCCTTTTGACTTGCCAAATGAGCAATGACTTCATTTGCATTCATATTACTCTGTGTGCCGCTGCCTGTCTGCCAAACCACCAATGGAAACTCATCCCAGTTTTCACCTTTTAACAGCAGATCAGCGGCATGCTGAATCGCCAATGCCTTTTCCGCAGCTAGTTTTCCCGTCCTCTGATTGGCCACAGCTGCCATTTTTTTTACCAATACAAGAGCACGCAATAATTCCGGTGGCATTTTTTCACCGCCAATCTTAAAATTTTGGCGACTTCGTTCGGTTTGCGCCCCCCACCAAGCCTCTTTTGGCACTTCAATTGGGCCCATTGAATCATATTCCGTTCGTGTTTTCATACATTCGACTCCTTGTTTATATTAGGAGGAACTGAAATACTTATTCTCCTATTTTGTACAATTATCTCTTATTTATACTGAAATGGATACAAAAAAAGTACAAAAGCGATCAAACTTTTGTACTTCGTTCGTTATTTATCTCTTGTGTCAAAAAGAATCGTGACAGGCCCATCATTGATTAATGCTACATCCATATCGCCACCGAATTCTCCGGTTTCAACGACTAACCCTGCTTTGCGTAGGCCTTCGTTGAAATATTCATATAAGGGAATCGCTGTTTCAGGGCGAGCTGCCTTTACGAAACTTGGTCGATTCCCTTTTTTCGTATCCGCATATAGTGTGAATTGTGAAACACTTAGAACGCTGCCGCCAACATCCTGCAATGACTGATTCATTTTTCCTCCTGCATCTTCAAAGACACGTAATAAAGGGATTTTGCGAATCAAATAATCCGCATCTTCCTGAGTATCCTCTTCATGAATGCCTAGAAGAATCATGAAGCCGCGACCGATCTTGCCGACAACTTGTTCATCAATTGTTACACTTGCCTCACTCACACGTTGAATAACTGCTCGCATAAGAAACCTCCTACCCTTTCGTCCGTTTCACACTGTAGACATCTGGAATGGTCTTGACCTTATCAACGATTGAATATAAATGATTCAAGTTTTGAATCTTAAAGGTCAAGTTGATGACAGCCAATCGATCTTTGGTTGGTTTTGCTTCGACGCTAACCAATTTTTTAGTCATACCGCTAACGATATTCAAAACATCGTTTAGCAAACCATCACGATTGAAGCCATAAATTTCCAAATCAGCATTATATTCTTGGACTGAATTTGTCGTATCTTCCCATTCCACTTCGATCAACCGCTGCTGAATATCTTTTTGCTTCGTAATATTCGGACAGTCGGATCGGTGAATCGAGATCCCGCGACCTTTAGTGATATAACCGATGATATTATCCCCTGGAACAGGATTACAACAATGACTGATCCGAATCAATAAATTGTCGATTCCTTGAATGACAATACCGCCTTCATGCCGTACCTTGATTTTTTCAGGCTCTTTGGGATTATTGACCATCTCATCAACAGCATCACGCTGTTTTTGCTTCATTTGTTCCCGACGTTCTTTTTCGGTTAGACGATTAGCAAAGGTCAAGGCGCTCATTTCACCAAAGCCAATCGCTGCATATAGATCTTCTTCACTGTGGAAATTGAACTTGTCCAGCACATCCGAAAGCTTGTCCTTCGTCAGCATCTCCTTCGGTACAAAGCCTAGATCATTGATGCATTTAACAACTGCATCATGACCTTTGGTAACATTTTCTTCCCGATCTTGAGTTTTAAAGAACCGTTTGATTTTATTTTTTGCTTTACTGGTTTTAACCAAATTTAACCAATCACGACTTGGACCAAAGGAGTTAGCCGAGGTCATAATTTCAATGATATCGCCATTTTTCAATTTATAATCCAACTGCACCATTTTGCCGTTAACCTTGGCTCCAGTTGTTTTATTACCAACATCGGTGTGGATACTGTAAGCAAAATCCAATGGTCCCGAACCTTTAGGCAACTCCGTCACATCACCCTTAGGCGTAAATACGTAGACCTTATCACTGAAGATATCGCCCTTGACGCTTTCCATAAATTCAGACGCATCGTAGCTTTCATCCTGCAGCTCGATGATCTCACGGAACCAATCCAACTGCTTGTTATCTTGTGTTGTTTCCTGCTTATCAGTCTTGCCTTCTTTGTAGGCCCAGTGAGCTGCAACCCCGAACTCAGCGATTTGATGCATTTCATGAGTACGAATTTGAACTTCTACTGGATTGCCGCTCGGTCCGATGATTGTTGTATGAAGCGACTGATACATATTGGCCTTTGGCATCGCGATATAATCTTTAAAACGTCCCGGCATTGGTTTCCATTTCGTATGAATCGCACCAAGCACAGCATAGCAATCCTTGATCGAATCCACGATTACACGAATTGCTAACAAATCATAGATTTCATCGAATTGTTTTTTCTGATCTCGCATTTTGCGATAAATTGAGTAGATATGTTTGGGACGACCATAGATATCGCCTTCGATCCCTAATTCTTTCGTTGCTTCTTTGATTTCTTCGACAGCTTCGGCAACAAAACCTTCTCGTTCATCACGTTTACTGCGCATCAAATGAACAATCCGGTAATACTGCTTTGGATTCAAATAGCGTAATGCGGTGTCTTCTAATTCCCATTTAATCCGGCTCATCCCTAAACGATCAGCTAGTGGGGCATAGATTTCCAGCGTTTCGCGGGCAATTCGACGTTGCTTGTCATCACGTAGATATTTCAGAGTCCGCATATTATGCAAACGATCGGCTAACTTGACCATGATGACGCGCAAATCCTGCGCCATCGCCAACAGCATTTTCCGGTGATTTTCTGCTAATTGTTCTTCGTGAGACTTGTATTTGATTTTCCCTAATTTGGTGACGCCATCAACTAACGAAGCAACATCTTCACCAAATTCAACCTTCAAATCCTCTAATGTTACAGGCGTATCTTCTACAACATCATGTAAAAAACCTGTCGCAACCGTGTGAGGGTCCATATGTAAGTCCGCTAAAATCCCTGCAACTTGGATCGGATGAATAATGTAAGGCTCTCCTGATTTGCGAATCTGAGGCTTATGGGCTTCATATGCAAAGTCGTAGGCCTTTTGTACAAACGCCACGTGCTCTTTTCCCATGTACGTACTAACCATCCTGATGACGTCAGGACCGGTCAATTCAACTTCTTTTGCCATGTGACGTTCCCCCTTGTTTTCTGAAAATGATTGTTCTTATTATACAAACTCTCGTAAGCTTTTTCAATCAAATCAGTGTTGTAGTTCATAATAGAAACTTGCCGCGCTCAAAAGATAGAAGGGCGCTGTTTCTGTTCGTAAAATTCGTGGTCCTAAACCGCAAAGCTTTCCGCCAGCTTCCTGAAAATTTTCGATCTCTTTTGGAGTCAATCCACCCTCTGGACCAAACACGACTAATAATTTTTGTCCAGAAGTTAATTGTTGAAATGTTTGAACTAGCTGGGCTTGCTCTCCTTGCTTGGCCGATTCCTCGTAAGCGATCAAAACAGCGTCATAATCAGCAAAACCAGCGATCAATTCCTTTTCTGAAGCAAATTTCACCACTGGTAAGGCTTGACGATGGGATTGTTCCGCTGCTTCTTGCGCGATTTTATTCAACCGCTGCTGTTTTTTTTGCTGCTTCTTCGCATCCCACTTAGCTACCGAACTCTCACCAGGAAAGGCAATAAAATCATGGGCTCCGAGTTCTGTCCCTTTTTGGACGATCAGCTCCAGTTTTTCCCCTTTCGGAAAACCGCTGGCGATCGTGATATCGATCGGTAATTCTCGTTGTAGTCGCTCTTTTTCAACCTCTTTCAACGTCACCTTGTCATTATCGATGGCGATGATTTTCGCTTTAATCGCAGTTTGATCATTGAATACGAGAAATACTTCCGCGTCGACCGTCATGCGCATCACACGCGACATATGATGATGCGGCTCGCCGCTGACTTCTACCGTTGGTTGATAGGCCTGGTCTAAAAAATAGCGTTGCATTCTAGTCTTCCTCTGGTTTCTTCAAAATAATCGCGAACCAATCTTTTTGTTGGAAGATTCGATCAACTTCAAAACCTTGCGTATACATTTCTTCCAACACCATATCTTTTTTATCTTCAATGATGCCGGAAACGATAAATGTCCCATCTGGTTTCAATAAACGCCAAGCATCTTCAATCATCAAAACAATGATATCCGCTAAAATATTCGCCACGATCACATCTGCTTCTTGCTCCACGCCAACTAATAAATCATTGGCAGAAACGTGAATATTTTCAGTATTCGCATTTAGATCAACATTCTCTTGTGCCGAACGAACAGCGACTTCGTCTAAATCATAGGCATAGATATCTTTTGCCCCATAAAACGAACTAGCAATACTTAATACGCCAGAACCTGTGCCGACATCCAAGACTGTTTCACCACCGCGCAAAACAGTTTCTAATGCTTGCAAAGTCAGATTCGTTGTCGGATGTGTTCCTGTTCCAAAAGCCATTCCAGGATCTAATGTAATGATTTTTTCATCTTCATGTTGGGCTTCGTATTTTTCCCAGCTAGGTACGATTGTTAAATAGCGGGTCACCCGAACAGGATGATAGTACTTTTTCCAAGCCGTCGCCCAATCGCTTTCTTCTACTTCACTAACTTCCACAATATTTTTACCGATGTTCAATCCAAACTCGGGTAATTTTTCGATCTTCGTTTTAATGAAAGGTAAAATTTCAGGCAAGAAAATCGTTTCTGGAAAATAGGCCATCACAACGGCACCCTCTGTTAGACTAGAAAATGTTTCCTTATCTAAAAGTTCTCCGTATTGATCTTCTTGGTAATTCTCAAAGTCCAACGCATCTTCAATCGCGACACCCGATGCGCCTGCCTCCATTAAAATATTCGAAACAGCCTCGACCGCTTCGCTTTCTGTTGTTACCTTGACTTCATTCCACTTCATCTTTTTACCTCCTTATTCATAGTAAGTGGGCTAATTTCATGCCGTATGTCATTCCTCTATACTTCATTATATTTTGACTGATTGATTAAGAAACTGAAATCCTTAATAACTTGGATACGGCAAATAACTGCTGTCAGTTGGTTTGATTAATGCCTTAAACACAGCATCGTCCCATTTCATCTCAAAAATCGCATCCTCGCTATCATCAGCTAAGAAATCCAACAAATCGCTTTGGCCCTCTTCAATGACTTCTTTCAAATAATCGACAACTGCCGTCAATTCATTTTTCTTCATACCTTTTTTTCCTTCATACGGGATTACCGCTAAAAAATCCTCTGAATCGTAGGTAGATTTTTCAGGATCGACTAATAAGATCGCATCTTCAAATTCAATAATCTCTTCTTCTGAAGCCACTCCATCGACATCATCAAGCTCGATCTGCCCCTTGTTTTCACCATAAATTCGAAAAGCAATCTCGAAGCTATGATTACGTGTATCCCAATCCAGTGCTAATTCATAATCGGGAATTTTCTTGTTTAAGTAGTTATCTAAATAAGTAACCATGGTCTCTTTTGCCATTTTCAGTTCCTCCATCCATTATTTTCTTCTATTAAAAGCTTTCGTTGTTTGGTTATGTAAGGATTGCCATGAACGACAAATCGCAAAGGTCTTTCCGTCCAAATCCCTTTGTTAGGTATTCCAATACGCGGAAGTGCATCAATTTGTTTAGGAACACGTCTTTTTTCTGGTACTAAATGCAGTGAACTAGTAAAAATTGATTCGCCGTATAATTCTCGAGTAATTCCTAATGCTTCAACTAGTTTTCCTGGCCCATCTGAAATCATCGCGCCGGTTCTACCATGACGATTCTGAACCATTTGCTCAATGCCTTCTACTGGCTCAAAGCCACGAATCATCACTCCTTGCGGCATTCCTTCCGGTTGTGTGATCATGTTCAAGATCAAATGGGTATGCATCGTATATAAATAGATTGTCCCCGGTTTTTCATACATTGCTCGCACACGCGGTGTATCTCGCATGCCATAGCTATGCGCCGCCTCATCATCAGGACCTAAATAGGCTTCACAATCTACAATATAACCGCCTAGTTTCCCCTCCGATGTCTCATGCTCTAAATACATACCTAGTAAGTATTTAGCGATATTCTCCGTTGATTCTGTATTAAAATAGTTAATTACTTGCTCCATTTTCCTCACCTTCTACATGATACACAATAATCCTGCCGCATGCTACGCCCAGCAATCAAAACTCAGCAAACACAAAGGAAAAATGCTATAATGGGAACGTACATTTGCCAGTTCTGCTTTAATAGATTAGTAAATTGGTATGGCTACGAGGATCTAACTATTTTTCTTTTTTTGAAAAAGGGTATTCTTATTAAAAGCTACTGCCAGTTTTGATCATACATATTAATAAAATGGAACTATTACTAAAAGGAGGTTCCCTATGCAACAGCCTTTAGCTTATCGCATGCGTCCCCGCAATTTAGATGAAGTTGTCGGTCAACAGCATTTAGTCGGTACTGGAAAAATTATTCGACGGATGGTAGACGCTAAGATGCTATCCTCTATGATTTTATATGGCCCGCCTGGCACAGGAAAAACCAGCATTGCCAGTGCTATCGCTGGTTCAACGAATTACGCCTTTCGGATGCTAAATGCCGCCACTGATACAAAAAAAGATTTACAGATTGTCGCTGAAGAAGCCAAGATGAGCGGCACGGTTATTTTGCTACTGGATGAAGTTCATCGTCTCGATAAAACGAAGCAGGATTTTTTGCTGCCTCATTTAGAAAGCGGACGAATTATCATGATCGGCGCTACAACAGAAAATCCCTATATTACAATCAATCCCGCTATTCGCAGCCGAACTCAGATTTTTGAGGTGAAGCCTCTAGATGAAGACGATGTTATTACAGCAGTCAAATCGGCCTTGGACGATAAAGAGCGAGGATTAGGAGAATACCCAGTTGAATTGGATGAGGAGGCATTAAACCACTTAGCCCGTGCAACGAATGGCGACTTGAGAAGTGCATTGAATGGGTTAGAATTAGCTACGAAATCCACACCCAAAAATGATGAGGGAAAAATTCATTTAACCTTATCCATCATTGAGGAATGTGTTCAACGAAAAGCACTTACTCATGACAAAGACGGTGACGCTCATTATGATGTAATCTCCGCTTTTCAAAAATCAATCCGCGGCAGTGATGTCAATGCTGCATTGCATTATTTAGGCCGGCTAGTCGAAGCGGGTGACCTTCCGATTATTTGTCGGCGCTTAATGGTGATTGGCTACGAGGATATCGGCCTAGCTAATCCCGCGGCAGCTGCCCGTACGGTTCAAGCCGTTCAAGCGGCGGAAAAATTAGGCTTTCCTGAAGCGCGGATTCCTTTAGCCGATGCCGTCGTTGATCTCTGTCTATCACCAAAATCAAATTCGGCTTACACAGCCTTAGATGCGGCGATCACAGATATTCGAATGGGAAATGCTGGTGAAGTGCCCGATCATTTACGGGATAGTCATTACAAAGGTGCCAAAGCCCTGAACCGCGGCGTTGGTTATCAATACCCACATAGCTTTGAGAATGCTTGGGTGGATCAGCAATATTTACCAGACAAAATCAAAGATGCCCACTACTATAAACCAAAAGCTACAGGGAAGTACGAGCAAGCCCTTGGTCAACAATATCAGCGTATCGAAGAATGGAAAAAGAAAAAATAAGACAAATACTACATTTCCCAAATTGAAAAGACTTTAATTAATCCGTCAAAAATCTTTTCTTCTATTCACCAAAAGATCAAAACAAAATAAGCATTTTGTTTTGACAAAATCGCTTATTTTTTTATACAATGTACCTATAGAAGACGTGAATGTTTTGGATGACTTCTCATTTACAGATATAAGCCACTTCGTTGCGTCTCAATAATGACTGTGCTATGGTTGAGATGGAAATTCTGTGATGTGCGCGTTGCCTATTTCAGTGTTGACCGAACATTTTTATTGATATCTTGGGATCTGTCTTGTGTCAAAGTTGGTAACATGCCTTTACATTTGGTAGTTCAATGCTTAGACCATGGAACCCACCTGCTGTATCTTGCGGGATCAATACTATCGGGTGAATAACGGCATCGACGGAATTTTCCATTTTTTATGGAGTGAAAGCAATTTGCGTACGCAAATTGCTTTTTATTGTAAAGCTAGCTATGAATTAGTCAAGTGAAAAAGGAATTTCTTTTATCTTTAAGAAA
>ENA-OXUB01000668-OXUB01000668.1-human-gut-metagenome-genome-assembly--contig:-NODE-668-length-17824-cov-36.779898_pt1 | contig 17824 bp, 20 predicted proteins | sample MGYA00249345_ERZ652652 | MGnify/ENA primary metagenome ERZ652652 (study PRJEB26925, sample SAMN05826496) | human gut metagenome | biome: ENVO:2100002; feature: ENVO:00000062; material: ENVO:00002003... | reverse complement strand
TTTATTATTCTACACACCTTATTTTTTCTGTCTAGTCTAGTGTAGCCGATTCACAGAAATTAAGTATTTTCCCTTCGTGCGTTTTGTTGTAGAATGTGAATACGTCATAGTGAATTGTCTCTTTTATTGATTGGTGTCGAAACCTCAATAATACAAGCCTTTTCATTATGATGTTCTTTTATTTTATGGGTAGCTAACTTGATTATGAATTTACAAAAAAATATTTTATAAGCAAATTTACAAATTAAAAAAGAAAGGGAACTAAAATGGATAAACCTGAAATTGTTATGGAAATTGGGAATAATTTAAAAGAAAAGAGAAGAGAAAAAGGTTTTACAATTGAAGAACTAAGCAAACGGTCCGGCGTAAGCGGGATAACTATAAGTAACATAGAAAACCATAAATCAAATCCAACAGTTATTGTTTTATGGAAATTATCTCAAGCGCTTGATGTGGTTTTCACTACGTTGTTTGCTGCAAAAAAGAATGAACTTTTGACAGTTTCAAAGTTGAATGATCATTATTTTATGCCTGATAGTAATAATAATTGGTTTGTAGAGCCGATTTATCATTTAAATGATCTGGAGATTTATCGAGTTAAACTAAAAGCAAAATCGTCATATACTACAGTAGAACAAAGCAATAATTCAATTGAGATTGTTACACTTATGTCTAAAAGTTTGAAATTAATTATTAATAATTCTGAATATCAAGTTAATCAATTTGAAAGTATAAGCTTTAATGGTTCCCAGCCTCATACTTATATTAATGAAACCGATGAAGAAATTTTTCTGAACATTGTTGTAAAATACAGGTATCTATAATATAATAGCGAAAATATATATTATAATATATGTTTTCGCTATTTTTTGTAGAGGAGAATTAGATGGAAAAAACAAAATTTAAATCGTTAAATATAATTTTATTAGTGGGGATACTACTGGTAGCAGCAAATTTAAGAGCCCCCTTAACTGCTGTAGGATCACTAGTAAAGCTAATAAGTGGAGACTTAGGATTAACATCTGTTGAGAGTGGATTAATAACTACAATTCCCTTGCTGTGCTTTGCGATTATATCACCGTTTGCGCCTAAGCTAGCGGCCAAATTCAGTATGGAAAAGTCGGTTTTTGTATCTTTAGTAGTTCTGCTAATCGGAATCATTGTTAGATCGTTAAATACTTGGAGCACATTATTATGCGGTACTATATTAATTGGTTGTTCTATAGCTGTTTGCAATGTATTATTGCCAGGATTGATAAAAAAAGAGTTCTTTCAAAAAAGTGGATTAGTCACAGGAATTTATTCTGTCAGCATGAACTTATCTGGCGCAATTGCTTCTGGAATTAGCTTTCCTTTGGCAACTTCATTAGGTATTGGTTGGACCAGAGCACTAGGTATTTGGGCAATCCTTTCAGCAGTAGCTTGTTTGGGTTGGTTACCACAACTGAAGAGAAAAGATATAATTAAAGAAACCCAACATTCAGAGAATAATAAGAATATATGGGGATCAGGTTTAGCATGGTGTGTGACTATTTTTATGGGTCTACAATCTTTAATTTTCTATGTCTTAATAGCTTGGTTGCCAGCTATTCTATTAGAAAGTGGGATATCAGCTACTAAATCTGGGATATTTTTATCCATTATTCAATTAACCATGTTACCTGTGTCTTTTTTCATTCCAATTCTTTCTGAGAAGAAAAAAAATCAAAGGTATCTAGTTGCATTCACAGCTATCTTGATTCTTGTCGGTATAATCATAATTTTCTCTAAGATTGATTTTCTTATTCTATTTGCAATGCTTTGTTTAGGTATTGGCTGTGGTTCTGCATTCGGATTATCAATGATTTTCTTTAGTTTACGTACCTCTAGTGTAAGAGAAGCTTCAGAATTATCCGGTATGGCTCAGTCAGTTGGCTATTTGTTTGCTTCTACAGGACCTTTATTGTTTGGTGCCTTACACGATTGGACACATTCATGGAATTTATCATTGGAAATATTAATGGGACTAATTTTAATTTTATTATTTACTGGATATTTTGCTGGTAGTGATAGGAAATTGTAATCAAAGTATAGTGATGAATTGCTAATCATCAATTTTATAAATATTCTTCTAAGTATTATCGTTTTTAGTGATCTTAGGAAAAGTAACTTACTTATTTAAATGCTTAACGTTGTGTTTATAAAATAGACAGCGTTAAGTATTTTTTAGTATGCTCATCCAAAATTTAGGCTAACTGTAAGTGCCGAATAACTTGGGCCTTCATCAGAAACATAGGTCATGTGTAATCACTTTAACCAGTAGTTGATTTCTATTGATTCGATTGATTCGATCAAAAGAATATTATTCATAATAATTTTTTTTCGACATTCAATAAGCACCCAGCAAGTGTAACGTGCATTTGTTACGGGGGTTTCGTCATCCTCAAATTATTCTCCATTTCTATATTGACATAAAATAAAAACCTGCTAAACTTGGCTTATGGATAATTAATCCATAATTGATAAAAACGGAGGATAATTTTTATGGAGAAGCTGAATGTTGCAGTTATTGGTGTCGGGATTTATGGGATTCATCATGTGGATGTATATAAGCAAAATCCATTTGTGGAGTTGACCGCTGTTTGTGATTTCAGTGCGGATATTCGAAAGATGGCAGAAGAGAAGTATGGTGTAAGTACGTATGAAACTGTCGAGGAATTATTAGCCAGCGAGAAATTGGATGCGGTTTCAATTGCTACGCCGGATCATCTTCATGTGGAGCCAGCTCTGGCGTGTATCAATCATGGGCTCGACGTATTGATTGAAAAGCCGTTAGCTATAACGGTGGCGGATTGTAAATCTATTATGGATGCGGCTGAGAAAAATAATGTGCGTGTTGCGGTTGATTTCCATAAACGCTGGGACCCAGCAGCGATTTATACCTTCAATCAGTTGAATGAATCTGAAAATGGCTATCCGATTCGCGGGTACATGAACATGGACGATATGATTGATGTACCGACAAAGTGGTTCAAATGGGGCAATTCTTCTGATCCAGTTGATTTTTTAGGCGTTCACTGTGTGGATCTGATGCGTTGGTATATGGGCTGTGAAGTTACCGAAGTTTATTCAGTTGGATCAAAGAAGCTCTTGCCTAGCATGGGGGTTGATACGTATGACAGTGTTCAATCGATGATTACTTTTGAGAACGGTTGCACGTGGATGTTGGAGAATTCTTGGGTTCTGCCATCAGGCTTTGCGAAGGCGAATGATAGTCGAACCTCGATTTTGACTTCAGAAAAATACATTCGCATCAACAATCAGGATCGCGGAGTGGAGATGGTAGACAATGAAAAATCACATACACCGAATGTCTTTTTCTTCAATGATTTCAATAATAAAGTGGTTGGTTTTGGGGCAGATCCAATCAATAGTTTCGTTGATTGCTTGATCGATGGGTCTGATTTTGTGGCAGATGTGTATGATGGATTGCAAGCGGCAAGAGTGACCGAGGCGATTCATAAGAGTTTGGAAATAGGTGACCGAGTGAAACTTTAGTCAAAAAAAGAAAAAAGGAGAGAGGAACGATGGCAAAGCAGAAAATTGTCAGAATAGACTACCGATTGATTCACGGGCAGGTTGTAGCAAAGTGGATCAAGTATTATCCCGTGAATCGGATCATTGTGGCCGATGACGAATTGAAAAATGATGCGTTCATGTGCGATATCTACAAAATGGCTGCCCCAGGAAATGAAGTGGAGATCATTGCTTTAGCGGAATTGCAGGCAGCACTGGATAAGAAAAATGATGATGTCATGCTGATCTTCAGAGACATTAAAAATGCGAAGCAGGCATTAGATAGCGGAGTGAGTCTGTCGGAACTAAATGTTGGTGCGGTTCAGACTGGAAAGGACCGTCAATTCGTGACATCAGGTGTGGCCTTATCCAAAGAGGAGTTTGATTGTTTGCAGGAAATTCAACAAACAGGCTTGAAGGTATATATTCAGCCAATTCCTGAAAATGAAAAACTATCGTTAGAAAGTATTGCGAATAAAATCAAGTAGTCAGGATATCCGTTCCACTGCTTCAGTAATTTTTCATTTTAGTGGAGTGAGATATGTGGTGAAAATCACACCTATTTTCCTGGAAAATAAAATCAGTAGGAGGAATTACTATGGATAATAGTGTAATGATGGCTGTTGCAATGGCGCTGGTTTATTGGTTAAGTCGCGGAATGATCGGGGGATATTTCGCGCTGTTTTTCATTGGAAATCCAATCTTCATCGGGATTATTTCTGGCTTGATTTACGGGGATGTCAAATCGGGGCTAATGATTGGCGGAGGGATCGCGGCTGTATTTGCGGGGATTATCGCTCCGGGAGGCAATCTGCCGACGGATCAGGGGATGGCTGCGGCCACTATGATTCCTATCGCTTTAAATACCGGCTTATCTGTGGAGCAGGCGATCGCCTTTGCTGTTCCGTTAGGTCTTTTGGGCGCGCAATTATTGAATTTACGTAAAATCATCAATGTTCCTTTGGTTCATAAGGCCGATGAATATGCTGAAAAGGTGGACACAAAGGGAATCGCTCGAGCAGCAATCTGGTATCCGGTGGCGACTTCTTTCTTATTATTGTTTTTACCCGTTTTTATCGTTGTATTGTTTGGTCAAGATGTGATGCTGAATCTTTTAGAAGTCGTTCCAGAATGGATCATGCATGGACTAGAGGTTGCCGGCGGAGTCTTACCAGCGGTTGGGTTTGCGCTAATCATTAATTCAATTGGAAAACCGCGGCTGATCCCTTATATTATTATCGGTTTTGTCTGTGTTTCTGTGTTAGGTATGAATTCTCTAGTAACTGGGATCATCGCGATTTCGATCGCCTTTATTACCGTGCTGAATCGTAAGCAGCTGTCTGAGCTAATGGGAGGGTAAACAAATGGAAAAGAATGAAAAGAAATTGACACGTTCAGATATTAACAAAACGATGTTCCGCTGGTATTTTTCAACAGAGATCTCCTTGAACTATGAAAGAATGCAGTCTATTTCCTTTACGTATGCGTTAATGCCTGTATTACAAAAGCTATATGATACAAAAGACGACCTGAAGCAGGCTTTGCAGCGGCATTTGGCTTTGTACAACACGAATTGTACGGCTGGAGGATTGATCTTAGGAACGGTTCTTGCGATGGAAGAAGAAAAGGCCAATGAAGGAACCATCTCAGATGAGGCAATTATTGGGATTAAAACAGGATTGATGGGTCCGGTTGCGGCTTTTGGGGATTCATTCAGTGCAGGCACGTTGCAAACACTTTGTATTTTAGCGGCGAGTACCTTGGCGGCGGGCGGGTCATTTTTTGGTTTGCTAATGCTGTTTTTAGGGAATTTTATTTTGATGTGCGAGCTTGTTTTGACGACGAATCTTACCTATATTAAAGGTCGCGAGGCCATCAAGGATGTTTTGTCCTCTCGCTTGATGACTGACGTACTGGAGGGTGCGAATATTCTGGGCATGATGATGATGGGGGCATTGACTGCTTCGATGGTCACATTGGTTACACCATTAGCGGTGACTTTTGGTGAGACGAAAATGAAGATTCAAGATAATTTTGACAATCTGATCCCAGGACTCTTTGCCATTTTGGTCTTGTTTTTATTTTACTTCTTGATTGGGAAGAAAAAAGTCAGCATTTCGAAAGTTATTTTCGGAACCATTATCGTATCGATCGCGCTGTCATTCTTTGGAATCGTATAGGGAAAGGAATTGTGTCTATGAAGGGAATTTTATTAGTCAGTCATGGCGGATTGGCTGAGGGCATGAGAAAATCGCTAGAATTGTTTTCAGGAAAATTGGAGCAATTAGCTGCTTTATCGTTATCCGCTGGGCAGGACATTTCGGAATTTAATGAACAATTAGTGCAAAAAATTGCTTCTGTTGATTCAGGAGACGGTGTGGTCGTTTTTTGTGATCTTGCCTTTGGGACGCCGGCGAATGTGGTGGCACGCTTGCTGACCGACCCCAAGTATAAGGGGAAACTTCAGATCGTCACTGGAATGAATCTGCCGATGGTTTTAGAATATAGCCAATTAAGGGCGGAAACAATTGATTTTAATGATATGATTAAGGTAGGAAAAGATGGTATCATAAATTTGAATGAAAGCCTAAATCTGTGAGGAAAATATAACTGTTAAAGGAACGAACACAATGAATGCTGTTGATATGATAAACAAACATTATGACGAATTAACCAAATCTGAGCGAAAAGTGGCGGACTATATTGTCTCAAACAAAGACAAGGTCATTCACAACACCATCAGTGATTTGAAGCAGCTCTTGAATGTTGGCGATGCTACGATCAATCGACTTTGTAAAAAGGTGGGCTTTTCCGGCTTTACTGACTTAAAAATTTCGATTGCCAAAAACAATGTCAAGCTGGAGCATGACAGCTTCAATAACACCGACCTGTTGAACAAAATCAAAGAAACTCTGGACAGAACCCATGAGCTAATTGACAAAAATGACTATCGCGAAGTCGTCCGTTTAATCGAAGAGAAACGCCATATTTATATTTTAGGCAAAGGTCAAAGCGGCTTAGCGGCAACGGATTTGGAGAAATTACTTCTAAGAAATGGTGTACAATCAACAGCCCTGTTAGATTCCGATTTTCAAATCAATGCGGCAACGGTAATGACGTCAGATGATCTGCTTATCGTTTTTTCTTTAACCGGCAGAACAGCGGATCTCATTGATGCGATCAACATCGCTAAAGAAAACGACGTAACAGTTATCGGCATTACCAATTATTTGCTATCTCCTATTGCGAAGCTGAGCAATGTCGTGCTGCAAAGCTCTTACGATGAGTTGTTCAATTCACCGGTACCCGGGAGAATGAGCCAGATGTATATCTCTGGATTGATCGTTGATATTTACGAAAACAATCAACACGCTTCAAGAAGCATCGAAATCAGAGAAAAAACACTCAAAAGAATCATGAGCAGACGAGTAGAGGAGTAAAAGTATTTGTTGTTTTCTATAGAAAAATTTTCTATTTGTGAAGTTGCTTTAGTTGAGCCTAATCATCTTAATTGATGGTTGGGCTGTTTTGTTATGAACAGAAAAGGTTAATCCTTTGCCTTCAGAGAACGGGAAGAGACCTCCAGAAAACCAAGAATACATTGTTACCTATTCTGATGACGAAGCGGAGTATTACGAAAAAGACAAAGTTACTAAGTGTGCTTTGTTTTGACAAAATATGAAAAGCTTCTTAATATAGAGAAGGACGTATTTATACATAACACGAAAATACGCGGCGGCGGTTTGTTTATTTCTATGGCTACATTGTTTGAGTAGCTATAGAAAAAGCAAATTGCGGCTGTTTTTATTGTGAAAGGAGTCTTGTTATGCTATCAAAAATAAAATCCTTGGTGGTTTTGTTTGTCGGAATTAGCCTGATGTCAATCGGGATCGCATTAGCGAAGCTTGCCCAATTAGGTACCTCGCCAATTTCTAGTATTCCCAATGTGATGAGTTATATCACACCACTATCGATTGGAAACTTGACAATGATTTTCATGGTCTTGATGATTTTCTTGCAAATGGTAATCTTACGTGAGGTAAATCTTCCTATTATCCTGCAAATCGTACCAGGTATCGCCTTTGGTGGGTTGATCGATGTCTTTGTGGATGTATTTACTAACTTGGGTTTGCCGGCACTTATGGGACATTACTTGGAGCAATTGGCATTTACACATTGCTTGGAATGGTAGTGCTGTCTCTGGGTGTATTTTTTGAAGTCAATTCGCGGTCGATTTTGATGCCGGGAGAAGGACTGGTGGTCGCTCTGACCTTGCGTACGAAGAAACCTTTCGGCAAATTAAAGATGTATACAGATTTAACGATGGTGGCAGTAGCGCTAGTGATCTCGCTGCTTTATTTTCAAGGACTTGTCGGGATTCGAGAAGGAACGATTATTGCGGCGCTCTTTACAGGTAGATTAGTGACCCTTTATAGTCCGTTGATTCCTTGGGTGGATCGTTTTACGACAAAATAAACCGTGTTTAAAAATGAAAGTTATCGAAATTCTTTCTTTAGAGAGGGCATTTTTATTTTGATATTCATAGTAATGAGCCGTTGCGTGACGAACAACGGCTCATTACTATTTTTTATTAAATCCCGCACCTTTTACAATATTTTCTGCAATAGCAAGATCGTCCCAATAACAATCACAAAACCGATCGTTGCGATGGCTGTCAATGATGTATGAAAAATCGGGACGGACAAAACGGTCGCAAAGATTGGCTCAAAGGCAGTCAAAATGCTGGCTAGGGATGACGAGATGTATTTCAAGCTGGACAGGTAAATAAAATAAGAAACGGCGGTTCCTAAAATGACTACGATCAAAATATGGAGCAGCGAATGAAGCGAAAGCTCTCCGGTATAGCGAAAAAATGGCTGGATCAGATTTGCGGGCACACTTCCTAACAGCATGCCCCAGCCTACGACTAAGAGACTGCCGTATTTTTTTAGCAGATTACGGGGCTGGACGGAATAAAACGCTAAAGAAATCGCCGAACCGATACCCCAAAGCAAGGAGGCCGGAGTGACTGTCAATTGAGCAATATTTCCGTTAGCGACGATCATGAACACACCAATAAGTGTTAGAAGCATCAGCAGCAGGGTGTTTCGATTAGGCAATCGTTTGTTTTTCATAGCTTCATAAATGATGATAAAAAATGGGCCTGTATATTGAATAATCGTAGCGAAGGAGGCACTGCTTAGCTCGATCGTCTTGAAATAAGTATATTGAACGGCATACATACCAAGAATGGAAAAAGTCAGAATTGCGATGAGGTCTTTTTTTTCTTTAAATGGGGCGAAGATTAAGGGTGCGCCCGTAAGTTTGGCAGCAGATAGTAAAAGAAGTCCGGCAATAAACATTCGAGTAGAAACCAACCATTCAGCGGAAAATTGGAAGTCATTAAATAGAATTTGTCCGGAAATCCCTGATATTGCCCATAGTGTGGCTGCTAGTCCCGCAAATAGGATGCCTGTGTTCTTTTCTGCTAATTTCATACTGTTCTCCTTTAATTTACCAATAGTGTTGTGATACTGTATTATAAAACGTTGTATTTTTGACTTTCTATCAAAATAAAGATTATTTTTATCATTATTGTGTAAAGGAGCAAGGCGATGTATTTTAAAGTCAATGAAGCTGAGCAGGAGCAGACCGAACACCGAATCGGTGATTTCCCGCTGGCGATCTATCACCGCATTTTAGATCGGACTAGAAATGATGAGCTGATGTGGCACTGGCATGAAGAATTTCAACTGACCTTCGTTCTTTCTGGAACCTTGGAGCTTTCTGTTGGAAAAGAGACGTATCAGATCCATGAAAAGAGTGGGATCATTATTAATTCACGAAGGCTGCATCACGCGATTCCCTTAACTGAAACGGCAGAGTACATCTGTATTGATTTTTCGCCCCATTTCCTGAATGAACAATTGTATCAATCAACCATCAAACCTCTGCAAGATAATCAGAATTTTATCTGCCGACTATTAACACTTACGCCTCATCAGCAGGCAATTTTACAAGAGATCGCAGAGATTCCTCAAGCCTATAACTTTCTAAAAATCTATGAACTAATCCTCAGCTGTCTAAATGAGATCGGCAATTCGCCTACCTCTTCAGAAAAGAAGGAGGATCAGGATATTTATCAGCTGTTGAATTTTATCCATCAAAATTTTCAACAGGATCTTACGGTAGCGGCGATCGCTCAAGTGATTCCTATCAATAAAAATAAGTGTACGCATTTATTTAAGGCCTACACCAATCAATCGCCTATGAACTACACGATTGATTATCGATTGTTGAAGGCGAAAGAACGGCTTTTGGAAACCGAAGAGACAATCTCTGAAATCTGTTTTGCGGTTGGATTTAATAATTTAAGCTACTTCATCGCAAGATTTAAAAAGAAATATGGTTGCAGTCCGAAGCAGTTTCGGAAGAGGTTTGTGGGGGATGTTTGGAATACACCTAAAAATCGCTGAACTATAATCGTTCAGCGATTTCTTCGTCAATAACTAAATCCGTAATAAAGTTCATCTTAAGCAGGGTTTGGACGCTCTCGGCTTTTTCTTTTCCGGTGGCTACGATGACTACTTGAGGAATTTTCTTAATATCCTGTAGTTCGATTCCCAGCAGACGTTGGGAGAAGCCTTTTTTCAACGGGGTACCGTCTACAGTAAAAATTGTACTTCCGATGTCGCCGATAGCGTGCTCGCTTTTCAGCAGCGCTGCTTCTTCTTCGGAAATGTATTTCAATTTTTTATAGGTGGAGGAGCGAATAGGATCGCTGACACCTAGGATGGCGAGATCGACTTTTTTTCCTTCGTCGATGATTTCTTTGATTAGCTCTGACTTGAGCAGGGTTTCTTTGACTTCTAAGGTATCGGCAATCGCGGGTGCGTAGAAGTAGGAGACCTCGCTGTTGTATTTTTCAGATAGAACAAAGGCTAAGTGATTGGAATGAAAACGAACCTCTGATAGACCAATACCGCCAATTAATGGGGTGATCTTTAAATGGTTCAAATTTAATAAATTCGCATGTTCTACGTATTCATAAAGAGTCGAACCCCAGCCGATTCCTAATTTATGAATGTTTTTTAGCATGGGCTCAATCAGGTCGGCGCAGAGCTTTCCAGCGGCGGCTTTTTTATCTTTTTGGGATTTTGCCGCGATTTTTACATTGCTTAGCTGATATTTTTCTATCAGCGTTTCCTGCAGCTTCAGTAAGTGCAGCTCGTTGTGCTGGATGGTGATCTTGACGATGCCTTTTTCTTTGGCTTCGTGAAGCAGTGAAGCCACCGTTGGCCGGGAAATATTCAGCTTTTTGGCGATTTCACTTTGGGTGGCTTCCTCTTCATAATAAAGAAGCGCCGTCTTTAGCATCAAATTTTCACGATCAAGCATTTGTATCCCTCCTTGTAACATATGTTCCTGCGAAAATAATTTTATACCAAATGATATTCGCGGATTCCGTTGACTTTTCACCTTAATAATACTACAATTTTTACAAAAGTAAATAGAGTTTTACAAATGTAAAAAAGGAGAGGATTCAATTGTTAGTCAATTCTAAGGAAATGCTGTTAAAGGCCAGTAAAGAAGGCTACGCTGTACCTGCTACGAATTTTATCGATCTAGATTCGGCCCGGACATTTGTTACGGTGGCGGAAAAGTTAAATAAACCCTTGATGCTGCCATTTGCCCAAGCTCACAAAGACTTAATTTCGCTAGAAGAGGCGGCATTAATTGGGAAATACTTGGCGAATAAGGCTTCTGTACCGATCGTCTTGCATTTGGACCATGGCGAAGATTTTGATTTTATCAAACAAGCGATTGATTTAGGCTTTACCTCTGTCATGATTGATGCCTCTAAGGAGAGTCTAGAAAATAATATTGAAATCACCAAAAAAGTAGTGGACTATGCTCATCCAAGAAACGTTACCGTAGAGGCGGAATTGGGGCATGTCGGTGCCGGCACCAATTATGAAAATCATGAAACGACTGATTCTATTTACACAGAGGTCAAGGATGTTCAGACTTTTATCGAGAATACCAATGTCGACTCGCTGGCGATCTCGATTGGAACCGCTCACGGAGCCTACAAGGGAACACCGGTATTGAATTTCGAGCGTTTAGCAGAAATTAAACAGATCACGGATGTTCCATTGGTTTTACATGGCGGCTCCTCATCTGGTAACGCGAACCTAAATCGCTGTGCTACCAGCGGCATTGCCAAAATCAATATTTTCACGGATTTCCTAAATGCGGCTTATCAGAAAAATATGAATGGGCAACCAAAAGACTACTTAGAAATGAAACAGCTTTCGAATGAAGCGATGGCTGAAACACTAGAAGCTTGCTATAAGGTTTTTGTGACGAAAAGCGTGAATTAAAAAGGGGGAGCAACGAATGTCTACTAAAATCAAGTCGCCATTTTTCGTATTTAATCCGAAATCTTATTTATACGGCGAAGAATTACTGAAATTGGCGAAACGTGCAGATGAACTGGCTGCGAAATATCCAGAATGTTCGATCTTGGTCACCGTTCCTTTTGCGGATATTGCCCCAGTAAAGCAGGCGACAGAAAAGATCATCGTCACCGCACAGCATATGGATGGGATTTATCCAGGCAGAGGGATCGGGCATGTTTTGCCTGAATCAATTTATCATGCGGGGGCACGGGCTGTTTTCCTAAATCACGCCGAGCGGTCAATGACTGTCGCTGCGTTAGCTCAGGCCATCAAACGGGCCAAGAAGCTAGGGATTGAAACGATTGTTTGTGCTGATTCTATTCCGGAAGCCCAAGCGGTGGCAATGATGGGGGCGGATGTCATTTTGTGTGAGCCAACCGAACTGATCGGTACCGGACAAACAAGTGATCGTAGCTATATCGAACAAACCAATCAGGCAATTAAGGCGATTGATGCGGACATTTTAGTCATGCAGGCCGCTGGAATCAGCACCGCAGACGATGTTTATCGCACAATGGAACTCGGTGCTGATGGGACTGGTTGTACCAGCGGAATCACAAACGCGGATTCGCCGGCAGAGATGCTGACCGCTATGGTAGAGGCATTGGTAAAAGCACATAAGGAAAGAGGTTAGACAAAATGGCTGTAAAACATGAACAATTATCCCTAGATACCCAAGCAGGGAAGGTGACGTATTTAGATATTACTCTTCAGCTAAGAAAAGCGATCAAAAATTCGGGAGTTCAGGATGGTCTATGTGCCATCACGACCCCACATACGACGTGTTCAGTGATTTTTGAAGAATACGTTCACGACAAGGATTGGAAGGGTGACGAATTTTTACAGGTTGATCAAAATCGCATTTTAGATAAATTAATCCCACGACAATATACGGAATCGGATTACTTATATCCCGGCCCAGCCCATGTGGAATTTCTCAAAGACTTAGCCGCCAAGGACCCTAATTATCTGCCTGATCCAGTCTCGATTTTAAACGCGGACGCACACATTAAGGGCTCGTTCTTCGGAGCCAGCGAAACGGTCATCATCAAGGATGGCGAACCATTGATCGGCTCAGTTGGGTATTTGTATTTTGTTGATTGGGATCAAAATCGCGAGCGCACACGAACCTGCAATTTAATGATTATGGGTGAATAAAAAAAGAAGTACAATCGGAGTGACTTCACTCAGGATTGTACTTCTTTTTTAGCTAATTTAGTTAGGAAAGAAACGCTGAATCTCAATCGCCGCGGCTTCCGGAGAATCAGAGGCGTGAATAATATTTTCACTGCCATTTAGTGCGAAATCTCCGCGAATTGTTCCTGGCGCGGCCTCCAAGGCATTGGTTGTGCCAATCATCGTTCGAACGATCCGAATGACTTCTTTTTGCTCGACAATCATGACAACGACTGGGCCAGAGGTCATATAGTCCAGCAGGTCATTAAAGAAGGGCTTGTCCTTTAGATGAGCATAATGGGCCTTAACTAATGGGACATCGAGGGTTCTTTGCTGCATTTTCCTGATGATCATGCCACGATCCTCAAGACGTTGAATTATTCTTCCGATTAGTTTTCTCTTAACGCCATCTGGTTTGATGATTACAACAGTTTGCTCCACGTCTTTCACCTCTTTTTCATCGTTAACATTTTAAACAAAAAGCCAAGATGTGACACCTTGGCTTTTTGTAAGGATTCTTATGATTGGTGCTGTAGTTGTTTTAGAGCTTCCCATTTCCAATTTGCAACTTCTGGAATATCCGTTCCATTTTCACGAATAAAGTCGTGGTGGAATTGAAGGGTTTCATCCATTTTAGCTGAGAATGCTTCTGCTTCCAAGCCATATGCTGCGTTTGCTGCGTCTTGTGCCAAGTGGAAGCGATCCATTTCGCTAAAGACACGCATATCAAACGGGGTAGTTATATCACCATTTTCACGGTAGCCATGAATATGAATATTATGGTTATGACGATCAAAGAAGATATCCCGCACCATTCCTTCATAGCCGTGGAAGGCGAAAACGATTGGTTTATCCGCAGTAAAGATGGCATCGAAGGCTTCATCAGACAAGCCTCTAGGATCAACATCTGGATGGCGCAGCTTCAAAATATCCACGACATTGACAAAGCGGATTTTTAGTTCTGGGAAGTTCTTATTCAATAAAGAAACAGCTGCTAATGCTTCTAGATTTGGTTCGGTACCAGCCGCAGCGATCACCACATCAGGTTCTTCGCCGTTGTCGGTACTTGCCCAATCAATCACCTTCAAGCCTTCTTCTACAAGCTCTTCTGCCTCAGCGGCTGAGTAGAATTGTGGGCGAGGGTGTTTACTTGAAACGATTAGGTTGATGACTTGTTCGTCCTGCATCGCTTTATCCATGACCGCCATCAAGCTATTGGCATCGGCTGGCAAATATTCGCGGATAAATTCAGGCTTTTTCTCTGCTAAATGAGTCAAAATACCAGGATCTTGGTGGGTATAGCCATTATGATCCTGTTGGAAAACAGTCGAAGTGGCGATCACATTCAGAGCCGGATATTTTTTGCGCCATGAATGAGCACTGGCTTTACGCATCCATTTAAAATGCTGCGTCAACATTGAATCGACCACCCGAAGGAAGGATTCGTAACTAGCAAAGAAACCGTGACGGCCAGTCAATACGTAGCCTTCTAAAAATCCTTCGGCCTGATGTTCAGATAATTGGCCATCGATGACGCGGCCAACAGAGGATTGCCATTCATCCGTTGCGTTCTTTGGTTCTAACCATTGACGGTCAGTGACTTCAAAGACTTTATTTAAGCGATTTGATTTTGTTTCATCAGGACCAAAAATACGGAAGTTTGTCGGATTTTCGGTGATCATGTCACGGGCTTGTTGTCCAAAGACGATCATATCCTGCGCCATTACCGTACCTGGTGTCGAAGTATCAATGGCATGCTGCTTCCAATCAGGCATTTTCATTGGTTTTGGTTCAAATCCGCCATTAGTGATCGGATTTTTTGCCATGCGTTTATCGCCTGTTGGAGAAACCACTCGTAATTCTTGCTTGATTTTTCCTTTTTCATCGAAAAGTTCCTCTGGACGATACGATTTCAACCAATTCACTAATTTGTCGATATGCTCCATGTGCTCAGAATCCACTGGAATTGGTACTTGGTGTGCACGGAAGGTACCAGCGATTTGCTCGCCGTCCCAAGTTTCAGGGCCAGTCCAGCCTTTTGGTGTGCGGAACAAAATGACTGGCCAAGCTGGCATCGTCGCCTCTTCGGCTTTGCCTTTACGTGCCTCGGCTTGAATTTCTTTAATATCTTCAATTACGGCATCTAAGGTTTTCGCCATCATTTCGTGAACTTCCTGCGGATCGGTTCCTTCAACAAAATAAGGGTTCCATCCCAAGCCTTCAAAATAATTCGCTAAATCCTCGTTGCTTTTACGGGAAAGGATGGTCGGATTAGAGATTTTTCCGCCATTTAGATAAAGAATCGGTAATACAGCTCCATCATTTACAGGATTGATAAAGACATTTGAGAACCAACCGCCGGCTAATGGACCAGTTTCTGCTTCGCCATCGCCCACAACTGTCGCGGCAATCACATCAGGATTATCTAAGATCGCCCCAGTAGCATGGGACAGGGCATAGCCTAGTTCGCCGCCTTCATGGATCGATCCAGGTGTTTCTGGCGCCGCATGAGAGGCGATGCCGCCAGGGAAAGAAAACATCTTGCACAGCTGTTTCAAGCCGTTCTCATCTTCGGTAATCTCAGGATAAATCTCGGTATAGCTCCCATCTAGGTAAGAGTTGGCCACCATTACCTGACCACCGTGGCCCGGACCTTCGATATAAAACATATTTAGATCATATTTGTTGATGGTCCGATTTAAATGGGCGTATAAAAAGTTTTGACCAGAAATCGTTCCCCAATGTCCGATTGGATGCGTTTTTACATCTTCTTTTTGAATCGGACGGCGTAATAATGGGTTGTCCTTTAAATACATTTGAGCTACCGAAATATAATTGGCTGCCCGCCACCATGCGTCTACTTTTTCCAAATACTCTTTTGAATCAAAATTGGTTGTCATCGAAAAGCTCCTTTGTGGTAAAATTTACTTTTATAGTTCTAGTATAATATACCTTTAATTTGTGAATTTGTAAACGATAAATTTTATTTTTCTTTTGTTAGCTGGAAAATTGTGGGTGAGAAATTGACGGCTCAGAAATCGGAAATGTGTAAATAGCAACATTTGGAAGGTGGTGTCTGATTGAATGATCGTCAAAAAAATTTTTGTTTTAGTGATTAGTGTTGATTTTATCGGGTTAATTGACAGCCCGCTTGGTGTAAACGGAAGGGTGATGATGTATGATATAAATCAGAATCTTCGTTGAGTAAAAAGAATGTAAGAAGAATACGAGCGAAATTTTTCATGTTCAGATATTCACAATATTGTTGACAATCTTTTTTAATTATGGAATAATGCGAAATTAGATTGATGGTGCGTCTTGAAAAAAATGTAAATTCGGCCGAGTGAGTTCTTTTTTTTAAAGATGTTTGTGATTTTTTTCACCCGTTTTTTATCAGAGAAAGGATGATCGAGTGATGAAGGAAAGAAGACTGCAAACCCCGTTTTATTGTGTCAATTCTCAGGTACTCTGGAAGGATGAAGAGGCTGTCAAGAATGCTGTGCTGGTTGATCAAAAGGTCTCACAGCTAGGAATGGACGCCATCTTTACGGTGTGCAGCGAGGATGTCTCCAAAGTGAAAAATGTGATTCATCGAATCAAACTCGCAATTGATTTTACAGACGCTAAACCTGAAAATTTGAAAAAGCTAAGAGAAGAAGGCGCTGAGGTCATTATTTTCGATGATCTTGAAACGATCTTCAACATAAAAAATATTTTAGAGATAGTCAAAGAACTGAATTATTCCGTCTTAGTAAGAACTGAGAAGCCCTTTGATATTCCTGAAAATGTCTTAAAGGATATCGACATCATCAAATGGAATTTTAGTGATGATCTGACAGATTCGACTGCTAGTGCTCGTTTGAATACGGAGCAAAAAGAATTTTTAGAGACGTTCAAGCAAGCGAATCCCCACATCGCTGTTATCTATGGCGCAAGGAAGAACATTTCCAGTAACCTTGTCCTAAATACCTTATTGTCAGGCATGGATGGCTTTGGTGAGCTGGGGGGATATCGAACAACGACTGAAAAGCGTTCGGAGATGCTGCACGCGATGAATGATTACAAAAACGTCTTAGATTTCATCAAGTAAATCGAAAAAACTGTAGGTATCAACGCATTTATTAACGATTTAAAATAAGATATTTCGTCAAAAGCCCATCATTTCGTGGGCTTTTTTCTTATTTTTAGAAAAAAATCCGGGTATTTATTTCTGGATTAAGTTATTTTATGGAGGCGTTTGACGCGTGGTTGTCATATTCCTTAGTTTAGGATTTTTATATTTTAGTTGCAATCAAATTTTTGGTGTGTAAATTCCGCGAAAATAGGCGTATGTTGTTGGTGTAGATATCTCAATAAAGAATGATTTCAAGAAAGGATGTCACTTCTGCTTTTCGCAGCATCTATAGCTCAGAAAAAATAGAAAACCATAGTCAAAGAAAGCAATAAAACTGTTTAGCAGAATGATATACGGCGTGAGAATCAACTTAATTTTTTGCAAAAAAATGAATACATTAAAACGAACAAGGAGGAAATCAGGTGCAAGAATACGGCATCACCAGACAAGAACTGTTTACGCTGTCACGGCAGACAATCGAAAAACGCATTCGCAAGTTTTACCATGAGACAAAAGA
>ENA-OXUB01000660-OXUB01000660.1-human-gut-metagenome-genome-assembly--contig:-NODE-660-length-17972-cov-26.196182_pt1 | contig 17972 bp, 29 predicted proteins | sample MGYA00249345_ERZ652652 | MGnify/ENA primary metagenome ERZ652652 (study PRJEB26925, sample SAMN05826496) | human gut metagenome | biome: ENVO:2100002; feature: ENVO:00000062; material: ENVO:00002003... | reverse complement strand
CCAACGCCATGTACGAAGGCGTGTACCCGCTGGTCTCCGCCATCTCCCGTCCGCTGATTTCCAAGCATCTCGTCCGTGCCGCCCACCAGTTCGGCGCTGACACCATTTCCCACGGCTGCACCGGCAAGGGCAACGATCAGGTTCGTTTCGAGGTCTCCATCGCCTCCATCGACCCGACGCTGAAGGCCATCAGCCCGATTCGCGACCTGTCTCTGACCCGCGACGTCGAGATCGCCTTCGCCAAGGAACACAAGCTGCCGATCGTGCAGACCGAGAAGAGCCCGTTCTCCATCGACCAGAACGTGTGGGGCCGCGCCATCGAGACCGGTTTCCTCGAGGATCCGTGGAACGGTCCGACCAAGGACTGCTACTCCTACACCGACGATCCGGCGTTCCCACCGGTCGAGGATGAGGTCGTCATCGAATTCAAGCAGGGCGTCCCGGTCAAGATCGACGGTCATGACGTCACTCCGCTGCAGGCCATCGAAGAGATGAACCGTCGTGCAGGCGCGCAGGGCATCGGCCGTATCGATTTGATTGAGGATCGTCTGGTAGGCATCAAGTCCCGCGAGCTGTACGAGGCTCCGGGCGCAGTGGCGCTGATCACCGCCCACCAGGAACTCGAGAACTGCTGCCTCGAACGCGAGCAGCACCGCATCAAGCGCGACATCGACAAGCGCTGGGCCGAACTGGTCTACGACGCGCAGTGGTTCTCCCCGGCAACCCAGTCCCTGAACGCCTTCATCGAAGACACCCAGAAGTACGTCTCCGGCGAGATTCGCATGGTTCTGCACGGTGGCCGCGCCGTCGTGACCGGCCGTCGCTCCGACAGCTCGCTGTACGACTACAACCTGGCCACCTACGATTCCGGCGACAGCTTCGACCAGAAGTCCTCCAACGGCTTCATCGACATCTATGGTCTGCCGAGCCGCGTGGCCGCAGCCCGCGACGTCAAGTTCGGCAACGGCATCGAGGTTCCGGAGAACAGCGTCGAGTAAGCATCATCCGGATTCACGTTGTGAATCGTCTTGATAATGGGGGAGAGCGTACCGTCGGGACCATCCTGACTGGTAAGCTCTCCCTCAGTCATATCTGCAAGGAGATTTGGAAAAACAATGACCGAGAGCACTACTAATGGTGAGCATCTTGCCCTGTGGGGCGGCCGTTTCAAGTCTGGTCCGTCGCCGGAACTCGCACGGCTGAGCAAGTCCACCCAATTCGACTGGCGACTCGCCGATGACGATATCGCCGGTTCGCGCGCCCATGCCCGTGCACTGGGCCGCGCCGGACTGCTGACCGCCGATGAGCTGCAGCGCATGGAAGACGCCCTTGACGAGCTGCAGCGCCGCGTGGATTCCGGAGCATTCGCTCCGATCGAGGATGACGAGGACGAGGCCACTGCACTCGAACGCGGCCTGCTTCAAATCGCAGGTGACGAACTCGGCGGCAAGCTCCGCGCCGGCCGTTCCCGCAACGATCAGATCGCCGCGCTCATCCGCATGTGGCTGCGCCGCCACAGCCGCATCATCGCCAAAATGCTGCTCGGTCTCGCCGCAACACTGATCGAGCAGTCCGAAAAAGCCGGTCGCACCGTCATGCCGGGACGTACGCATATGCAGCACGCCCAACCGGTTCTGCTCGCCCACCAGCTCATGGCCCACGTGTGGCCGCTACTGCGTGATGTGGAACGTCTCGCCGATTGGGATAAGCGCATCGACGCCAGCCCGTACGGCTCCGGTGCCCTCGCCGGCAACACCCTTGGACTCGAACCGGTGGCTGTGGCCCGTGAGCTGGGCTTCTCCAAGGTGACCGCCAACTCCATCGATGGCACCGCCAGCCGTGATCTGGTCGCCGAATTCGCCTTCATCGCCGCCATGACCGGTGTCGATCTGAGCCGCCTGTCCGAAGAGATCATCATCTGGAACACCCAGGAATTCGCGTTCGTGCGTCTTGATGATGCCTACTCCACCGGCTCGTCCATCATGCCGCAGAAGAAGAATCCGGACATCGCCGAACTCACTCGCGGCAAGTCCGGACGACTCATCGGCGACCTGACTGGCCTGCTCGCCACCTTGAAAGGCCTGCCGACAGCCTACGCGCGCGACCTGCAGGAAGACAAGGAAGCCGTATTCGACCAAGTGGACACGCTTGAAGTGCTGCTGCCGGCGTTCACCGGCCTGCTCGCCACCATGGTCTTCGACAAGGAACGCCTCGAAGCCGAAGCCCCGACCGGTTTCGCCCTCGCCACCGACATCGCCGAATGGCTCGTCAAGAACGGTGTGCCGTTCCGTCACGCGCACGAGCTTTCCGGCGCCTGCGTCAAGATTGCCGAAGACCGTGGTCAGGAGCTGTGGGATTTGACCGACGAGGACTTCATCAACGTGTTCAAGGACTTCCTGCCGGCGGACAAGGCCCCGCAGGTGCGTGAAGTGCTGTCCACCGAAGGCTCCGTCTCCGCCCGCAACGGCAAGGGAGGCACCTCCCCGCTGCGCGTGCGCGAACAGATCGTTTCCGCCAAGACCACCATCGAGCAGCTACGCGCCTTCGCCAACTCCGTGTCCGACGGTTCCGCATACAAGTCGCCCGAATCCCTGCTCAAGTAATCCCTATTAAGCAAGGAGCAAAAAGCGGTGCTGTTGACGCGCACGCAGATACGACGGCTGGTCTACACGCACGGCCGGGAGATCCTGGAACATGACCACATGGCCATCGAAAGGGTCTGCTACCAGCATGGCGTGGTCACCACATTCGCCCATTCCATTCGTGTGGCTTGTCTGTCCGTCTGGCTGGCAGACAGACTGCACCTGTGGAATAGGGTTGATCTACGTTCGTTGATTCGCGCCGCTTTGCTCCATGATTACTTCCTTTACGATTGGCATGACTGGGACAACGGCACCCATCGGCTACACGGATTCACACATGGTGAAACGGCCATGCGCAACGCCATACGGGATTTCAAACTCAACCAGATCGAACGGGACAGCATCGAACATCACATGTTCCCATTGACTCCCTATCCGCCGAAGTACATCGAAGGATACCTTGTCACCGCGGCCGACAAAATCAGCGCCACGAAGGAAACGCTCTCTTTCGATCGTTTCGACAAACCCGCATCCGAGCAACCGACGGACAGGAGCTGATGGCTGTGGCGCTCACACTCGAATATTTGTTCCTTTGGTTCCTGTTATACGCTTTCATCGGATGGGTGTACGAGTCGGTTCTCGTGTCCGTTTCGGAACGTCGATGGGTCAACCGTGGTTTCCTTAACGGGCCGTTGTGCCCAATTTACGGATGCGGCGCGGTGCTTGCGATCGTGCTGTTGCATGACTTCACGAATCCCATCGAGATTTTCCTTATCTCCTCATTCGGCGCGAGCATACTCGAATACATCACCTCTTGGGGCATGGAAAAGCTGTTCCATGCCAGATGGTGGGATTACAGCCATTACCGATTCAACATCCAAGGCCGCATCTGTCTGCTCGGCGCAATCGTATTCGGATTCGGCGGAGTATTGATCATCGATGTGGTCCAGCCGCAGGTCGAACGGCTCACCGCCATGATTCCGCTGCTTGCCGTGCACGTGATATGCGCGGTCGCCGCCATCGTCGTTATCATCGACACCATCGTCACCGTGGTGGGTATCGTCGGCCTGTCCGAGCGTCTCGCCAAATTCAGCGAAGCGGTGCAGGAGCGTGCGGAGAAGGCCGGAGACTCCTGGCAGTGGGGCAAAGAGGAATTCCGCGAGAAGATGCATGATTTGTCGGAATCGTCGCAGGAACGTGTTGCCAATATGCGTCAGCTTGTCTCTTCCGCGTTGAATTGGCAGCAACGTCGTATGATCCGCTCCTTCCCACGCATGCGTTCCACGGACTCCACCAAATACAGCAAGATCATGGAAACCGTGCGTGAGATGCTGCGCCGAAAGTAAGTTTCCACCGGCCACACGTGTCGTATAGCATGTGTCCAAAAACGATTTGCCCCGCCAACCTGCGTTGCGCACGCTGACGGGCAAAATCCCTTTATGCATCACATCGGATAGGGGCTACGGTACTTGCGATGTGGCCGACCCCTTGTAATCGGTGATGCCGGCACCAATGTTCGGATGCTGCGCCGAATACGCCTGGTCCACACAGTAGAACGCCAGAAGCACGACGGCCACAACGGTGAGCTTTCTTGTATCGATACGACTCAGCAAGTTGTCCAATGCAGGAGCCAGCAGATACACGATCGCCAAACCGCCCAAACCAAACGTCAGCAGACCCTCGGCACAGATACGACCATTGAGATTGAGAAAATAACCGGTGTAATCCCACCAGCGTTGTCCTCCGTGGGTCTTCTCCAGATACCAGGACGAGAAGTACTCCAACCCGCCACACAAGACCATGGCGGCCAGGAACTCGAACAAGGGCTTCTTCCTCAACTTCTTCAGCAGAATAAGGATAATCACTCCGCCGGTGCCATAGATCGGCAGCCATGGCCCATGCAGCGTGCCACGATTCACGAACGTTCCTTCGGAAATGAAGGCGAGGCTCACCTCCCATACCCATCCCACGAAACAGAAGATGAAGAACATCATGACCAGATTGACCAACGAATAGCTGCGATCGGAGCTGACGGTGCGGGATTCGCGGAACCGGAACGCCATCGGCGCCGGAGCCAGACGACCAGGATAGATAGTGCCGTCCAGAATCTCCCTGCCGGTATCGATCTGGTGCAGTTGCTCGCGATACTCCTCATACATGGTCACCGACCGCGCATGCAGGATACGCACGCCCAACCATTCGGACAGGAACCCGACGAAACCGTTCGGCTTGTCCACCGGAACAAGATTGCTGGACAACTGCTCCACCGTTTCGGCAACATCACCATACGCAGCATGCAATGTCTCAGCGGAGGCCTTGCTGTACAGGTATTCGTCGCTGAGCAGCTCGCTTCCCTCCAATCCCGAATCCTTGGACAATCCGCGCACATGCACGTAATATTCGACGAAAAACGCCGCGTTATAGCCGTTGGAATAGAAGATGCCGCTCAAGCCGAGCGTGAACAGATTGAGCAGCCACCAGCCAAGGAACGACAGGTCGGCCACGAAACACTCCCACTTGTGACCCTTCATCATGCGCCTGGACAGGCTGATGGCCTCCCGTGCCCCGATATTCGGATTTTCGGCGACGATGTAGGGCACCATACGGTAGGAATACGGTTTGATGAACGCGCCGATGATGGTGAACGTCCACAGGAACAGGAACACGTTCTCGAGCAGCATCACCTTCGCCATCGACAACCATTTGCGCGTGGTGATCGGGTAGAGGAAACGGCTCACGGGAAGTTTGTCGTAGGTCCGCCCCTCAAGCAGCATGCGCATCATGACCACCCGGTATGTCTGCTGGAAAACTGGAACAAATAGCGCTCGCCGACGCGCGCTCCACAAAAACGTTGGAATCAAGCCGTTTCCAGCGTACATATCATCGATACGCCATTTTGAAACGCGGGAATTTTTGACCAAAAATAGATTCATACGCCACAATTGGAGTGGTAATTCGAGTGGTAAAGCTCCACCACCTCAACCGGGGGATGTGTCATGGTCAGGAAGTTCGGCAAGATCGTCGTCAAGCCAAGCAAGGCCAATCCGAAATGGATAGAGGCCTCCTATCTTACGCCCGTGGCCGCCTTTTCGGAATGGCCGGATCTGCCGAACCGCCAGACCGCCACCTTCCCCTGCACCCAGGACGGCAGGGACGAGGCCGCGGCATGGCTGACCAAGGCGAGACGACGCATCGAGGCCGACGTGTGGGAGCCGGAGCGCATCGCCAAGCGCAAGGCCAAGGACCACGCGCTCACCTTCGCCGAATACACGGCGAAATGGCTGAAGACGCGGGAGGGCGAAGGACTGCACGTCAACACCATCTACGGGATCCGATGCACGGTCAAACGGCTCATCGATGCATTCGGCGGCATGCCGATCGGCAAGATAACCTCGGCCGACATCGAGCGCTATGCGGCCACACTGCCGAAGGACCACCCATACGTCGGTCGGGAGCTGCTGTCCAAGCTCCGCCAGATCCTCGACGCCGCCGCGACCCCGGACCAGGACGGCTTCGCCGTCATCGGCAAATCACCATTCGTCATGCCGGTGCGCAAGCCCGCGCCCAGGGAGGAGACACCCGCCGCCACACCACAGCAGCTCCGGCGGATCCACGACGCCATGCCACGCAAATTCCGGCTCGCCATCACCCTCGCCATCTCCTGCGGAGGCCTGCGCATCGGCGAGGTCTGCGCCCTCCAACGCGGCGACATCGACCTCGACAACCGTCTCATCCACATCCGCCGCACCAGACTCACCCGCGCCCGCGTCATCGCCGGGCCGCCGAAGACCGCCAGAAGCAAACGCACCGAACCAATCCCCGAAGCCGTCATCCCCGAAATCCGCGCGCACCTCGCCGAATATGTGGCCGACCAGCCGGACGCATGGATATTCCCCAGCCCGCTGGACCATGACAGGCCGATCAGCACGGACGCCATGCGCGACGCCTACGTCAAGGCGAGACGCGCAGCCGGACGCGAAGACCTCCGATTCCACGACCTCCGCTCCACGGCACTCACCATGCTCGCCCAACAGGGCGCCACCGTCCGCGAACTCATGGCCGCAGCCGGACACAGCACCGCCATCATGGCCATGCACTATCAACGACTCAGCGAAGACCGACAGCGCGCGCTCGCCGACAAGGTGGCCGCCAGCATCACCCCGACACAGACAGACACCGCACCGGCATCGGCCGAAAACGACAAAGACAAGGAGATCGCCGAACTCAAACAACAGATCGCACAGCTCAAGGCGCTCGCCGACACGGGTGGGTCGGAATGTCATGAGAAGGAATGATTTTGAGATAATCGGCGTGATTTTCCGTGAAACGTCCAACAGCCGAATGAAACTGTGAATATACGGTGTAGCCGAAGGAGGGACTCGATGAAGGCAATGACGTATGGCGAAGCCAGGCAGATTGCGCGGGACCTCGCGAAGGATACCTTGGAAAACTATTGGCCAACTGGCTCATATCCGGTGGATCCGGTGGAGATTGCGCGGCATGCCGGCATAGAAGTGTATACCTCACAGCTCGGAACGGACACTTGGGGCATGCTCGTCGGGGGAGACAACAACGTCACCATGTATCTGGACAAGGATCAGCCATTGAACAGGATGCGCTTCAGCGCCGCCCATGAGCTCGGACATTACATGACGCACACCACGTCAGACGAACGTCTTGCCGATTATGTCAAGGCCATACCTGTCGGCAAGGGGTATAAAGACAAGCGCAGCGATGCAGGACGCGGCAATCTCTTCGAGGTGATCGCGAATGAGTTCGCCGGCTCCCTGCTCATGCCTGAATCGGAACTGAGGAGAATGACGAAAGCTGGGGAAAGCAACATCTCCATAGCGAACACGTTCCGCGTATCCGTGGATGCCGTCGCGTACAGACGAAAGATCCTTGGCCTGTGATGGAGGAGGATGACTATTTCGGATGGGCCGACGCGCCCGATGCCGACGACATCCCGACTTTGGACGATGACTTTACGACGTTTGACGACATGGCCCCTCCGAAGACCGATGAATCGCAGATCAGCAAATTGCCGGACGCCATGGGAATGGAGTTTCCCTCATCAAATTCGGGAGGCGTGAGCAGCATGAACATGCTGCTGAAGGCTGCAGGCTGGCACCCTTTTCTCCATTTCTTCGTCAGAATCTCAAACATGATGTACGGGAACTTCCCCGAACAGAAGCGCCCCAACATCCTCGCATCACGACACAGGAAGATGTTCTGGTACTCATGGGTGTGCGACCAGATAGTCCAATGGGCATGCGTCGTAGGCGTCCTGGTATTCGCCGGTATCGCTGCATGGAAAGCACTCACATAAAAGCAGCAACCCCGGCGCTCGCGGTATGCGGGAGGCCGGGGTCTGTATCATTTGTGGGCGTCAGGCCTTAGCCTATTCGAGCGATGTCGTTCCGTCCGTGGGACATTTTGCGACATCGTTGCCGTCGACGGCCACACCACACCAGACATGGCCATGCATTACCAGCGGCTCAGCAAGGACAGACAACGCGCGCTCGCCGACAAGGTGGCCGCCAGCATCACCACGCCGCAGCGGGACGTCACAGTCTCGGCCGAGAACGACAAGGATAAGGAAATCGCCCGGCTCCGCGCGCGTCTGGCAGAGCTAGAGGCGCGCGGAGCCGGCAAAGAAAAAGCCCGGCACATACTGCCGGGCTGTGACTGTATTGGTTCATTTACTGCTTGGTCATGGTTCCGCAGGAGCTGATTTTGAGCTGCTGGCCATTGCCTACCGTGACTTCCGGATAGCCGCCGCCAGGGAAATCGTTCTGGACGATGTTGTCGCCGTTGTCGGTCGAGATCTCCCAATAGCAGTCGCTTCCTACCTGGCTTGTGGCGCGATATGTGCCGGCGTCGATGTCCTTGCCGACCTGCCACACGCCGTCGGAAATGGAATTCTTCTTCGCCTGGTCCACTTGGCCGGTCAGGGACTGCAGCTCGGCCTTCTTCGCGTCCACCTTCTTCTGCAGGTCGTCGTGCTGTGCGTTGAGGTCCTTGATGCCGGACTTCACGTTGTCCGCTTCGGCGATCGCGTCCTTGGCGTCGTTGTATTCGTCGGCGATTCCGTTGTATTCGTCGACAAGATTGTTGTAATCCTTAATGAGCTTCGAGTAGTCTTTTTTGTCGGCCGCCATGCTCTTGGCCACTTGTTTCACGGCCGCCGACCTGACGCCGATTGTGTGCGCTATCGGAGCTGTGACCAGCACGGAGAGACACACCAGCGCCACGCATACGCATGCCGCCGATTTGAAGCTCACATTGCTCTTCGTCAGAGCTTTGATTTTCGTTTCCAGCTTGTGTGGCTGGTGGATTTTCAGACCATTCTTCGATGACATGGTGCACCTTTCTCTTCTCCTACACCAGCTTCAGCTTAGAAAGGCAACACCCCTGCCGCAAAGTGGCTGCAGGGGTGTGTCGTTCAGTTGGACTTCTTTTTACTCGTGCCATCCATTGGCTCCGAGAGATAATCCGGCACGGCAGCCTGTTGCTGCACGCGCCTTACTCGAGGCGATGGGGGAGGATTAGCGGTTATTCGAAATCGGCATCTCCGTCGGCGGGGCAGTGCGCCAGCTCCTCGCCATCAACGGTAAGGGCGAGCATCCAGGTGGGATTATCGCCCTTTTGATGGATCATCGTGTCCGGGATGCTGGTTTCGAATGTGGCATCGTCGGTGGAGAGATTCCATCCTGGATACTTGTTGCTGTCGTTCGTTGACAGATTCGTTATCTCCCGCTCGGTTTCGCCGGACTCCGTGAAATCTGTGAGATTCACTTGGTACCAGGTGCCATCGGGATCTTTTAGCATGAGCGTGTAGGCGTAGAATTGCTTCGCGTCCAATGCCTTGACATTGTCGAATCCATCGATTGAGATTCCGAGGTACTGGCCGGTCGTCTCCACTCTCGCCGCCGGCATCAGGTCGGAATCGCCATCGCAGAAACCGGACAACCCGCTCGCCAATGAAGTCTCCTCGCCACTGTCAGTGGCATTGCGCGAATCCTGCGAGTCTGAGGCTTGGCTATTGGCGCTCGCCGATTGGCTGGATGTGTCTTGATTGCCGCACCCTACAGTCAACGCGACCGGCAGCATGACGGCGAGTGTGGCGACGATTGCTTTTCGAGTGATTCTCATCTTCTTCTCCTTCTTTTTCATGAAAGTCTACGCTTCCTTCGGCGCGCACTCACTGAAGCGTCGAGGAAAGAAGAACCCCTGCCGCAAAGTAGCTGCAGGGGTGTGTTGTCTACTGCGAGGCCTTCGATATGAGCTCTTCAGGACTCAGGCCCCATGCGTCGCAGATTTTTGCGATGTCGCTAAGCGCCCATTCCTTTTCGTCGCTGACGCGTTCTCTCACATATGTCTCACCTCTTCCTATTGTCTTTGCAAGTTCCCTGCCTGACATTCTGTGGATTCCCATTTCGGATCTTATGGCCTTGCTCACCTGCCGACCGAATGGGCTTACTTCTATTTTTTTGCTACCCACATCCATCATTATAGCGCGCAATTGCGCGGACATGCGCGCAGGTGAGTTGAAATGCGCGTGTTTTAATTTGACAGTGCGCGCAATTGCGCGCATAATGTGGACTGTCAAGGAGGAAACATGACATACGGAAACATCAACGACATGGCATCGGCGAGGATTCGTGCGGTCATGGCCGCTCAGAATATCCCGGTCGCCAAAGTGGCTGAAGTCTGGCACCAATCAATCGACATGGCCAGCCGACGCATCAATGGCACCGTCGAACTCAAACTCAGCGAAATCGACGCATTCGCCTCCAACACAGGCTACAAGCCAATCGACTTCCTCGCCGACCGATTCGAAATCAAAATGCCGGCGCTCGCCGACGTCGCTTGATTCATGCAGGAAGCAACCATGGAAAAACCACTCATCGACCCAGTGGCGCTCGCCCACGAGATAGCCAAGGAAGCCGTCAGACAAACGGCATATGCGCCGCGATGGGTCAGTCTCAAGCAAGCCAGCGCGATGCTCGGCGGCGTCGATCAGAAGACTCTCCGTAAGTGGGCAAGGGCCGGACGCATCAAGATGCGTCAGCCAAGCGGATACCACGGCAAGCTCATGGTCAGCGTCGCCAGCATCGAGGAATTCGACGCCAACGCCGGAACGCGCCGACACTAAGGACAGACAACAATGCGCAAGGAAACCAAGAAGCCGCAAAGCTCATACGCGGTCGCCGTCGTTCGCGACCGCAGTTGCGAAGCCGACGTCCAGGCCGCACGAATCAGCATCATCACCGACGAAAATCACCTCGCCGGCGTGACAGTCAGCCGTGCGGCGCTTGAATCGCTGCAGGCCAGCATCGGCCGACTGCTGCGCGAGATGGACGAGGAGGAATCATGACCAAGCTCGCACATGTCATCCTCTGCCAGCTCGTCGCCGCCATCTGGATCGCCGCCATATGGGTGCTGTATTGCACACCGGCCTGCACGCATCCCATCGAACACCTCATCGCCGCGCCGGTCGCAGTGCTTATTCCGGCGGCCGTCATCATGCGCCGCCTGTGCTCGGATCCCCGCGTCATGCGATGGCTGGAGCAGAAGTGAAGGACTTGGATGACTCCGCACACATTGCGGCATGGACGTGGTTCGTCATGCGCGTCCATGCGGGAGCCATCCAACCGTCAAGGAAAAGACGCTAAAACCGGCCGGACGGGTCATCTTCTCTCTTCTCCTCCCGCCCGGCCCTCGCCGGGGCCCGCGATTGGAGGCGGGCGCCATGGATCGGCGTGTTCAGGTCACGCCGGCGGTTGGATGCGCGGTTCGATTCCGCGCCCCGGCACGAACCAATCCAAAGGAGGCAAACGTTGCCAAGCAAAACACCAATCAGGCCGGAAGGCGAGAAGTGGTTCGAGTGGCCGCTTACGCCGGCCAGCGCCGGCATGACGGCCGCCGAGCTGATCGGCGAACTGTACGAGACCATCAGCGCGCTCAACCGCGACAGGGGCTGGAACCTCACCATGGTCGCCCCCGCACGCTTCGGCGAGATCGTCATCGACCGCGAGGCCGGATGCCTCCGCGCGAAATGCGCGTGGAAGGCCAAGGACCCCAGCCAGCTCGGCCCGGAACCCGCCGGATACGTGAAGGGAGCCTGACATGGCCATCGGAGAGACCGTCATCACCATCATCGGCAACCTCACCTCGGATCCGGAGATCAGGACCACCAGCCAGGGCGCGCAGGTCGCCAGCTTCACCATCGCCAACACGCCGCGCAACTTCAACAAGCAGACCGGCCAATACGAGGACGGTTCGACACTCTTCATGCGATGCTCCGCCTGGAACGAATTCGGGCAGCATTGCGCCCGCTCCTTAGCCAAGGGCATGCGCGTCATCGCCCAGGGCAGACTCCAGCAGCGCTCGTATCAGGCGCAGGACGGCTCGAACCGCACCGTCGTGGAGCTGCAGGTCGACGAGCTCGGCCCATCGCTCCGGTACGCGACGGCGCAGGTCCACCGCATCAGCCGCCAGGACGGCCCCGTCTACGGCAACCCCGCCTCTCCACAGCCGACGACCGTCAACACCGGCGCCGGCGGCTGGAGCCAACAGCCGCAGCAGACACAACAGCCCGCGCAACCGGCTCCGCCTGCGGATGATCCGTGGAGCGCGCCGACAGACGGCCAGTCATCATTCGGAGAATTCGGCAAGGCCGACGGCGAGCCGGACTTTTAAGGACAAGGAGCATCAATGAAAGCCACAGAACAGCAGGCGCTCATCCCGCAGGAAGCCACACCGGACCTGCTCATCGACCTCATCGGCAAGATGCAGCAGGTCACCAAGGCCGCGGCCGTCGTGCTCAAGGCATGCCGCGCATGCATGGACACCAAGACCAAAAAGGAGCACATCGACAAGTGGGGCGGCATGCACGCCATCACCGAGGTCGTGTACGACTGCGCCGACCTCGCCCAGCGCATCCTGGACGCCGGTCTGGCCATGGAGAGCATGTGCGCGAAACCCGCCTCGTCACGGCAGATGATCCTCATCGACGACCTGCGCCGGAGCCTCGACGCGGAGGACGGCGACGTGGAGGCATCCATCAACCCGAACACTGGCGAGATCGGCTAAACCCCCAAAGGAACCTGAACCACGGAAGGAGAAGAAGAATGTGGTTCATCGTCGACGACCAGATGGCTGACGACAGGCGCATAAAACGCCTGCCGCTCGCCACCGTGGGACTGTGGGTCAAGCTCTGCGTCATCCATTCTAAAGGAGTCTCGATGCAGGCCAAGGACCCGACCGCTTACCCCGGCCACTTCGACAAGATCGACCTCAAGGACGCTGGCGGCACCATGAAACAACTCCAGCAGCTCATCGACATGGGTCTCATGGAGGAGCGCGGCGGCGGCTGGAGGCCCGTCTACGCCGAAGGCATCTGCAAGGAACCCAAGACGCTCACCGAGGAACAGCGCGAGGCCCGGCGCAAAGCCGGAAGCAAGGGCGGACGGCGTAAGGCCGCCAACCAAAAGGCCAAGCAACCGTCTAACAACTTGCTAGCAAACAGCCAAGCGAACGGAGAGCAAAACAGTAGCGAGACAGGTAACGAAACGTCTAGCAACTTGCTAGAGGACAGCCAAGCAAAAACATGGCATAAAACCGATACCTATACCGATATACCCTCTCCGACCCCTCCCGCCAGCACCTCGAGGCAAACCGATACGCCGGAATCCGGCTTCGACCATTTCGCCGAAGCCTATCCCGGATCCGTCGGCGCGAAAGGCCGCAAGACCGAAGCCGAAGCCAGAGCCCTGTACGCGGCCATCGCCGGAAACCCCGTCGAACTCACCCGCCTCCAAACCGCGCTCCGCCGCTACAAGCACGCCGTCAACGACGGTCAAATCCGCAACGGCCACATCCCACGGCTCAACACATGGCTCCGCGACCAATGGGAAACCTGGGCACCCGAGCCAATCTCGCCGCCACCAAGCCACAAGCACACCTGGAACTGCGAACACGTCCACCAGCTCATGGATCCGCATGAGGACGAATACGACCACACCGGAAGCCTCCGCAACGGCAACCCAAGCGAATGGTGGAAGGCATGCCAGGCGTGCGCAGACGAACTCAACCAACAACAAACCAGCAAGGAGAAGCAATGAGCAACTACCAAAGCGACCAGATCAAGCTCATCAACACGAGCCTGATCGACCCACACCCCGACAATCCACGCAAAAACATCGGCGACGTGACCGACCTCGCGGCCAGCATCAAAGCCAACGGCCTCCTCACGCCCCTCAGCGTCGTCCCCAACGGCAGCCGCTACCGCGTCATCGCCGGACACCGCAGACTCGCCGCATGCAAACAGGCCGGAACCGGAGCCGTCCCATGCTTCGTGCTTGACCTCGACCCATTGCAGCAGCTCGAGGCCATGATCACCGAGAACTGCCAGCGCGAACAGCTCACCGCGTTGGAGGAAGCCGACGCCATCCAGGGCATGCTCGACCTCGGAGCCACCACTGCCAACGTCGCCCACCGGCTCGGACGAAGCGCCGACTACGTGCGTGACCGCGCCAAGGCCGCCAGCATCGACAACGAGATCAGAGCATCCCGCGACGATTTCGGCCAGCTCACCATCGGCCAGCTCGTGGCCATAGCACGATACGACGGCCAGCCGGACAGGCAGAAGAAGCTCGCGCAGGCGGCCGGCACCTCGAACTTCGACTACATCCTCCGCAACATCGAACGCGACGACCGCGACCGGCAATGGATCGAATCGGTCGCCGCGCTCCTCAAGAACGCCGACGGCATAAACCTCATCCCCGACCCCGAAAAGCCCTACAGCGACCCGGAATGGCGATACGCCGGCTGCATGTTCCCGGCCACCGGCACCCCCGAAGAAGCCATCGAGAAGATCCGCCACCTGAACCCCGCAGCCGTATCCATCCATATGGAGCAGGTCTACCTCTGGACCCGCCGCGACCACGCCGCCGACGCCGAAAAGGAGGCCCGACGCGCCGCCGAACAGGCCGAACGCGACGCCCGCCGGCACGCGCTCGAGGAATACGCCGCCACATCCGCCGACAAGCGCATGGCATGGCTCCACGCCAACCTCCACGGCATCAAACGCGCCCAGCTCATCGAAACCACGGCCCGGCTCGGACTCCTGCAGATCATCGACCCGGACCCGCAGGGCTACACGCGGGCACTGGGCACATGGAACGACGCCGCATGCGGTGGCGAACAATTCGCCACCATCAGCGGCATCGAACCGGAACGGGCACTCGCCGAACTCCGCTACCACCTCGACGAACCCGACTGGGCGGTCTGGGCGGTGCAAATCCTCGCCGCACGCATCGAATGGTTCATCGACCCGACCGACTGGACCACCGTCAACGACACCAGCAGACGCATCCCCGGCTACTACCAGATCCTCCAAGACCTCGGCTACACGCCCGCCGACGACGAAACCAACCACCTCAGCCAGCTCATCGCCGCCATCAGCGAAGCCGACTCCGACGAAAACGAAGAAGACGAGGAGAACAACCAATGACCAGGAAACAACTCGAAAGACTCGCCCAACTCCTCACCGACACCGCCCAGACCGCCAGCACAATCGAACTGCGAGCGCTCGCCGGTGGCAGGGCGGATGACGGCATCGCGGCGATGGCGGCCGGGCTGAGGTCCGACTGCACTGCGTGTTTGGTGCTGGTCGACGGTCTGATGCAGGAGGGGGTGCGTTGTGAGTGAGTTCGATGATTCGAAGCGTGCCGCCTTGGAGCGGCAGGGATGGCATTGCCTGCGTTGCGGGACGAACATCCATGACCCGTCACGCTGGCCTGGACGCTCCGGCCATCACCGTCAGCTGCGGCGTGCGGCGGATCCGGATGTGAGGCACAGTCCGGCCAACATCGTCGAGTTGTGCGGTTCGGGCACGACCGGCTGCCATGGGTGGGTCCACCAGCATGTGAAGGAGGCCAAACGCCTCGGGCTGATAGTCCCGTTCGGCAGGGATCCGCGCACCACCCCGGTGCGCGACTGGCAGGGGATATGGCTCCGCCTCAACCAGGACGGCACGGCCACGCCATTGACCATGCGCGAAACATTGACAATTCAAACGGAAGGAATGACAAATGCACGAGAATAACGGCAAACCGGAGGCGCTGCTGTGGATCGACTTTGAGACCACAGGCGTGGACAGGCGCAAAAGCCTGCCATTGGAGATCGGTATGGAATGTACCGACATGCTGGGCGAACAAAAGTTCGGATCATTGTCCCGCATCATCCGCCCGGACAGACTCGACCTCCTGTCCATGAGCCCCGTCGCCTTCTCCATGCACACCGACAACGGCCTGCTGTTCGAACTCATGGGAGGCTCCGTGCGCAATGACAGCATGGTCGTCGTGGCCAACGCCGTGGAGGAATTCCTTGACTCGCTCTCCCAGCGCTTCTCCCTCGTCCCCGCGGGGACCAACGTGGACTTCGACCTTGACTTCCTCCGCCGACTCAACCTCAACCCTGACGCGTGGCTCACCTACCGCAAATACGACATGGCCACCATCCGCCGACTCGTCACCGTGCTCGGCGCCCCGGATCCATACCAGGGCGACAGCGGCCCGCACCGGGTGAAATCCTGCATCGCACGCGACATCAAAGACTACAAGGCCATGCTCGAGACACTCGCCGTCAAGACGGGAGACCACAAGTGAGAAAGACCATCAGCCACCTCGCCGACCGGCTCGGAGACGCCATGGCCACGCTGTTCACCCTCCTCGCGCTGCTGCTCATCCCGCACGCCGTCATCAGGGCGATCATCGGACAGGCGCTCCACCAGTGGACACCAATCACGTGGCTCGCCATCCACACCGCACTGACCATCGCGGCGCTCGCCACCAGCCTCGCCAGCTATGCGATCGCCGCACTGCTCGCACCGCCAAGACCGGAGACCTACCAATGACCGAAGACCAGCAAGACCAGCTCGTCATCAGCCTCGACACGCAATACGCCGTCGCGCACGCCATCTACAACCGATTCCACGCCAACGGCCACCGCAAACACCTCACGTGGGAAAACCTCGACGACGACGGCCGCGAACCATGGCGCCTCATCGCCAAGGACGCGATCACCACGATGCTCGCAAGCCCCGAGATAGGCGGCCAGTCATGAGCGCCACCGCCGCAATCCTCCTCGCGCTCGTCATCCTGATCGGCTGGATGGGCGGCAGGGAATGACCAACGTCATCGTCCCACTGCACAAGTGGCGGTCGGCCGACCCGACAATCCTGATCGGCCGCCGCTGCATCGCCCGCACCATCCAGGACGTCGTCATCGACGGACGCCTCGAACTCATCCGCCACCCGGACGGCACCGCCGTCCTCCGATTCGAAGGCGTCGACATGGACATCATCGACCACGATCCGAACACATGTTCCAACAGCATGAGCGACGGCATACGAAGCCTCGCCATCTACGGAAAGGAATGAAATGCACCACACAGACACCGTCAGAATCGCCACCAACCCACGCAAATGGCGCAGACCCGCACCCTGCCCGGCATGCCGCCAGTCACGGCCGCTCATCCTGACCCTCGGCACCGTCTACAACCTCCGAACCCGCCAACCGGTCAACACCATCTACGGCTGCATCTGCCCCAACTGCCGGCACAAATGCATCCTCCACATCGACGGCAAAAACCTCAACAAGGCCATCCGCCTCTGGAACCACCACGCCAGCCACCATCAAAGGAACGAACAATGAGAAACACCATCTGCGCCACACTTACCGCCATCACCCTCACCCTCTGCACCGCGCTCGCAGGATGCGGGAGCGCGTCCAAGACGTCGACCCCGGCCCCCGTCATCGCCGCCACCGGCACTACATGCTCCAAAATGTCCAGCGACGACATCAAGGAATGCATCGTCACACTGTCCGACACGAGGAAAGTGGACTGCGTCGTCCACTCGGGCTACCAGAAGGGCGGCCTGTCATGCGACTGGAGCCATGTGAGCGGCGCGGACAAGGAGCCGGCAAGATGAGCTACAACGTCGTCATCCAGGAAGGCGTCAGAACGTTCGAGGACATCGACGATGCTGGCGACTACGCGCAGGCCATGTCCTTGAGGACTGGCGAACCGGCCAAGGTGTTCCACGCCGAGACCGGACTGGTCGCATTCACCGTCCGCCCAACCACGAAGGACACGAAATGAGAATCAATTTCAACAGCAAGGATGGCGTTTTCGCCATCAAAGCCGAAAACAAAGAGGAAAAAACCCAGCTCAAAACGTCGGCGGTCGCCATCTGCAATCTCATCATCGATTTTTTTGACGGTGAAGTCCAAGAAATGAAGGCGGCGAAGGAATGAAACGCATCCCACTCAAGGACACAAAATGAGCAATCGAAGTTATTTGGTGCCAAGGCCGCCAGCG
>ENA-OXUB01000658-OXUB01000658.1-human-gut-metagenome-genome-assembly--contig:-NODE-658-length-17997-cov-8.078921_pt1 | contig 17997 bp, 18 predicted proteins | sample MGYA00249345_ERZ652652 | MGnify/ENA primary metagenome ERZ652652 (study PRJEB26925, sample SAMN05826496) | human gut metagenome | biome: ENVO:2100002; feature: ENVO:00000062; material: ENVO:00002003... | reverse complement strand
CTACGAGCTGCCGCCGGAAGAGCACGCTGGCATCAAGCAGGTGCCGAGCTCCCTGGCCGAGGCCATGGACGCTCTGGAAGAGGATCACGACTTCCTCACCGCCGGCGACGTCTTCACCGATGATCTGATCGAGACCTGGCTGGGCATCAAGCGTGGCGAGATCGATCAGGCTCGTCTGGCCCCGACTCCGCTGGAGTACGAGCTGTACTTCCACATCTGATAGTCATTAGGGCAAAACGTAGTCGGCAGTAGGCTTTTCGCACTGTTCAGAGTGACCTACTGCACCTATGCTGCACCTATCGGAACACGAGAAACCCCACTTCGTTCACAATCGGACGCGAGTGGGGTTTTCTCATGCCTGCCATGCAGTCAGCGAGATGAGCCATTCATCCAAATCCGCGCCGTCGGATGCGCACGGTCGACGTGTAGGCGTAGCAGGCGATGAGGTCGCCGCGGCGCATGGCCTGACGGATGGTCTTCTCCGTCAAACCGCACAAGGCGGCCGCCTCCGGCATCCCTAGCGATACCAGTGTCACTATTGTATGGAGGGGTTTAGATTCAACAGAATCATCAATTCTGAATAACAGTTCATCACCTCGAGAAGCTGTCACAAAATTAGTCACAATCGTTCCCTCGCAAAGAGCAAATTCTCAATCGTCGTATCAGCCGTTTATAAGATGATTGGAACGTTGAATGATTTCGGCTTCATTATTACCAGAAATGAGGAATTTCCTGTCAGAATCAACAGAATTATGAGCGATACCTTTTTCCTCCCCACAGATTCTAAAACTGCCCAATCCGGAATTTCTCTTTCCTTTGGCCAGTTCAATCCAGCAGTTTCTAGTAGCATGCCATATTGGGATGATCGTGTGATATTTGTATTCGCATCGACAAGGCCAAGTTCCAATAAAAAGTTAACTTTACTCTGATCTACGCCATAAGCGGCTATCAGCTCTTGCTTAATTAGCCCTCCTCCTCTGCGTGCCGCCATTTCCCCAAATATGAAATCACCAGTTTCATTCTTATAGAATTCAATATGCATCACATTTGGGACCGTCTGATCTTTGAAAGATTTAATTAATTGCTTTGTCAGTCGGAGTAGTTCAGAGTAGTCAGCGCTGTTCTCGTCTAACATTACGGAACCAGTATTTTGTTTCTCGAAATCTAGCGGTGGGACAAAATATCGTGATGGCGAAATCAGGATCAAACCAGAATTGATATAGACCACATCCACATGATAGACAGAACCAGAGCAGTATTCTTCTAGATAATACTGGTTTGAATGTACGCTTCTGACAATTTCCGGCTTAGCGGCTAAAGCAGATAAGTCGTCTTTCGAATGCAGTATCGTAATGCCTGCAGACCCTGCACCCCATCGAGGCTTGAGAACAACCGTCTCCCAACGATCGAACGCCGAAATAATATCTCCAAAGCATTTGCAAGAGGTATAGGGAATAATCTTTAACCCAGCATTAAGGGCTGACTGCTTCATCGTAACTTTATCTCGACAGCTCAACGCTAATTCATACTTTAAACCGGGAATTTCAAAATAAACTTCTCGCCTCCGCAACCCTCAGCACATCTTCTTCCGAGCCAGAAATTATCCTATCTGGTCTAAATTTCTTAACAACATCAAAGAATTCTGCAGTAGCGCTATCAGAGGAATAATTAGAAACTTCAATTTTTTGGATGACGGAATTCGGCCAACTATGGCGTATGGCTCGATCGTTCGATGTTAAGACTATAACTTCTAAACAATCAAAGCATTCTTGGACTTCTTCAATCCATTTTGGATAATTCGAGAAAGATTTGGGTTGTTGTAACAATAGTACTTTCATATCATTTCCCCCTGTTGTATTCGCCAAAGCATGAGACATTAACTTTGACCTCATCATTAAAATATTGCGCCTTCACTTCAATTGGACAACCATATGAATACGGATACTTGCTTCCCTCGGGTTAAATCCGCTAAAAGTGAAGACACTTCGTTCCTATGGGAAGAACGAGTTGCATTCAGAAAGTATGTGGGACAAGCTTCTGGACATGCATGCGGAGAGTTTGCTCGAAATGAGTTCCAAACGGTCTCTTGACGTAACATTTTTTCATATTCCGCACTAATAGCAAGTAATTCTTCATTAACTGCATTAAATCTGCCGTGATGGTGGAAAACGGAATCGAACTGCTAATCCAACCCGTCATTGAAGAGAAGAACAGGGCAGCCAACTTGTTCGCGTCCATTTCGAGTTACATCGATAACAATGTTGTCAAGGTTGAGGCATTTCGAAGCTGCTTTAGTCAACGCTGCTAAGGAAAGTTTATCCAATAGGCCATATTGTCCTCCATCCCTTTCTTGCAGCGAACAGATGGAGTTATCGCTGATACCACACAGCGATGATGAAACTGCGGAGTTACTTCCACCGCTTTCAGAACACCAGGAAGCAGAGAGACTGTCATTTCTCTTAATATCGGGAAGCCGCTCTACCGTTTTTCTTCCTTTTTTATCCTTAGCAGCCTCGCTATTGGGATGTTCGAGGGCATTTGTCAATATCTTCTCAAGTATGAATATTTTTTGTGGGTGCATGTGACTCCTCTTTTAGTGGCAGATAGCCCTTTTCCCATGTTTGTCAATTTGGTTAGCAGCGATTGCCGGCATTATTCCCACCAACGCTAATGTGCACCAGTACCAAGGTGTCATTCCTGCAGGGCGTAGTGCCGGAAACAATCCAACCGCCAAGGAATGAACCTACTGATTCACCAATAGCCGCAATTATCAACCGATAATTCAGAATGTCCACCAAAGGTTTATCTGGCTGTACTTCTACTAGAGCAATATTGATTAATGGTGCATAGATACATTCTGCAATGGAAATAACAATCAATGATACAATGCATATCCACCAGTAGGACGAAACTCCACAGGCAAATATCGCAAAGGAAATGCCATAGATCCCCAAGCTTTTGATTATGAATGAGGTAGCATTATGCCCATTAGTCATACCTCGTGAAATAAATTTACTCACTGGCATTTGCAGTGCTATGACTGACAAGGCATCAATAGAATAGAACAATCCTCTTATGACTGGGCTATCGGATAACGAATAGAATTCCAATGCCATTCCTGCAAAAAGCTGACCGTTCATTATACTGCCCACAAACACCGCCAGGATAGCAAGAATAGTGCCAGAACTCTTCACTGAGTCTTTAATGGTCTTCACGATAGAAGAGGTATTTTGCTTACTACTTTCTTCACTGCGTATAAAGACATGATGAGCTAGCACAATCGGAGCTAGTAAAGCAGAAAAAACATAGAGTCCAATAATGACTATAAAAAAAGAGTGTCTGCCCGAAAGATTTATATATATAATTCGAAGCCAAAGGACCAATTGCGGATCCAAGATTGGCCGTCATTGTCACTAAAGAAAATAAAGTAGCCTGAGATTTTTTATCCTTTACTGTAGCAAGTATATGTCCTCTTAGGGCAAAATTAACCAGTGAGAGTCCAAGTCCCAGCAAAGCTAAATCAAAAAAAAGGAAGCCGATAAAACTCTTCATTGCCGACTGTAGTAGCAAAAGCGAAAAAACTATGAATCCAAAACCCGTCTCAGTGAGGGATAAGGTTGATGAGCGTTCAATCAAACTGCCTATAAAAATAGTACTACCTCTAGAAAAAGAGATAAAATTCCAAGTGCTAATCCAACATATAGTGATGACGTTGCGGAAACCTGACCAGTAAGGATAACCGAAAAAAGGGAAAAAGCCCGCTATATGCAGCACTATTTAAAAAATAATTAACTGATATGGAGTCATTCTTGATATTGCTCAGCTTTTTCACATGAACAGACTTTCTTTTATGTTTTACAAATAATGTTCTTTCATGCTAGTCGTTATATGGAGATCGTTCATTTTTGCGTCCAGATATGGTAGTGAGTGCCCGGTTTCTTGCACACTTGGGGTTTTGCCTGTTTGCGACACGGTTGTCAGTTCACTGTGTCCCATGATGGCTGTGCTGGTCACGTCGTCCAGTCGGCCACAGTCCATGCGTAGTTCGTCCCAGATGCGGGACTTGAGCTTCGACTTGCAGATGTCATCCAGCCAATGACCGAGCCATTCGGCCACGGTGGGCGGCTTCACGTAGCCGACGCGGTGGGTGCAGTCGAACTCGGCGAGCTTGTCCTTCAACCGGTTTTCGGCCAATGTGCGTGTGCGTCCGAAACCGGATACGCGGTGGTCCCCGCCGGTCAGCGGGTCGGTTACCGTCGCATATGCCCGGAATCCCTTTGGCGTGGCCGATATGCTATCCGTGCCGCGCGGTCGGCGTCCATGAGTATATAGTTTCATGTCACCGGCCGAGTCGACCAGTGTGAGTGTGCATCTGGGCATGCGTTCCGTTTCGTTCATGCCCATGGGACTATGCCAGCCGAACGTAGGTGTACTTATCTCTGCCTTTCATAGCCGAAAATAGTCAAAAATGGCAATCTATCCAACAACATGAAACGGAATCTAAAACGTTGAAATGCAGCCATCTTCGGCATTTCCCCAACGTTTTTCTGCGGTACCTAGGAGGTATTTCGACTTCGTTTCTGGATTATGGCAGATCCATCCGTTCCGCGAGGGGAACACCAGAACGACCGCGGTGTTCACAATCATATATCTCAGATGTCTCGGATTCACGGTCGTCAACAAGCCGTTCGCCTCGAACGCCCGGCTTTTCCGCGACGCCCTCGCGTTGGACAACACCTCCGACCCCGATTTCAAGGATCCGGCACCTTTGAACCGGTTCATAGAGAAGACGCTTTTCGACTCGTCCATTACGTTGGAAAGATCGAACTGGGAGCACTGCGAGACGACCGAGACTCAGCCCCGGCACACTCGCATGCAAGTCCCACCGGCAAGGATGGGAGCGTGATTTCATCTCCAACCGCGACAGATGACGCCACGGACGAAGCCCAGTCGAATAACGCGCATGATGGCGAGACACACGCTGCATAAAGAAGCGTTCCGATAATGCGTGCCATAGCGATGAAGTCGAGTCGCTCCGCAGCATATGCGTATTCATAACTAGCATAGAGATATGTGACGCATTCCGAGGAATCCCAGTCGGGCTCGTAGGCATCGAACAGCCTTTGCATGGAATCATCGTCAGCCGACTGCGCGATGAACAGACGTGGACACGAGGAATCTGGGTCGGAGGTGATGAGTCAAGAAGAAACTCACCGGTACACGGTGTGCACTTTGTCCGGTGGAAGGTTCTTGTGCAACATGGTTTTGCTACCGGCCATGGTTTCAACGTCATGCGAAACCGCATTGCCATGAAAGTCGCTGTGATTCACCCTTGTGATGAAACCCGCACCATCGCATTCGACTACCACACGCGCAAACCTGCGAAATTCCGGATTGTCAACATCTTCAATATCGATCTCGCTCACACCACCATGATTGCATCCCCATCACAAATCTTCCCAATAAACAGCTCAATGAGTAGAAACTCTTGCGATACGAAAAGTGGCGTGGGATTCCATTCGTCAGAATCTCACGCCACATTATTCGAGCCGTCAATCCAGCCGTTGCAAAGCGGTCATGAATCAACGGATCACAGGAAGCCATTGCTCTCCGTCCGCTTGATTCAGATCCGCGCGTATGCGAAGTCGTGGATCATGCGGAGCGTTTCGCGGCTTTCGTCGAGCCAGGACATGCACACCGGGAATACGTGTCCGAGTGATTGGCCTTTGTGGGTATACCAGTCATGCAGTTCCACATCGTGCCCTGCGGCAACGAGCGCGGTAGCCAGTTTCAATGATTCGACGTGGATGAAGTCGTCACTGCTGGTGTTGATGAGGATCGGCGGGAATTCCACTTCCTCAGCCATGGTCGCAAGATTCGTCAGCTCTGTTTTTTTGGCGTGTAACTTCGCGAAGAACGTTGGCGCGATATGTTCGACGATTGAAGTTTCCTTGGATTCTTCAATAGTCTTTCGCGTCCCCGGCTCGCACAGCGCCAGATAGGGCGTCAGATCAGCCAATGGCGAAACGAACGCGCTACCAGCAACGGTAAGCCCCGACTGGCCGACACCCATTGCTTTGGCAAATTTGCCGGATCGTTCGATTGCCGTCATATAGAGCGCGAGCGTGCCGCCCGCCGAATCTCCCGTCAGGAACACGTTGTTCTGGTCGATGGGATATTCGTGTCGATGTATCCGGATCCAACGAAATGCCGCCGCGACGTCCTCCAATTGTCCGAGAAAATCGGTTTCCGGTGCGGGCCGGTAGTTCACGGAGAACACTGCGAATCCCAGTTTGGCGAGGTTTGTGCAGAAATTGCGGTTGAGCTCCTTGTATGCGTAGACGAATCCGCCTCCGTGGATGTCGATGTACACAGGAGTGGTCTTGCCTCCCCTGACTACACTGTCGTGGGGCAGGTACAGGTCAAGTCTGTGTGCACGGGTTCCGTCATCAACGTATGGCACGTCTTCGAAGACGTCGATTCCTTCGGGATCATGCCAGTAGTCGGTTCGCGATAGGTCCCCCCTGGCAAAGTCGAGACGTGAACGCAATACCGCTTCGGCAAGGTCGGGCTCGACTTCGGCAAGGTCCTCGTCGAGCGCGGTCCAGCTGAGGAACAGCTTACGCTCCTCGTCGGTGATCACAATGTTGTTGAGCACGTCATTCCGCCTTCATGTCTTCGAGCGCTACGCCAGCGGTCTCCGGCAGACCTTTGGTGACGAACAGGAAACTGATGGCCGCGAACACGCCGTACATCAAATACGCGCCGCTGAGTCCGACGCCGTGCTGCAGGGATGGGAACGAAGTGGATACGATGAAGTTGCCGATCCAGTTGAATGCGGTAGCCACCGCCATACCCATGGCACGGATGCTGTTCGGGAAGATCTCTCCAAGCACGACCCACATGGCGGGCCCCCATGTACCGCAGAACGTCAGGTAGAACAGGTAGACGGCAATGAGCGTGATCGGAGCCCACGCATCGTTGAGATGCAGGCCGGAGGCATCCATCGTGGCGTGGGCGAAGCCGAATGCTGCGACGAACAGGAATATTGCCATTCCTGCAGAACCGAAGGCGAGAAGCTTACGGCGTCCGATACGGTCGATGAGAACCATGGAGATGACCATCGGAATGAACGCTGCGAACGTGCGGATCATGGCGATGTCAAGCGCCTGCTGTTCCGAGAATCCCATGGAACGCCACAGGCTGGAATCGTAGTAGAGAATCACGTTGACGCCGCAGAATTGCTGGGAGAGAGCCACGAGGACGCCAATCCAGACAACCTTCTTCAAACCGAAAGTGCGTCCGAGCAGATCGGAAAGCTTCGGAGAGGTCTCGTTGCCGATGGATTCGCGGATCTGACGTACCTTATCTTGCGGATTCTGCGTGCCATTGATGCGCTTGAGTAGTTCGGCGGCCTCGTCGTAATGGCCTTTCATGACCATGTAGCGCGGGGTTTCCGGCAGTCGGAGTGCAGCCACCAGCATGATGATGGCGGGAACGAACATGACCATCAGCATCCAACGCCATGTGGAGAGGCCGAACCAGAGCGTATTGTCGGCGCCGCCTGAGCTTTTGGCGAGCAGGTTGTTGGCGATGGTGGATCCCAACATGCCGATACCGACCGCGAACTGCTGGAAGCTGGCAAGGAAACCGCGCATCTTGGTTGGCGATACTTCCGCGATGTAGGTAGGGCCGACGACCGATGCGAGGCCCACACCGAGACCGCCAATGAGTCGGAAGGCTATGAAGGGCCAGACGGCAGGGGCCAGAGCGGAACCGAGGGAGCTGATAATGAACAGGATAGCCGCTGTGAGCAGCGCTTTGACACGACCGTAGCGGTCAGCGAATTTTCCGGCGAACCATGCACCCAATACGCATCCGGCCAATGCACCGGAAACGGATAGGCCGCTCATGAAATCGTTGAGGCCGAATCCGGATTTGCTGCCTGCGATGGAATCGACCGCGCCGTTGATTACGGACGTGTCGTAGCCGAACAGCAGTCCGCCCGTAGCTCCTGCGAGGCATACGAGGATGATACGGCGTTTAATGGTCGGGGCGATGACCTCAACTGCTCCGCCTGCCTGCTCTGGCAGATTCGAAGATGACATGTTGACTCCTTCGTCTTATCTTGTAAGCGATGACAACATCAACGATATGGCCACACGAATCTAATGATCACACAATATGTGATATTTAGTCATATAATTGTGACCTACTGTCAATCCCTGTATAATTAACATCACATTTTGCCATACTGAAGTCACAGGCCGCCGGCAAATATCCGTTGACGATGAAGTGGAGGGACTCATGGCCGTCGCATCTATGCCAATGACGTACAACACCCTGATAGGCCCTGATTACCGTGAGGAGAATGTCTATCCGGAAGGATTTCCCGGATTGGTGATCGTCCATGATTCGTTGGACGAAAGAGCGAAGCCTCACTGGCATCCGGGAATGGAATTCGTCTACTCGGCCCATGGCAGTTGCCCATTCATCGTGGACGGGCGGGAAATGGCACTCAACACCGGAGATCTTCTGCTCATCAACCCGTATTCGATTCACTATGGCATACCGAAGAGTACGGATGGAACATCTCCAGTGATACTGTCCGTAACGTTCAACGACGAGGTTCTAGAGCGTCTCTATCCCTTCGCCGACAGATACGAATTCTCCCTGCACTCCCCTCGCGTCACCAGGGACGACCAGGCCCGACTCATGCAACTAGCGGAAAACATCATCCGCTGGCAACGATCCGACGAAAGCATCCGAGGATTCAAACTCAACATGCTGCTGTATGAGCTGTTGTCCCTGCTGTATTCGAAATTCGTTTCCGGAACACGCAGTCCGGAACTGACACGCTCTGGACGCAATATCACCATGCAGATCATCGGATATGTAACCTCGCATCACAGGCAAAGAATTGACGCGGCCGACGTAGCCCGGGAATTCGGCTACAGCAGGGAGCATTTCTGCCGCATGTTCCGTAAGGCGACCGGAACGACATTCAAGGAGTTCCTGACCGAATTGAGGCTGGACGACGCCTGCAGAAAACTGTTGAATTCATCATCTTCCGTGGCCGCCATCGCAAAGGAATGTGGATTTCCCGACACCAGAGCCTTGCAGAACACCATGCAACGCAAGCGCGCGATGAGCGCGCAGGAATACCGTAACCGGAACAATGAACGGGACTGACGTGCGACGGACAGAATAACCCAATTTCGCCGCCGCGTTGAAAACTCAGCTTCCCGAACGCATTCCCTTCGAGACATTACGCGGTAGGAACCAATGCATTATGGTTCAATCGATCGATACCTACCTTCAGGTCCTTCAATCCCTTGCCAAACACCAAAATCAAGGATTTCAGCCCATCAAATGGCGGCTGAGTCAGCTGCTCGAACTGGATATATCCGTTCTGTTCAACATAACTAATGATCCTGTTCAGCGTGGCATTCTGCGACGGACTGAGCGAATGGTTGTTGATGAACTCGCCAAACGCATCCATGGTATCTTGATGGTCAAGCTTAACGATGCGTCGCACCAACAATCCGAGCGGAACGTCGTCAAACGCGTTCTGATATTCCTCCTCGGAACCGAGTTCATAAATCAGAGTGTTCTCCAGATTCGAGAAGTCCTCGCCGAATAGAGGCTCGTTGTAGGGAAGCTTTCGGATATCATCATCGTCGCTATGCTCATTGATGTACCGATTGACTTTCTGTTTGCAATCCTCGTAATGTTCGGTGATGTCGAAATCCTGCCCCTCCACTCGAGCAATGATTGGATCCTTCAAATCCGTGATAATCGTCCTTCTAGCGTTGGAATCCGCGATGAAACGAATCAGCCCACGCAACGTAACTCGAATCCGTTCCAACTCTTCAAGTGAAGCACCATCGAGGTATTCCGAATCATCGGCAATCCGTTTAACCATCCTCTCCTGTGCCTTGACCTGAAGAATGGTCTTGCCGATTTGTTCGCCGCCCTTGGTCTTGATGCCGCGCTCCATGAGTTCTTGCAACACTATGTCCACTGTGTCGGAGTTCATGATAAATCCGTTCAACAATTCAGCATTGATATGGTCAGGTACCTCGATGCTTCCTCTCCATCATCCTTACCGAAATCGTTCTCATAGCGTTCCTTGTCGGCTTCAGACAGATCATCGTATGTGATTGCCTTCGTTTGCGAACTTGGTCTTGGTCTCGATATTGTAGAACGGTACGAGGTAGCGGTCCGGCTCCACAACCGTCTTGTACTCGTAAAGGTGCGTCTGCCCGTTTTATGTGGTGGCGAATCTCATCATCGATGGATTCATAAACAATCATGCGGCATCATTCGGATTGGAATCTGTCTGAACCTTTATGGATTTTCTGTTCGTCAGTTTCCTTGCGGATACTCCTTGCTTTTCGCGAAGGTTCTTGACAGCTGGCTCCCGCGAGCGGTCCCGTTTCGCCGTGGACCTTCGGATTGCCGCGACGACGCCCGGGACCACTAGAAACGCCGCCCGGATGCCGATGGACTTCGCGTAATCGGATATCCAGGTCCCCGCGACCACGGTCTTCTTGGCTGTGCTCTTCTCTCGTTCGGCAACGTATTTCGTTCGAGTTTCCCTTACCAGCAGTCTGTAGTCGTTGATTCCGTAGGGCGTGTAGGTGGCCAAGGTCACGTAGTCCTTGTCACGTTCGATGGACAGCGATGAAACGTCTTCGGGAAGCACGGTGCGAACGTCGTCCACCTTGTAGGCGAGCGTCTTGTTCGACACGCGAATATAGAACTCGTCGGACGTCAATTCGACGGTCTTCACCACAGCACCGGTCTGCTTGTTCTTGATACCGACAGTGAGCCTAGGGGCGCTTGCCCTCGCACCCCGCGTCTCCCTGCCATTTCTTGTTGATCGTTATGGAAACGGTCTGGCCAGTATCGGAAGATGAGTTCCATCCACGGCTTGAGCGACCGAAGACGCCAGTAGTATGGATGCGCACAAGGCAATCACCGGCACGATCCCCAGCAGATGCCGCATGCGCCCTCCGAATTTTGCTTTCATTTCTCTCCTCGCCACGGTATGCGTGTCTAGGCTTCTTTCATAATCCAGAACCTCCACAAGATCGCGCAAATCCTTTTCGAGAACTCGGACTAACATGATGAAACCGTTGAAGTTTCAACGATCTTTGACTTATCCACTTTGTTACCGGAGGTAAAAGTGAGATTTGTTGGAAACCTACCCCACCTTCACCTCCACCCTTGCAACCGTCTTCCGACACGCCGATATGATGTGGACTGCAGCACAGCGGAGGAAGAACAAAGCGTTTGGAGGCACTTCGGACGCTCCGCCATAGCAGTCATTCGAAACATGATATCAACCGGAGCCAACGGCAACCCGGGCGCACAAAAAGCCGGTCCTTCCCTGCTGATTTGCGATTGCCTCGAATCAGTCGGAAAGGACCGGCTTGATGACGGATCGCCCGCGCCGGCTACTGACTCACGTTAGAGAAGGCCCAATGCCGGTAGCCGGTGAAGTACGCCGTGGAAAGCGCTACCCCAGCATGAGCACGCAACTCGTGGCGATCCATACCGGCCATGTTTTGCGCGATACGATCCACCGTGATGGTTTCCAACCGTTTCTCCATCGTCATTCTCCCCCTCTTACGTTGATGCTTCGTGCGTCGAGCGCCTTCACCAACGCCTCGTCGTGAGTGACCATGATCACCGCGGAACCCTCGTCGCGCGCCATGACGATCAGTTTCACCATCTGGATTCGTACCGATCAGTTCCGGATTCGAGAGGCACCGACACACGCCAAGCATAACGAGCAGTGCGCCGTCACAAATCCTCAAGGTCGTCCGGAATCGGACTGTCGTCAAGATTGATGGTGAAGAGACGGTATTTGCCGGCATACAGACCGGCCTCGTACTCGGTGGTGAAGCCCATTTTGCGGAACAATTCGACTGTTCGTTCGTCGCGATAGTCGGAATACGCCGTCACCAACGGACTACGCTTGTTCCGCAAGGCGTTACTCTTGATACATATCAGCGCATCACGCAATGCGAAAAAACCCATTCGGATTCCCCTGCAGTCCACCGAGCGGGCGAGTGCCGAGATATGGTAGTGTCCCCTGTCATTGAACCACGTACCGCCATCCACGAGACGAATCCAACAAACGGACGTCACCTCATCCGTTTTCCAATCCACCATGCGCATGGAAAGCCGCACTCGATCCTTCTCGCCGCTCACCGTATATGGAAGCGCCGAGATCATGCATTCGACCTCGTACTCCCACGGTTGAAGGAACCGATCGCCGACCTTGATGGCTGTCGCCATTGCCCCTGACCCTCTTTCCACCGGAATGGCGCATCGCATGGGGGCGATGTCATCCCAATGATCCAGGCTCAGGTCAACCCATCGTAATTCGCGTGCGACGTTCAGCATCAAGACGTTCCATATAGCAGCGGAGAGCCATGCATGACATGCGCTCGTCTCGTTCCACCCAGCGACGGTACTCCTTCCGTATTATTCTCAGCTCCTCCTCAGTGGGTCTTCCCCGCATGTCGGATTATCCTTTCTTACGGTTTCATATACCTACAGCCTAGGCCATTCGTCATACAAAACAGGATTCTGCGCAAAACATTTTACAGCCATATCCCAATATTAGAAGTAATTCTTCCCGCAAGAATCGGTTTAAATCGTGCTTTCTGCATTTCTCCGTGATTAGCGAAACAGCCGCCCCACCTAATGGCGGGACGGCTGCATGTCATGCGCCGCGGCATTCCTCATGCCATCGGCATCGACTTATGGCCGCTCCTCGATGATGCGCCGGATTTCCTTGAGATCATCGGCGAAATAGATGCCGCGCTGACGTTCGGGAGTGGAGAATCCTGCAGTGATCATGCGATCGAGCAGCGACTTCATATCGTCATAGAAACCATTGAGATTGTAGAAGATGCAAGGTTGGATCAGTTGGTTGAGGCAGATCTTCGAAACGACCTCGCTAACCTCCTCAAGCGTACCGGTGCCGCCGGGAAAGGCGATGAACACGTCGCCAAGTTCGATCATCTTGGTGCGACGTTCCGTGATATTCGATACGACATGCAATTCGGTGAGACCGTTATGTTCAACGCCTCGGTCCACGAACATCTGCGCCTCGATGCCGGTCACTTCGCCACCGGTCGCCATGACCGTATCGGCGATCACACCCATCAGCCCCTCATCGGAACCGCCGTAAACCAGTCTGTTGCCGCTTTCGGATATCCACGTCGCCAGTTCCACGACGGCTTCCTTGAACGCAGGGTCATTGCCTTCGTGTGCCCCCAGGTACACCGTAATGTTCATGCATGTCTCGCTTTCCGTCCGCCGACCAGTCTACAAGAAGGGGTGTCTTCCATGCGGGCCGACCAAACCGTTTCGGCATCAATTACGGAAGGACCAATGCCAGTATCCGGTACGGTATGCGAGCAGCAACGCCACGGCCGGTATCGCCATGCAGATCAGGTAGAACAGCCAGTCGACCCCATGCAAGCGCGACGTACGCGCCTGACTGCGCGGAACGTCGCCGCCGAATCCACGTGCCTCCATGGCGGTGGCAAGCTTGGTTCCGCGACGAATCGACACGACCAGCAGGCTAAAGGCCTGCAGGAACACGCGTCTGATGGCGCTTCCGTCGCCCAGACCGCGCGAACGGCGGGACAGGCCCAACGCACGCCAGTCATCCTGCAACAATGTAACCATGCGCATGCCGGCCAGACCGCCGTACACGAATCTCGACGGCAAATGCAGAATCTGCACCAGACCATCCGCCAGATCGGTCGGATCGAGCCCAAGCGCGAAAATCACGCCGGGCACCGCGATGGCGGCGACACGCAGGAACGTCGCAGCACCCGCATACAACGAGCCTTCCGACACCGCCATAAGACCGAATGTGAACAGCGTCGCCCCGGAAGCGGTGCCATACAAGGTCACGGAAACGAAACTTCCTACCGCGGCAATCCATACCATCCAGGTTTTCCGCAGTACCGTCAATGGATTCACGCCACCGATCCACAGCAGCATGAGGTCGATCAGCAGTGCCGCAGAGGCGGAGACGACGTCCAATGATAGGAACATCGGCACGCATAGCAGAATAGCTCCGATGAAACGACTGACCGGATTCAGTTTCGCAATGAACCATGACGGCGACGTCGCCCGCGGCTCATCATGACGTTCCTCATGGGCCACAACGCCAATGGTTTCCATCATCGTCCCTCCTCACTTACCACGATGCGGCGCGCATCCAACGCTTTGACCAAGGGCTCGTCATGCGTGACCATGATGACCGCGGAACCCGCGTCACGCGCACCGGCGATAAGACGTACCATTTCCATCCATGTGGTGAAATCCTGTCCGAACGTCGGTTCGTCCATGATGATCACCTTCGGCGCCGCCGCCAGCATGGACGCCACCGAAAGCCGCCTCTTCTCGCCCCCCGACAACGTGAACGGATTGGCCGGTGCGAACCGTTTGAGATTCATGCGTTCCAGCATCTCGTCGGCGATGGCATAGGCCTCCTCATCGGATTTGCCCATGGATTTCGGCCCGATCGCCACTTCATCCCGTACGCTGGATGCCACGAACTGATGCTCCGGCTCCTGGAACACCATGCCGATACGCCCAAGCAGATCGCGGCTTTTCCATGTGAACGGATCATTCTCACGATGCGCGGGCATCATGGAATCAGCCACGCGCACATGGCCGGCAATCGGCTTGAGCAGACCGGCCAAGGTCAGGGCCAAGGTGGACTTGCCCACGCCGTTCCTGCCGGTAAGCGCGGTGACCTCCCCCGCATGGAAACGCACATCGATGTGCTTTCCCAAAGGAAAGCTGCGACCGAAACTCAAATCGTCGGTATACAGCACCACATCGCGATCATGCCCGGTTTGAGTCGGGGCATAGCTTGCGATGTCACGTCCCGGCACCCACGCCCCGCCTTCGGCGAGGACATCGCCCATGGCGTTGAACACCTCTTCAGGCGAGCCATCCGCAATGACGCCGCCTTCATACGAATCATCGTTCGGCCTGCCCAGTACGATCACACGGTCCACAAGGTCAAGCCACACATCGATATGGTGCTCCACCACCACCATCGTCTCATGGCCGCGCTCAAGCACCTGCCTGACCGCGTCATGCACCTCCTGCACGCCTTCCGGATCCAGGTTCGCAGTCGGTTCGTCGAGCAACAGCAGTCCGGGATGCATGGCAAGCACGCCCGCCAATGCCAACCGCTGACGCTGGCCGCCGGACAGCCGACGTGTGGAATGATCCGTGCGCATGTAGTCCAGGCCCACGATGTCAAGGGCCTCACGCACCCTCTTCCAGATGGTGTCTCGTCCGAGGCCGAGATTCTCGCAGCCGAAAGCGGTATCGTCACCTGCACGTTCAAGAATCGTCTGGGCGTCCGGATCCTGCATCACCAGGCCGCTCCTGCCGCGTGCCGTACGTGAATCGATGCCGTCGATCAGCAGGCTGCCTTCCTGTTCGCCCTCATCATCGCCGCCGAGCACGCCGGCCAATCCAGCCATCAACGTACTTTTGCCAGCACCGGATGCGCCAAGCAGCAGTACGCGCTCCCCCGGCTTGATTTCAAAATCGACATGTCGCAACGCGAAATCCTTACGCGAAGCATGTCTCCATCCCCAGTCAACTGCCTTCACACCGGCTGCGACCACGGTTCCGACTTCATCCGTCGTCATCTATAGGTTCTCCAATCCGCGGTATCCCCGACCATATGAAGAGGGTTTGCGGCGTACGCGGCATGTACGTCGCAAACCCTCGCCCGCCTTGAGCGCGACGGCGCTCAGACCAGTTCCTGCATACGTCCGGATTCAAAGCGGTCAAGCACGCCGGTCTTCGCCAAAGCGAACTGCACCACCCACATGAAGGCACCTCCCATCACCGCGCCGGAAATCACGCAGCAGATGGTGAACGTGCTACCCTGCAACACGGTCCAGCCGGAATGGGTGAGCCAATCATAGCCGCCGTTGAACAGGCCTGTCAGCGCGCCGGCCAGGGTGACGGAGGCGATGTTCCACTTCTTGTAGGCGAACACGGCGAAGCCGATTTCCGCACCGAGACCTTGGAACATGCCTATGATCAGGGAGCCTCCGATGCCGAACGGATTACCCATGAGCGCCTCGATGAGCGCTGCCACGGTCTCCGCGAAGAACGCGGCGCCAGGCTTGCGCACGATGATGGCCGCCAGAGGACCTGCGAACAGCCACATGAAGTTGAACAGACCGCCCAAGCCAGGTGTCAGACTGTCGAAAGCGCCGATCGGAACAGCGTAGATGATATCCCAAGCCCAGAAGATCACGCCGGACGCGACGGCGATGATGGCCGCCACGACGATATCGACCACGCGCCACTTGTTGGAGTGCTTCTTTACTGCGGAAGACTGAATGCCAGTCATGAATTGTGCCTTTCTATTCCATCAAGGCACGGGAAAAGAGAGACGTCCGTGCGCCGGCATTACCCGGTATACGTTCATACGGTCGAAGCGCGTTCGCTTCCTCTCAGCCTTAACGGCCCCCGTGTCTGTGACAGATACTACACAAGGCACACGATTTTCGCCACCGCCTTACCGTAGCGGGACACGCATCAGCGATTCCGCGAGTTGCCTGAAGGTCGCGCCGAGACCGTCGGTACGCAATGCGCCTTCTTCGGTCAGTACCGCAGGACGTCCCGCCTCGCCGGTCTCGCGCAGTTCGGGTTCCAGCGGCAACTGTGCGAGCAACGGCACCTCGTATCCCAGATTCTGGGATAGCTGGAGGGAGACACGTTCGCCTCCGCCTTCTCCGAAGATCTTCAGCCGTTCGCCCCTATGCTCGAAATAGCTCATGTTTTCGACCACACCCCGCACCTTCATCGGCACCTGCAGCGCCACCAGACCGGAGCGAACCGCAATGTCGGAGGCGGATGGCTGCGGAGTGGTGACTACCACAAGTTCGGCGTTCGGCAGGGCTTGCGCCACGGAAATCGCCATGTCTCCGGTGCCTGGCGCCAAGTCGAGCAGCAGCACGTCGGGCTCCCCCCACCACACGTCCGACAGGAATTGTTCCAGTGAACGCTGCAAGCGTGGGCCACGCCAGAGAATCGCACGGTCGGCTCCGGCGAACATGCCGATGGAGATCATCTTCACGCCCCAGGCGGTCACCGGCATAAGCATGCCGTTGAGGTTGGTGGGTTGCGTGTGCACGCCGAACAATCGCGGCAGCGAGAAGCCGTAGATGTCGGCGTCGATGGCCGCGGTGTCGTAGCCCAATGCGGCAAAGGTCGCGGCAAGGTTGGCGGTGACCGACGACTTGCCGACGCCTCCTTTGCCCGATGCGATAGCGAAGATACGGGTCTTGATGCCTGGCTTGTTGAACGGGTTCTGTTTGCGTTCCGCCTTGAGACCAGCCACCAGTTGGGTGAGCTTGTCGTGGCTCATGGAACCGACCTCGATATGAGGCTGCAACGTGGCATCCGGATATGAGGCCACTGCACCATTGATCTGATTCGTGATGGTCTGCGAAAGCGGACAACCTTCCACGGTGAGTTCGACGGCGACGGTCACGTCGTATGTGTTGTCCTCCCCTGTGACCGGCGTCGCGTCGATGGAAGCGATCATGCCCAAGTCGGTTACGGAACGACCCAATTCCGGGTCGATCACCTTGCTGAGACGTTCGTAGATTTGCGCTTCGATCATGCGCTCGTCTGTCATGGTTCCTCCTTGTTGCCGCGTACCAGCCTAGCGGTCATGCATGCGGCATGCCAGAGCCTCGTAGGTTTTACCTACGAGAACTGCATCACACCATACCGCTGCTCAGCAGTTGTTTGAACTGGTCCTCATTGAGCATGGGAATGCCCAATTCCTCGGCTTTTGCGGCTTTGGATCCGGCGTTCTCTCCGACCACCACCCAGTCGGTTTTCCTGCTGACCGAGCCGGCCGCCTGTCTCTTATACACATCTCCGAGCCCACGAGACCGAGGCTGATCTCGT
>ENA-OXUB01000646-OXUB01000646.1-human-gut-metagenome-genome-assembly--contig:-NODE-646-length-18324-cov-9.951557_pt1 | contig 18324 bp, 10 predicted proteins | sample MGYA00249345_ERZ652652 | MGnify/ENA primary metagenome ERZ652652 (study PRJEB26925, sample SAMN05826496) | human gut metagenome | biome: ENVO:2100002; feature: ENVO:00000062; material: ENVO:00002003... | reverse complement strand
TCAGCCTCGGTCTCGTGGGCTCGGAGATGTGTATAAGAGACAGGTATTAAGCAAACATGAAATTACACATTGCTATGCTGGCAGCTACCCTGCTGTTATCCGGAGGAGCCTCGTACGCCCAAGGGAACAAACAGGAGAAAAAGGCGAAAGCCTACATGGTAGCAGATGCCCATCTGGACACTCAGTGGAACTGGGATGTACAGACTACCATTAAAGAGTATGTATGGAACACGATCAACCAGAACCTGTTTCTGCTGAAAAAGTATCCGAACTATGTATTCAACTTTGAAGGCGGAGTGAAATATGCCTGGATGAAGGAGTACTATCCTGCACAATACGAAGAAATGAAAAAGTACATCGGGGAAGGCCGCTGGCACATTTCCGGAAGTAGCTGGGACGCAACGGACGCTCTGGTACCTTCGACTGAATCGTTCATCCGCAATATTATGCTGGGACAACAGTATTACAGACAAGAATTCGGAGTGGAAAGCACGGACATCTTCCTGCCCGACTGTTTCGGATTTGGCTGGACACTGCCTACTATCGCTTCGCACTGCGGCCTGATTGGTTTCTCTTCACAAAAGCTGGACTGGCGTGTGCATCCGTTCTATGGTAAGAGCAAGCATCCGTTTACAATCGGCTTGTGGAAAGGAATAGACGGATCGTCTATCATGCTGGCACATGGATATGATTATGGCAGAAGATGGAACGACGAAGACCTTTCAGAAAACGAACAACTGAAAGAACTGGCAGGCCGTACACCTCTTAATACAGTATACAGATATTACGGTACAGGCGATATCGGCGGATCACCGACACTGGCCTCTGTCCGCTCAGTGGAAAAAGGACTTCGCGGAAACGGTCCGGTAGAAATTGTCAGTGCAACCAGCGACCAGCTTTACAAAGATTACCTTCCTTATAAGAATCATCCGGAATTACCGGTATTCGACGGTGAACTGTTGATGGATGTTCACGGTACAGGATGCTACACCTCACAGGCTGCCATGAAATTGTACAACCGCCAGAACGAATTACTGGGAGATGCGGCCGAAAGAGCCGCCGTAACTGCCGAATGGCTGAATCAGGCCAAATATCCGGGAAGCACCATCAATGAAGCATGGAAACGCTTCATTTATCATCAGTTCCACGATGACCTGACAGGAACCAGTATACCGCATGCCTATGAATTTTCATGGAACGATGAACTGATCTCACTGAAACAGTTCTCCAATGTACTGACTTCTTCCATTCATGGTATCGGCAGGGAATTGGATACACGGGTCAGCGGTATTCCGGTAATCCTTTATAATGCACTCGGATTTACGGTTACAGATATTGCGGAAATAGAACTTGACCTTCCAAAAGCCCCCAAAGAGATAACGGTGTACGATGAAAAGGGCAAAAAAGTATCGGCTCAGCTCATTTCTTATACCGACGGAAAAGCACGCATCCTGGTAGAAGCAACAGTTCCGGCTACAGGATATGTGGTATATGACATACGCACATCAGGAACCGGTGCAAGCAACGTCTCGACGAACGTCAATACCTTGGAAAACTCTCTGTACAAGATTACATTGGATAAAAATGGAGATATCGTCTCTCTGACTGACAAAAAGAACGGCAAAGAGCTGGTGAAAGCCGGGAAATCAATCCGCCTGGCACTCTTCACTCAGAACAAGTCATACAATTGGCCGGCATGGGAAGTGTTGAAAGAGACAACCGACCGTACTCCGGTTTCGATTACGGATGACGTGAAAATAACTTTGGTTGAAGACGGAACTTTACGTAAATCGCTTTGTGTCGAGAAACGTCACGGAGAATCTGTCTTCCGTCAATACATACGTCTGTATGAAGGTAGCCGTGCAGAACGCATCGACTTCTATAACGAAATAGACTGGCAATCGACCAACGCATTGTTAAAAGCCGAATTCCCGCTCAATATTGAAAACGAAAAGGCTACGTACGACTTGGGTATCGGCAGCATACAACGTGGCAACAATACCGAAACAGCTTACGAAGTATATGCACAATATTGGGCCGACCTGACCGATCGTGACGGAAGTTATGGTGTATCGGTGATGAACGACAGCAAATATGGATGGGACAAGCCGGATAACCATACGATCCGTCTCACCCTGCTCCACACACCGGAAACACGCGGAGGTTACGCATATCAGGATCATCAGGATTTCGGTCATCATACCTTCACCTACAGCCTGATACCACATCAGGGAGCCTTGGATAAACCTGCCACTGTAGAGAAAGCCGAAAAGCTGAACCAGCAACTGAAAGCCTTCCGTACGGAAAAGCACAAAGGAAATGCCGGAAAATCGTTCTCGTTTGTCGCTTCGGACAACCGCAATGTATTGATCAAGGCACTGAAGAAAGCGGAAGAAACCGATGAGTATGTAGTACGCGTATACGAAACCGAAGGCCGGAAAGCACAGAGCGCCACACTGACCTTTGCAGGGGAAATCATCAGTGCCAGCGAAGCCAACGGTACAGAAAAGACAATCGGCAATGCAACTTTCGAAGGAAACAAGTTGCAGGTAAACATCACTCCTTATTCTGTAAGAACTTACAAAGTACGCCTCAAACCATCGGGACGTGAGGCGTCTCCGATCGAATATGCCGCTTTACCGCTTGACTACGACCGCAAATGTGCTTCTTATAATGAATTCCGTGGAGAAGGCGACTTCGAATCGGGCTATTCTTTTGCAGCCGAACTTCTGCCGGACTCACTGATAGCCGGTCAGATCACTTTCCGCTTGGGAGAAAAAGAGATTGCGAACGGAATGTCTTGTGAAGGTGATACCTTGCAACTGCCTGCGGGAAACAAATACAACCGTCTCTATATCCTCGCCGCCTCTACCGAAGGAGACAATCAGGCCGACTTCCGCATTGGCAAGCAGACCGCTTCATTCGTTGTACCTTCTTATACCGGCTTCATCGGCCAATGGGGACATAAAGGACACACCGAAGGATATCTGAAAGATGCTGAGATTGCCTATGTAGGTACACACCGCCATGCATCCAACGGTGATCAGCCTTATGAATTCACTTATATGTTCAAATTTGGTATGGATATTCCGAAGGGAGCTACCAGCGTAATCTTGCCCCGAAATGAGAAAGTGGTTTTGTTTGCTGCTACTCTGGTTGCCGAAAATGAACCGGCTACAACCGTTGCCGGCACTCTTTTCCGCACCAATAACGTAGGTAATGCAGCTACTGCCGGAAATGATGAAGAAGCAGTACGCGAAAATATCCTGAAAGGAGCTAAAATCATTGCTTGCTCCGGATATACCAACGACGAAGAAAAACCGGACTTCCTGCTGGATGGTAAAACGGATACAAAGTGGTGTGACGTTTCGCAGACTCCGAACTACGTAGACTTCGATCTAGGTGAAGCACAAAACATCAGTGGTTGGAAGATGGTGAACGCCGGACAGGAAAGTCACTCATACATCACCAATGGTTGCTTCCTGCAAGGTAAAATGAACCCGGGCGATGAATGGACGACTCTGGATGCTATCGACGGTAACCATGCAAATGTCGTTTCACGTCCGCTGAACTATGACAGAAAGGTACGTTACATCCGTCTGCTTGTGACTCGTCCTACACAGAGCACCGGAGGCAGAGATACACGTATCTACGAACTGGAAGTTTATAAATAAACAGAAAACTGTAAATTCAATGACAATAGTGGCTGATAGTTGGAATACTGTCAGTCACTATTATCTTTTTTCACTACCTTTGTTCATTATGAAAACACATTCAGCATTAACTACTCTTTGTCTATTATGCACCATCCATTGCGCAGCAACCCAACAAAAAGCCGTAAGCGATACTCTTTTGTCAGCCCGGTTCAACCGAATACTCTCTTCCTCAGCAACCGAAGCCAGCAGGATTGCATACATAGATCTGTCAAATAGTAAAGGGGAAATTATAAAACAAGTCAAGTATCCTTCTTTCTAAACGATCAGGAGGACGGAGAATACGTGATTCATTGTGAAGGCTACTCGAAAGAGGGATTGATTGGTACGGACTTCCGGGTTACAGAGGTGCCGGAACACCCTTGACAGCCACTTCATGCTTAAACCGACACCAACTTAAGTAGAACAGGCAGGCAACATAACATCTCTTGGAAAGAAAAAAAGGGTTGTATCCAAGCAAAACAAGCTTTTGATACAACCCTTGATAATAAACCCTAATTATATACCGGTTCTTATTACTTCTGCATTTTATCCATTAATACCTTCATCCAATAACCACCGATCACGGAACGTGCCTTGAAACCGACAAACTTACCGCTATCGGTATGATGCCAGTCGCTCAGCGGAACACGTGATACGGTTTCATTAGCATACTTATATACCGGAGAAATAAATTTCTCGAAAGTAGCCTTATCAGAAGACATGGCAGCAGTCCACATAATCCAGTCGGATTTAGTATATTCCTTGCGGGAATCCAACGGAAGTCCATAAGGGTTTTGCAGTTTGGTCTGATAATAAGAAATTTCTTTCTCAATCACATTATTGGGGAAAAGGTTCAGATTCCACATCTTGTCCCAAACCATATTGTACTTCTGGCTCCAGGTATTCTCACGGTCGAATGCCAGACGATAATGATCACCCTCACGAGCCATTTGTTCCCATTTGGTAGCCATTGCTTTGGCTTTGGCAGCATATCGGTCGGCTACATCATCCATACCGAGCATACGGGCCATTTCACTGTAAGCAGCTACACCCATGATCGCTTTTACCGAAAGGTTGGCGTTATGTGCCCAGTGTCCGGCAAAGTCATCAGTACAGAGTTGGTTCTCGGGATCTTGTCCGTATTCCGCCAGATAATCAGTCCAAATGGTCAGTAAATCCCAATACTTCTTAGCATAGTCGGCGTTACCTTCTACTTTGGCAATAGCAGCAGCCAGGACTACCATATTTCCGCCTTCTTCAATCGGCATGTCACCACCGTATACCTGTCCGTTAGCAATAGGATAAGTTCCCAGGTCGTGAGCCGGGAAAGGCTTGTTCCAACGTCCGCTGGCACTATATTCAAAGATACTGGTCATCATGCCTTTCTGCAATTCGGGGTTATAAGCCAGAAAGAGCGGAGCAGACGGATAAGTCAGGTCGACAGTATTGATACAACCGTTACTATTGTTCTCTTTAGAGAAGAAGAGCAAGTTACCATCCGCATCCTTGAACAGCTCTTATGGGCGGCAATCACCTGACGGTAAGCCAATGCACACAGTTCAGAGTATTCTTTGCCACCTGCTTTTTCTGCATCGTTCAGAATCATTTCGTCGTAAGCACGGCAACGTTCCATGACAGACGCATAGTTTGCTTTGGCACGCTCAAAGGCATCGAAGATGCTTACCTTACCATCATGCTTCCAGTAGGCCATGCGAGGTTGATAGAAGTATTCGATAGCATAAATATCATCGTAACCCAACATCAGGAAGCCGGATTTGCCATCGGTACCTACTTTACCCAGATCGTCAGTATAGGCCATAGCCGGCATCTGGTCGGCACGACGGGTCACGCACTCGGCTTGTGTAGGCAACAAAGAACCCTTGGTAACAAACTCGTTCTTCATGCCATAATAGTTACCCAGGCTAACAGCTGTATTGGCACCTATATTTCCTGCCAGATAAGCATATCCCCAATCAATACAGATACCGTCTCCTTTTCGTGCAAGGATAGGCTGGTCGATAGTCCCTGCCTGTACATAATTGATACCGTTACGGCGGATCACTTTCGAACGGGTAGGTTGCGTCAGTTCATTAATGGCAAGCTGCGGAGTGGTCTCCACATACATCTGCACATCATGTTGCTTTTTGTCCAGCGAACGAACGCGATAAGAAATATAATTAACGGGAGTAGACAACAAATCGAGGTCGTCCATCATCAAAGGTGCGGTAAACACCAGGTCCAGTTCCACCGGACCGCAAGTAAACGTGTAGTAAGTTTGTGTGGGGAGTACGCTTACCGATTTCTGGACGGCTGCCGTCTCAAAACCTGTCGTCTGTTTGTTCAGGCGATAAAGGCCGAAATCTACATAAGCACCTCCTGTTGTGTTGTGACAGTGTGCGGCAAGTACGTTTTTTCCTTTTTGCAGCTTCTTCTTGGCTGCATCCGATAGTTCGAGTAATACGTCGTTGTTCCATGAATAGTCTGTAGCAACCAGCTTTTCACCATTCAGGTAGAGTTCGAATACATCGTCGTGCGAATATTTCAGATAGATGGTTTCTCCGTTCATATCATCGTTAATCTGGAAATCGCGGCGAACCCAGATGTCCGGAGTAGTCCAGCGAGTATGGACACGAGGCATATCGGGAGTACCGAAAGCACCTTGTCCCTCTTTCCATCCGGCAGCATTGAACGAAAGGGCGTTCCATCCCGCAGCCGGCTCATCGAAAGTATAACTCCCCTGCCAGGTATCGGTATCGGTCATGGGTACAAGGGTTTCAAGATTCAATTTATCTTTCCCCATAAAGCGGTAAGTCTTCCCGTCTACACGGATAGCACCCAACAAAGGATGTTCCGTTCCGGTCCAGTGCATAGTGCTGCTTTCGTTCAGCGCATCTGTGGGCGACCAGATGGACAGATAGGGGTCGGAAGTGATGAGAGGCACCGCCGGCGCACGCAAAGCAACATTTCTACTTGCCTTATACAGGTCGGCTGCCTGCGCATTGCACAGCATACCGACTGCTAAAGCCATTGTGAATAGTTTTTTCATTATTTTATTTATTAGTATGTTTCAATCTAAATAGTATCCTTCAACAATCTTTACCTTAATCAAAAACCTGTGTACCTATCGACACCCTACTCTAATCACTTATTTAAAGAATTGCATATCTTTGTATTGATAGCTTTCACCTGAGCTTCATTCACCTTAATCACTTTACGGTCGTATGTCATCAGTCCGTTCACCTCCATTTCTACATCCGTAGTCTGTGTATAGACAGCAGCTGAGAAACCTCTTGAAATCAACCGATACAGTTCATTGCCGTATTCAACGTATTGTTTGGTTACTTCTTCGGGTGAATTAAACTTCACGTATCCCCAGTTGTGGTTCGGTTCCCAAAGATGTTCATTCAGTGCCAGGCCGATGCCGCCATATTCACCTAACACGGTAGCACGTCCGGCATCGTAGAAGTCAAGTGACGGATTGGGATAATGATGCAAGTCAAGAATATCACCGCAAGGGAAGTGATTACCGCCACTTGCCGGGTTCACCAAGCGTGAAGGATCATACTTCTTTGTCCATGTCGCGATATCTTCAGTCTTGAACTGTCCCCAACGCTCGTTAAACGGAACCCATACACCGATACAAGGATAGTTGTACAGATAATCCATGATTTCCTTCCACTCTTTGCGATAGATCTGTTCCGACTCCTCGCTACGATTCAGTTCATTGCCGGTGAAGTAGTTGTACATCTGCCACTCCGGTTCACGGTCGCCGTTCGGCATATCCTGCCATACGATGATACCCAGTTTATCACAGTGCGTATACCAACGTGCCGGTTCCACCTTCACGTGTTTACGGATCATGTTAAATCCGAAGTCTTTGGTTTTCTGAATATCATAAACCAACGCTTCGTCTGTCGGAGCTGTATACAGTCCGTCGGGCCACCATCCTTGATCGAGAGGACCGAACTGGAACACATCTTCATTGTTCAGCTGCAAACGTACAATTCCGTCCTTGTCACGGCGGGTAGAGTATTTGCGCATAGCTGTATAGCTATCTACTTTATCGGTCACTTTACCATTGCTCAACAGGGCAATCTGCATAGAATAAAGAGTCGGAGAAGCAGGACTCCACAGTTTGGCATCAGCAGGCATCTGAATGTCAATAGTCTGGCCGTTCAATCCTTTTCCGGTAGCAACCAGCTGTTTACCATCGAAAACCTTTACCTCGACAACTTCCGAAGGACAGCTGGTACTGGTAGTAACGTCCACTGTGAGTTTCTTACGGTCGATGTCCGAAGTCGTACGAACATTAGTAATATGACGTTCGGCCACAGGCTCCATCCAGACAGTTTGCCAGATACCGGTAACAGCCGTATACCAGATGCCTTCCGGACGGTTTACCTGTTTGCCACGAGGCTGAGGTCCGCGATCTGTCGGGTCCCATACCTTCACAACAAGTTTATTGTCTCCTTTAGTAGCCAAAGCAGCCGTAATATCGAGTGAAAAAGGAGTAAATCCTCCGGTGTGTTGTCCCACCTTAATGTCATTGACCCAAATATCAGCTTTCCAGTCTACAGCACCGAAGTTCAGCATCACTTTTTTACCTTTCCAGGAAGCGGGTACTGTGAAAGTACGCTGATACCAGAGTTCTTTGTCGGGGCCGACTTTCTTACCAACACCCGAAAGGCTGGACTCTATGGCAAAAGGAACCAGAATCTGACCTTCGTAAGCTGAAGGAGCAGCTCCTTTCTCGGTGATGGCATAATTCCACAAACCATTCAGGTTCTTCCACTCTCCCCGTTCCATCACCGGACGTGGATACTCGGGCAATACATTTTCAGGATTCACCTGCTCAGCCCACTTTGTCTTGATTTTGTCTCCTGCCGGTTTCCATTGTGCAAAAGCGGAAGTAGCTATCGACGCTGTCAGAACTGCAATTAAAATGCTCTTTTTCATTGTCTTCAAATTATGTTTAACCTATTAATGATGCAATACGATCCCCGGGACAGGTAGGCGGCTACCTGTCAGACTAAGGAAAAAATGTTCTAAATGACTATTTTATTTCAAAAGAGTACCCGAAGGTTTTGGCAAGGCAACCCCTGCACGAACCGGAATCCCTAAATCGGGCATTCCATGGGCATCCCATCCTATTTTTTGTATTCGCGGATTACGGGTTTCAGGACTCCCGGTGTCTCCATTGGTCACCTGACGGGCATGGTAAATCATATACCATTCAGTCCCATCGGGCGAGGGAACAAAGGAGAGTCCACCCGGACCATAAACTTCATTCTCCAACGATTGCTGAAATACCGGAACCGAACTCTTTGTCCAGGAAGCCGGATCTAACAAATCACTCTCGGCATCGGCAGTCAACATCCCGACACAGTAATAGGGTGACCACGAACCGCTGGCAGCGTAATATAGAATCAACGTCTTATTATCTTTCGAATGGAAGAACTGAGGCCCTTCATTCACATAAATGGGGTAAGCCGTACGGCTGCCATCCGGATTGACCCACTGCCGTTCCCATTCATACTCGGGTTTGGATATCAGGACACGGGGTGAATCGAGTGTCCACGGATCTTTCATCCTGGCAATATAGATACATTGAGTTTCGGCATTGGTTCTCCTTTTGGGCCATCCGGACCAGGCCAGATAGCGGACTCCCTTATGTTCGAAAGTGGTGGCCTGTATCCCCCAATTCCATTCGGGATTGGTTATGATACTTCCTTTCATTTCGAACTTTCCCTCCATCGGGTCGGGTGAAGAGTTTTCAAGTACGTACAACTGGTGATTATCCGTATTGCCGTCGTCGGCTGCATAATATATATACCATTTATCATTGATATAGTGAATCTCCGGTGCCCAGAGATGACAACTGTTGGATGGATCCTGAGGCTTCCACACTATCTTGCAAACCGCATGAGCCATATCAGTGATATCGGACGTTTCCCAAAGCATGATCTTATCTTCCGTTCCATGGGTATAATAATACTTACCATTATGGAAAAGAGCACTCGGATCGGCCCCTTCCGGAAACAAAGGATTTACATATGTATCCTTTGCCGCACTTACCGACTCCTGTTTCTGTCCGCCGCTCTTGTTGCCACAACCGGCGCAGAAGAATAAGGTAGTAATAAATAGCAGGTAGATCTTTGTTTTCATAGCTTTCTGTTATTAAGATGCTACAAAGAAAAAACATTTTCGTTGAATAAAGGGATAAATACTGCTCAATAAACAAAAGAATCTGTTCTTTTTATACTTCTAATATTCACATAACCCGCATTTCGCATCGTATTGGTCAGTAATTGCTATTTATTGAATAGTTTGTGTCGCACATTTCATACAGAATTCACAAACTTTGTAGCATGATATCAGATGAAGCTACTGATTTGTATTGAAATAACCCCTAAATAATAACCATAAGTAAAAACACCCAAACATGAAAAAGATGAAAAGTCTGAAAGGAGGCTTGGCCGGAATCCTATTTACAGCCGGATTACTGGCAGCATCGTGTACTTCCGATCAATCATCGTCGGCAGTAACCATCGTGAACCGCCCCGACTGTACACAAACCAACGTAAACTATGTAGGAAACCGCTTGCCACTGAAACCGATGAATTTCATTAAACTGCCCGTCGGAAGTATTCAGCCCGAAGGATGGTTGAAGAAATATCTCAAATTACAGAAAGACGGTCTGACCGGTCACCTGAATGAGATCAGCGCATGGCTGGGCAAAGAGAATAATGCCTGGCTGACCAAAGGAGGAGATCACGGATGGGAAGAAGTCCCCTATTGGCTGAAAGGATACGGAAACCTGGCTTATATATTAAAGGATCAGAAAATGATTGATGAAGCTAAAGTATGGCTCGAAGGAGCATTCGCCAGCCAACAGCCCGACGGATACTTTGGTCCCATCAACGAGCGGAACGGAAAAAGAGAATTGTGGGCACAGATGATTATGCTCTGGTGTCTGCAATCCTATTATGAATATTCAAATGACCAACGGGTAATCGACCTGATGACCAATTACTTTAAATGGCAGTTAAGTGTACCGGACGAACAATTCCTGGAGAACTATTGGGAAAACAGCCGTGGCGGAGATAACCTGTTAAGCGTATATTGGCTTTATAACCGCACAGGAGATCAATTCTTACTGGAACTGGCTGAGAAGATACACCGGAACACAGCAGACTGGACCCGCCCGTCGGCACTGCCGAACTGGCACAATGTAAACATCGCACAATGTTTCCGCGAGCCGGCTACCTATTATATGATGACAGGAGATTCAGCCATGCTGAAAGCATCTTATAATGTACACAATCTGATACGCCGTACTTTCGGACAAGTACCGGGCGGTATGTTCGGTGCCGACGAAAATGCCCGCATGGGTTCTATCGACCCACGTCAGGGAGTAGAGACCTGCGGATTGGTAGAACAGATGGCTTCCGATGAATTGATGCTTTGTATGACGGGTGATCCGCTTTGGGCAGAACACTGCGAAGAAGTGGCTTTCAACAGTTATCCGGCTGCCGTGATGCCGGATTTCAAAGGATTACGTTACATCACTTGCCCTAACCAGACGGTCAGCGACTCAAAGAATCATCATCCGGGCATCGACAACCGGGGACCTTTCCTGGCAATGAACCCGTTCAGCAGCCGTTGCTGCCAGCATAACCACGCACAGGGATGGCCTTATTATGCCGAGCATCTGATTCTGGCTACTCCGGATAATGGTGTAGCGGCCGCCATGTATGCCGCCTGCAAAGCAACGGTGAAAGTGGGTGACGGAAACGAAATAAGCCTTCACGAGCAGACGAATTATCCTTTCGAGGAAACCATCCGGTTTACGGTAAATACTCCGAAAGCTGTAAGTTTCCCGTTCTATCTGAGAATCCCCTCATGGACAGAGGGTGCAACTATCTTTGTTAACGGCAAAAAAGTAGCGGCTAACCCCGAAGCCGGACAATATGCCTGCATCAATCGCGAATGGAAAGACAATGACCAAGTGGAGATTCAACTGCCGATGCAACTTTCGATGCGTACATGGCAAGTGAACAAAAACAGTGTAAGCGTAGACTACGGTCCGTTGACAATGTCACTGAAAATTGACGAAGATTATGTGAAAAAGGACAGCCGCGCTACGGCTATCGGTGACTCTAAATGGCAGGAAGGCGCTGACGCCAGCCAATGGCCGACATACGAGATCTATGCAAAAACTCCTTGGAACTACGCATTGGTACTCGGTAAGAACGAACCTTTGCAAGACTTTAAAGTAGTACACAAAGAATGGCCGGCTGACAACTTCCCGTTCACGGTCGCAAGTACACCTATCGAGGTAAAAGCTATTGGACGCAAGGTTCCTTCATGGGTTATCGATCAATACGACTTGTGTAGCGAACTTCCTGAAATGGACGCTCCGAAAGGGGAAAAAGAAGAAATCACCCTGATTCCGATGGGAGCAGCCAGACTGCGGGTTTCGGCTTTCCCGAACACAAGAGAATAAAAGATACCCGGTGATAAAGCATTAATCGAAAGACACTCATGAAGAAAAAAAATACATTTACATATCTGCTCATCGGACTGGGCCTCTGCTTCTCTTCCTTGGGAAGCGGGCTCCGGGCCGATACCCCCGAGAACTATACCAACAACCGCTATCCATTGGTACGCAAACCTTTGATGGAACTACCGTTAGGCAGCATTAAGGCAAAAGGATGGTTACAGGAAATGTTGGTAAGGCAGAAAAACGGGGCAACCGGGCAAATGGACAAACTGTATCCGCTGGTGATGGGCGAACGCAACGGCTGGCTCGGCGGCGACGGTGATCAATGGGAAAGAGGACCATACTGGATTGACGGTTTACTTCCTCTGGCATATATCCTGGACGATGCGCAACTGAAAGCTAAAGTGCAACCTTGGATAGAATGGGCTTTAAAAAGTCAGCGGGAAGACGGTTTCTTCGGTCCGGCCAAAGACTATCCCGGAGAGGCCGGCATACAACGGGATAACTCTCACGACTGGTGGCCGCGTATGGTGATGCTGAAAATACTCCAGCAATATTATTCTGCCACGAACGATCAACGGGTCATCCGGTTTATGACCGACTATTTCCGTTATCAACTGAAAACGTTACCGGAAAAGCCGCTCGGCAACTGGACTTTTTGGGCAGAGTTCCGTGCCTGCGATAATCTTCAGGCCGTATACTGGCTCTATAATATCACCGGTGATTCATTCCTACTCGATCTCGGCAAACTGATTCATCAACAAAGTTTCAGCTTTGTAGATATGGTGAACCGGGGAGACCTGAAACGTATCAATACGATTCACTGTGTCAACCTGGCACAAGGTATCAAAGAGCCTGTCATCTATTATCAGCAAGAGCCCGACAAAATGTATCTCGATGCGGTTAAATGTGCTTTTCGTGACATTCGCCAGTTCCACGGACAACCGCAGGGTATGTATGGTGGTGACGAGGCATTGCATGGCAACAATCCGACCCAAGGTTCAGAACTCTGCTCAGCTGTGGAACTGATGTACTCGCTGGAAAAAATGGTAGAGATCACGGGAGATATCGACTTCGCCGACCATCTGGAAAGGATTGCATTCAACGCACTGCCCACCCAGATTTCAGACGATTTTATGACAAAACAATATTTCCAACAAGCCAACCAGGTGATGGTATCACGCCATCGTCGCAATTTCGATCAGGATCACGGAGGAACGGACAACTGTTTCGGGCTGCTGACGGGATATCCTTGTTGTGCATCGAACATGCACCAAGGTTGGCCTAAATTCACCCAAAGCCTCTGGTATGCCACTCCTGACGGCGGACTGGCTGTTACAGCATACGCTCCATCGGAAGTGACGGCCAAAGTAGCGGATGGGTGTACGGTAACTTTCAGTGAAGAAACCTATTATCCGATGGATGACAAAATAAGTTTCACCCTCCAATCGATGGACAAAAAACGGAAAGAAGTAAACTTCGCTCTCCAATTACGTATCCCGAAATGGTGTAGACAAGCCGGAATATCAGTCAACGGACAACTTCTTCAACATGCCGAAGGAGGCCGGATGGCCATTGTCAACCGCAACTGGAAAAAAGGGGACCGGGTGGAACTCCATCTGCCGATGGAAGTCACTGCCAGCACCTGGTATGAAAATTCGGTAACCATTGAACGCGGTCCGTTGGTATTTGCCTTGAAGATGGAAGAAAAATGGGAGAAGAAAGAGTTTGAAGAGCCGTGGTATGGTCCGTATTATTACTCAGTGACTCCTACCGAACCATGGAACTATGGATTGGTTGATTTCAATCGTAACAAAGCGAACGAACATGCCCGTGTAACGATTCATACGGAAAAGCAATCTTCCGTATTCCCCTGGAATAAGGAAAATGCCCCGATAGAAATACGGATGAAAGCAAGATTGGTACCTTCATGGAAACTTTACAACGAAATGGCAGGGCCTCAACCTTATTCTTTCTGTAGCGGAGGCGAAGGGCCGGAAACAGAAATCACCCTGATTCCTTATGGATGCACTACATTAAGAATAACGGAATTTCCGGTAGTGGGAGCCTCCCGATAGAGAGGTGAATAATCACTCCGAACCATTATAATAATAACTCAATATTCATACACAAGTCCTCCTTTCTCTCCTGCCTGCAAGTGGAGGGGAAAGAAGGACTCAAACACACAATTACAATGAAAAAACTTTTAGCAGCAGCAATGCTATTCATGCTGAACAGCTGGTCCTGTTTCAGTGCAGATACTCCGCGAGCGGAGTATCCCCGTCCACAGTTCGAACGGGAACAATGGGTAAACCTGAACGGGACTTGGACATTCGATTTCGATTTTGGTAAATCAGGAAAAGACCGCCGTCTGCAGTCGGCAGAGAAGTTTGATAAGAACATCACTGTACCCTTCTGCCCGGAAAGTAAACTTTCGGGAGTAGGCTATACCGATTTCATCGAACAGATGTGGTATCAACGCAATATTACCATCCCATCGGACTGGAATGGAAAAAAGATATTCCTGAACTTCGGTGCTGTGGATTATTGTGCGGAGATCTACGTCGATGGTAAATTCGTACAACGTCATTTCGGCGGTTCGTCTTCGTTTGCCGTAGATCTGACTCGCTATGTTACCCCCGGAAAGACTCACAATCTGGTGGTATTCGTACAAGATGATCTCCGTTCCGGACTACAAACCGGAGGAAAGCAATGCGGTAACTATTATTCGGGAGGCTGCTCTTATACCCGTACTACCGGTATCTGGCAGACTGTATGGATGGAAGCTGTCTCAGCCGACGGTCTGAAGTCAGTATTCGTACGCCCGGACATCGACCAGAAACAGTTGGTCATCGAACCGGAATTTTATAATGAATCGGCCAACACATTGGAAATCACCTTGAAAGACGGAAATAAAACCGTTGCCAAGAAAAGTGTAAATTGTGCCAACAGTTCGGTAGTAGTTCTGCCGGTGAAGAATATGAAACTGTGGTCGCCGGAAGATCCGTTCTTATACGATCTCGTTTATCAGGTAAAAGATGCCAAAGGCAACGTACTGGACGAGGTGAAATCATACGCCGGTATGCGCAAAGTGCACACAGCCAACGGACGTTTCTATCTGAACAACCAGCCTTACTTCCAACGTCTGGTACTCGATCAGGGATTCTATCCGGAAGGTATCTGGACAGCTCCGAGCGATGAAGATCTGAAGAACGATATCGTATTGGGAAAAGAAGCCGGTTTCAACGGGGCACGTCTTCACCAGAAAGTATTTGAAGAGAGATATTATTACTGGGCCGACAAACTGGGATACATCACCTGGGGAGAATCGGCAAGCTGGATGCTCGATGTAAACAAGGAGCTGGCTGCGCGTAACTTCCTGGGTGAATGGAGCGAAGTAGTGGTTCGTGACCGCAATCATCCCTCACTCGTAACCTGGACTCCTTTCAATGAAACCTGGGGTGGCGGTCCAGATGCTTATGTCCGCCTGGTACGTGACGTATACAACATTACCAAAGCCATCGACCCGACTCGTCCGGTAAACGACGCCAGTGGTGATAACCATGTGATAACAGATATCTGGAGCGTACACAACTACGAACAGGATCGTGCCAAACTGACTGAACAGCTAAAAATGGAAGAAGGTAAAGAGCCTTACCGCAATGCGCGTGACAAGGACTTCCTGGCCGTTTACGAGGGACAACCTTACATGGTTGACGAATTCGGCGGTATCCCCTGGATGGCAGAGAAAGATCGCAAAAACTCATGGGGATACGGTGGTATGCCTGAAAATGCAGAAGCATTCTACAAGCGTCTGGAAGGTCAGATCGATGCTTTTATCGACTCACCGCATGTGACAGGTTTCTGCTATACTCAGCTGACTGACGTGGAACAGGAGAAAAACGGTATCTACTATTATGACCGTACTCCGAAATTGGATATGAAACGAATCAAAGCTATTTTTGAGAAAATAAAATAAAAGGAGTGCCTCCCTATGAGGGGACATTGCAGAAATCTGTTTACCTGTGATGGGATACTTTCATGAAAGGGAGGCTTTCAACTGTTATCTGCTATTTTATTATTTTGCAAATCAATAGTTGAGTCGTTGTCGGGTGTAGGGTATACAACCGGATAGTGGCCTGTAAAGACCGTACCCCCGACTCAATTACTGATTGCCATTATTTAAATACAAGTATGAGAAAATCATTCATTGCCCTCACCTTCCTGCTCGTTCCGGCTTGTCTGTCAGCACAGTTGGGAGGTAAAATCTACCTTCAGAGAGCCGATTCACTCCTTGAACAAGTGCTGTCTCTTTATGAGGTAAAGAAGTATGGATTGCTGATGGAGACTTATCCACGGAATCCCAAACAACAAATTACATATACAGCCAACACCGGTTCGGAAGTTACTCAACAAGAAGTATCCTTCTTATGGCCTTATTCGGCAATGGTGTCAGGTTGCGTATCGCTTTATAAAACATCCGGTAACAAGAAGTACAAAAAACTGATGGACAAACAGATCAAGCCCGGACTCGACTTGTACTGGGATACCACCCGCCAGCCGGAATGTTATCAGTCTTATCCGGCCTTCGCCGGACAAAACGACCGTTACTATGATGACAACGATTGGGTAGCGATCGACTTTTGCGACTATTATGCCGTGACAAAGAACAAAGAGTACTTAAAGAAAGCCATCGCCCTGCACGACTACATCTACTCCGGGTGGTCGGACGAACTGGGAGGTGGAATCTACTGGTGCGAACAGAAAAAGGAATCAAAGAATACTTGCTCGAACGCACCTGCAACGGTTCTTTGCATGAAGCTCTACAAGTTGACCAAAGATAAAAAATACCTCGACCAGGCAATGGCAACTTACCAGTGGACACGCGATAATTTGCGCGATCCGTCGGATTTTGTCTATTGGGACAACAAGAACCTGCAAGGCAAGATCGGTTATGCCAAATATACGTACAACAGCGGACAGATGATTCAGGCAGGTGTATTGCTCTATCAGGCCACCGGTGACGAACAATACCTGAAAGATGCACAACAAACGGCCAAGGGATCTTACGAGCATTTCCTGAAACCGCAACCAACGGTAAAAGGAGAAATGAAGTTTTTCCCGTCTAGCCCATGGTTCAACGTCATCCTTTTCCGTGGTCTGAAAGCCCTTTACGAAGTTGACAAAAACGATACTTATGTAAAAGCTATGATCGACAATGCAGACTATGCCTGGCAGTACACCCGCGATGAAAACGGGCTGCTGAACAACGACTGGTCGGGCAACCGGAAAGACAAGTTCAAAAGCTTGCTGGAAAATTCCTGCATGATTGAACTGTACTCGGAAATCAGCGAACTCTAATATAGATTTACCACAGAGGACACGGAGTTGTAGCTTACTGTTAAACAAGTCAGCATATCTCAAAGAAGATTTCCTCTCATGCTCTCCGTGCACTTTGTGGTAAATTCACAACAGACCTGCACAAACCAATAATCTTACTAAAATGAAAGCAACTACCTCCTTGGCAACTTCTTGCCGCCGACTCCTGTTATGGGGAGTACTCACCCTTCAATGTCTTTTTAGCACCGCCCAAAAACGATTCACTGCCGATGTGGAACAACAAGCGGAAAAAATACTCTCACAAATGACCCTTGACGAAAAACTGTCTTATATAGGGGGTATCAATTGGATGTATACCCGTCCGCTGGAACGTTTCGGCATCCCCCGACTGAAGATGAGCGATGGCCCACAAGGGCTGGGAACACACGGGCCCTCTACTGCTTATCCGTGTGCGCTGATGCTGGCTGCCACCTGGAACGAACAATTGGCTACGGAATACGGAAGCTCCTTGGGTAAAGATTGCCGCGCACGAGGAGTACATGTCCTTTTAGGTCCTGCAGTCAACATTTACCGTGCTCCGATGTGTGGACGTAATTTCGAATATATGGGAGAAGACCCGTATCTCACTTCACGCATGGCAACCGGATATATAAAAGGCGTACAAGGGCAAGGGGTCATGGCTACCATCAAACACTTTATCGCCAATAACTCGGATTATGATCGTGATCATATCAGTTCCTGTCTCTTATACACATCTGACGCTGCCGACGATATGCAGTGTGTAGA
>ENA-OXUB01000645-OXUB01000645.1-human-gut-metagenome-genome-assembly--contig:-NODE-645-length-18338-cov-36.496144_pt1 | contig 18338 bp, 16 predicted proteins | sample MGYA00249345_ERZ652652 | MGnify/ENA primary metagenome ERZ652652 (study PRJEB26925, sample SAMN05826496) | human gut metagenome | biome: ENVO:2100002; feature: ENVO:00000062; material: ENVO:00002003... | reverse complement strand
AAAATATTTTTTGATTTGGCTAATTTTTACTTGACTCTATATAGTTAGTCTCTCTTTTAAAAGATTATGAACTTAGAACTTGAGTGTCAATTATATAATTGTTTATTCTTGCTTAAATGATAAATCAAAAGGCTCTGTCTGGTTGATTTATTTAGAAGATTTAGTTGGCAAAAAGATAGTTTTATACTCGGATTCTATTATTATTTTTATGGAATATAAGCAAAAAGACTATATAAGCTAATCATTTGTCACCCATCAAAGGAAAGCGTAACATTAATGTTGTAAACGTTATCACTTTGGAGGTGGGAAATCAGATGGAGGAAATTTATCAAGCCAGTACAGCAGAAGGTGCAATCGATTTTATAAGTATGTTTGATTTAGAAGAAGCTGCAAAAGAAGTCATACCAAAAGGTGGATATGGTTATATAAGCAGCGGTGCCGGAGATATTTTTACGTATCAGGAAAATGAAAAGGCTTTTAATCATAAGCTGATAATCCCTCATGTATTAAGAGATGTTGAACTGCCGGATACAAGGACGAAGTTTGATGGCGAGGATTTAACAGCGCCTATTATTATGGCTCCAATCGCCGCACATGGATTGGCGAATGTGGCAGGCGAACGAGCTTCAGCCAAAGGTGTTGCCCGTTTTGGTACCATTTATACGGCTAGTTCCTATGCCTCTTGTACTTTGGAAGAAATCCGTGAAGCTGGCGGAGAAGATGCACCACAATGGTTCCAATTTTATATGAGTAAAGATAATGGAATCAATCAAGATATTTTATCTATGGCAAAGCGCAATGGAGCAAAAGCAATTGTGTTGACTGCCGATGCAACTGTTGGCGGCAATCGTGAAACGGATCGGCGCAATGGCTTCACTTTTCCTTTAGCAATGCCGATTGTCCAAGCGTATCAATCAGGAATTGGACAGACAATGGATGCAGTTTATGGCTCATCAAAACAAAAATTAAGCCCTCAAGATGTCGAATTTATTGCCAGCTATTCTGATCTTCCGGTCTATGTTAAAGGAGTTCAGTCTGAAGAAGATGTTGAAAGAGCACTTGGTTCGGGAGCATCAGGAATTTGGGTCTCCAACCATGGTGGACGTCAATTAGACGGTGGGCCAGCATCTTTTGATTCATTACAATATGTTGCCGAAGCAGTGGCGGGAAGAGCACCAATCGTTTTTGATAGTGGTGTACGCCGCGGTCAGCATGTCTTTAAGGCACTTGCCTCGGGCGCTGATTTAGTTGCAATTGGTCGACCGGTGATTTATGGGCTGGCGTTAGGCGGTTCTACTGGTGTACAGCAAGTCTTTGATTTCTTCAAAAAGGAATTGGAAATGGTAATGCAATTAGCCGGTACTCAAACAGTAGAGGATATTAAAAAAATTGTTTTAAGAGAGAATCGTTATTTATAGAAGAAGTCGTTTACATCTATAACTTGCATTTTAGATGTAAAATTTTCTCTGTGACTAAATGATAAATAGCCAGTCGGAAGTTCAAACTCAGTGACTTCAATAAATTGCACAGACTTTTCCAAACAGTCGAAATAGGATAGTTTAGAAATCCTTTCGAAGAATACACAATAGAAGGATAATCGAATGTTCTTATTTCTATCAAACTTGGTAGAATAAGAACATTTTTTTATCGAAAGGGATACCATTATCCTATCTATTTTTGAAAGATCAAGTTAATTTCAAATAGAGTACATTCTAAAAATAATAAATAGAATCAGTTATTTAAAGTTTGTTCTACTACACAATGTTGAGTAGCTTATTCTGTGTTAATAGATGTTTTTCATAGGCGCTTTACTATATGTTTTGTTTTTTTGTATGTTATAAATGAGGCATCGTTTAATTAACTTATTAAAAAAGAAGTGGAGATGACAACAGTGAGAAAATGGTTGATGGGATTAATGGTGATTACAACGGGATTCGTTCTAACTGCATGTGGGAGCACACAATCAAGTGAGGATGATAGCTGGAAAAAAGTTAAGGATAAAAATGAACTGATAGTTGCTACGTCTGGGACACTTTTCCCGTCTTCTTATTATAATGACGAAAACGAGTTGAGCGGCTATGATGTAGATGTAGCAAAGGCTGTTGCAAAGAAATTAGATTTAAAGATCAAGTTTAAGGAATACAATGTTGACGGTCAGGTTACCGCTGTTAATCGCGGAGAAGCTGATTTTGCAGCGAATGATTTTGGTATGTCAAAGGATCGGGCTGAGAAATTTTCATTATCTTCTCCCATTAAATATTCCTTCGACAGTATGATAGTTCGAAAAAATGATGATTCTGGAATTCATTCCTTAAAGGATTTAAAAGGTAAAAAAGCCGCTGGTGAACCCAATAAGAGTTATATGAAAATTGCCGATAAATACGGGGCAAAAGCAGTGACCTACGATAACGCTACAAATGATCAATACTTGACTGACGTAGCTAATGGACGAACGGACGTAATTTTGAATGACTATTACTTGCAAAAGATGTCTCTGGCAGCTTTACCAGATATTCCAGTAAAAATTCTAGAAGATGTTTATTTTAATGCGAATTCTACTGGCTTCCTCTTCGATAAGAAAAATCAGGCGTTAAAAACGAAAGTGAATACTGCACTTGAAGAGTTGAAGAAGGATGGAACGCTAAAGAAAATAGCTGAACAGTATTTCGGTACGGATGTTTCAACAAAACCTAAGCAAGAAGTAACTGAAAAGGTATCGGCGGATTAATGTATATACCAACTATTGATTTAAGCCTAATGTTAGAATCGATTCCTTTTTTATTAAGTGGATTGGGCTATACTATTGGAATCAGTTTGGCGGCATTTTTCTTTGGTAATTTGTTAGGTATACTTATGACCATTTTAGGATTTGTTCCTTTTCGAATAGTAAAACTATTTGTTCGTTTCTATTTATCTTTTTTAAGAGGGACGCCAGCATTGGTTTTGCTGTTTTTACTTTATTTCGGACTTCCATATCAGCTGAATGCAGTAGTAGCGGCGATTATTTGTTTTAGTTTTACCAGCAGCGCTTTTATTGGTGAAATCTATCGCGGGTCGATTGCCGGAGTAAATGCTGGTCAATGGGATGCAGCTTATGCACTAGGAAATCGTTTCTTTCCCACGATGCGTTATATCATTTTGCCACAAGCCTTCCGGATTTCAATTCCAGCTTTGAGTAACGTAGCGATGGACTTGTTAAAAGGTACTTCATTAGCCGCAATGATTACAGTACCTGATATTTTTCAAAAGGCAAAAATCATTGGTGGACGTACTTTTGATTATTTGTCGATGTATCTTCTAGTAGCATTAATTTACTGGCTGCTTTGTATGGGGATCGGCCATACTCAGCATCGACTAGAGAATTATTTTCAGCAAAAATATATTGTGTAATTACATCTTTAATCAAGCAGGGCCTTAAACGGCTCTGCTTTTTTTTGTGCGTTTTTAGATAACATTGATAAACAACTTAAGAAATTGGATAATAGAGGATGTAAATAAATGATGTGAAGAGGATCATAGGATGACAAAGAAAATTATTTTAATTGAAGATGATGAAAATCTTCGTCGAGGAATCTCCTTTTACCTAGAGCAAGAAGGATACGAAGTTATAGTAATTAATCGTGTTCAAGGATCAATCGAAAAGATAAGAAAGAGTTCACCAGACTTAATTATTTTAGATGTCACTTTGCCTGACGGGAATGGCTTTGAACTATGTCAGGAAATTAGGAAATTTTCAGATGTTCCAATTTTCTTTCTGACGGCACATGATTTAGAGTCGGATATTCTCACAGGACTCTCGATCGGCGGAGATGATTACCTAACGAAGCCATTTTCGTTAGCAATTTTAAAGGCGAAAGTTGCGTTGGTTTTTAAAAAGCAAGAGGATCAGTCAAGGAAGATTGAGTTACCGCCTTTTATGCTTAATTTGGATACTCATCGTTTGTTCAAAAATGGCCAAGAGATCCCCATGAGTTCAACAGAATTCCGCCTGATTAATTATTTGATGAAAAATGCTGGGATTGTTTTAGAAAAAGAAGCGTTGCTAGAAACATTGTGGGATGATCAAGGGAAATTTGTTGACGAGAATGCGCTATCGGTTAATACTCGTAGGATTCGAGTAAAGCTTGAAGAGGATCCAAAAAAACCAAAATATATTGAAACGGTTCGAGGGGTTGGATACCTCTGGAAACGAAGGGAGTGATTAAGGGTGCTCTATAGCATAACAGTTTTATTTTTTATATGTATATTATTGATTTTTTTCTTCCAAATGCGAAAGCAGCATGAAAAGGAGTTATTTACTATTGAAGAAGTTTTAGATAGTGTTATAAAGGGAGATTTTCCGAAAAACGCTGATTCTTACCAAGAAGGGCAAGAAAGCAAGTTGATTTTCAAAACATTACGAATCGCAGAAGCAAATCAACTTTATCAAGAAACAGCTGCGCGCGAAAAGCAACGTGTTCAAGAATTAATGGTTGATGCCGCTCATCAAATGCGGACGCCCATCACGAGCATGCTGATGTTCACAGAACTATTGCAAAATAAACAATTACCATTAAGTGAGTCGCAAGAATTCTTAAGACGCTTGTCTTTTGACTCTCAACGTCTAAATTGGTTGGTAGAAGAATTTTTACACATGTCAAAATTCGAAACGGAATCGATGGAGTTAACAAAGGTGTGTCAAAAACTTAGTGAGACAATCCAACAAGCAATTCTTCAAAGCAGTGGAGCTGAGGATGAGCAGAAACGTTTTGTAGTAAAAGATGCAGATGTTGAAATTACTCATGAAATAAAATGGACTCGTGAAGCAATTGGAAACGTGTTAGAAAACGCCATAAAGTACGCCTATGAAGACTCACAAATAGAGATATCGGTCGATCGTCTAATTTCTTATACAAGAATTTCAATCAAAAATTGTGGAAAAACCATTTCTAAAGAGGAATTACCTCAGCTTTTTGCAAAATACTATCGTGGGTCTCAGTATCGAAATACGATCGAAGGGTTTGGGATCGGTCTTTACTTAACAAAATTGATATGTGAGGCACAAGGAGGCTATGTTTTGGCGGATTCTCAAGCAGAACAGACGACGATTTCTCTATTCTTACAGAACTGACAGATTTGTTTGCAGCGACTGACATTTTACTGTAAGAGTCCCTTGCTATAGTTAAAGTATCAAGAGGGGAGGATGTTGGTATGAACGTAGTAATAACGAATCATCTAACAAAAACTTATGGTGAAGGGGAAAATCAGGTTCACGCAGTCGATAATGTAAATTTGACAATTGAAGACAATGAGTTTGTGACGATTGTTGGGACTTCCGGATCTGGAAAAAGTACATTATTAAATCTTTTGGGAGGTTTAGATCGACCCACGTCTGGAGAAATTGAAATTTCTGGAAAGCAATTGAAGCATTTAAGCGAAGAGGAATTAACGATTTTTAGACGTAGAAATGTCGGCTTTGTTTTTCAACAATATAATTTAGTGCCGATTCTAAGTGTTTATGAAAATATCGTACTTCCCATCCAATTAGATGGTAATACAGTAGATGAACCCTTTGTCGATGAGGTAATCAGAACATTAGATTTAAAAGGCCGTGAGAGTCGCTTACCGTCGATGCTTTCAGGGGGACAGCAGCAGCGAGTTGCGATCGCTCGTGCATTAGCAGCCAAACCAGCAATTATTTTGGCAGATGAACCAACAGGGAACTTAGATAGCAAAAGTAGTCAAGATGTTCTTGGTTTATTGAAACAATCTGCAAAGAAATTCAATCAAACTGTTATTATGATCACTCATAATGATCAAATCGCTCAATTGGCAGATCGAGTAATCCGTATCGAGGATGGCAAACTTTTTGATGTGCAGATAACAGGCGGTGACTGGTCATGAAAGAACAGCGACAAGCAATTCATAATTTATGGCTAAATAGTTTCAAAAGCAATCGAAGACGGAATTTTTTTGTTGTATTAGCCCTAGCGCTAACAACGTTATTAATTTCATCAGTTATTGGTTTAGGGATGAGTTTCATTGAAGCAAGTAACAAACAAACGGTTCAACGAGTAGGAACGACAGCTGACGCAAATCTTAATGATTTAACGAAACAGCAAATTGATATTTTAAAAAAAGATGCATCAATTAAAACGGTTGGTACACAGCAAACAATTGGCGCTGTCGATAGTCAACGATTAAAGAACACAAAGATACAAATGGCATTACACTGGTATGATAAAGCGGAATGGAATGGACTAAGAAAAGAAGCAATCAACGATTTCACTGGTAAATTTCCTGAGAAGGAAAATGAAATTATGGCACCGTTGGCGGCGTTGAAGGAATTAGGAATTTCAAAACCAGAAGTAGGCCAGAAAATTTCATTACCGTGTTTGATTGATGGAAAAAACGTTAAAAAAGAATTTGTTTTATCAGGTTATTATAAAGAATACGTGATTGCTCGAGTCGTTGATTTTAGCTATGTATTAGTATCTGATCAATTTGCAGAAAAATACGGATCATCTACCAGCAGTAAGACGTATTCGATCAAGTATAAGGATAGCCATAACCTAGGACAGCAAAATAAGAAGCTTGCGAAAAAATTGAAGCTTAGTGAGACGCAAGAAATAAAGACGACACTGAAAGAGTCTAAACAAAGTGTAACTACATTGATTTTAGGAATAGGGATGTTTTTAGCAATCATTTTAATCTCGGGTGGTTTGTTAATCTATAATGTTTTGTATATTTCAATTGCCAACGACATTCGTTTCTATGGCCTATTAAAAGCTTTGGGGACAACAAAAAGACAATTGCGTAAAATCATTTTTTATCAATCTGTTCTCTTGTCAGTTATTGGTATTCCGATTGGATTAATCGGTGGGTTCAGTATTTCTCATGTACTGATTCCCTTTGTTATGAAGGCTACAAATTTTTCTGAAGCTGTAGTGGTATCGACCCAACCAATAATTTATTTTGGAGCGGGTTTGTTCGCTCTGATGATCATGCTGTTAAGTTCGATAAAACCAGCAAATTATGCTGCAAAGGTTTCACCTATCTTAGCAATCAATTTTACGGAGTCCAAAGTAAAAAAAGGAGATATTCGTTCAAAAAATGGCCGAAAGCTTTATCTAATGGCTTGGAGAAATATTTTTCGGGATAAAAAACGCGCTCTGATTGTCATTATCTCTATGACCTTGGGAATCACCTCTTTTGTGGCGGTAAATACCATCGTCAAAAGTATGGATTTTGAAAAGTTTGTTTTGAGTGAGATGAACTATGACATTATGATTAGTCCAAGCCCTACGAATACCGATAACAAAGAATCTGATTCAAAAAGAACAGAGAAGGAACAGGTGAGTCAGCAATTAGTTCAATTAATAAATAAAAATGAAGATGTAACTTCAGCAGATATTTATTATTCAGAACCGGTTTTAGTGAATTATGACGAACAAAAATTCGCTCCATATATTCGTTCTTATAATAGCTATTTTAAGTATGCAAAAATTGAACAAAAAAAGATTCAGTCAGATGGTTTTAGCGGAGATTTAATCAGCATTGATACCGATGAGTTGGCTAAACTATTGGTAAAAAACAAAGAAAAATCATTTGATCAAACGGCTTTTGAAAACGGAAACATTGCTTACATTCAATCCGATCATCCAGAAGATTTTTCACATATTCCAGAAATACAATTTTCTACAAGTGATAAACAAACACATCAGGTTAAAATTGCTGGTTTTGTACCTAACAATTATTTGGAGTTTCAGACCGGCGGTGCTCCAGCAATGTTTGTCTCAAAACAATACTTGGATAAAATTGCTCCTCATGCTAGTTTATGGAGTGCTAACATTAATATAAATAAAAAAACAGCTGATTTGACCTCTGATCAATTTCAACGTTTTATTGATGAACAATCCGTTTATAGAATAATGACAAAAACAGAAATGAGAAATCGAGCAGTTGAGGAAATTAGCACAATGAGGATGATGGGCAATACGTTGGCTATAGTTTTGGCCTGGATTGGTTTGTTGAATTTCCTCAATATTATTACTACTAGTATTTTGGCAAGAAAACAAGAACTTGCAACTTTAGAAAGTATTGGTATGACTCGTAAGCAAACGAATAAGGTTTTAATGTTTGAAGGGAGTTATTATGCATTGATTGTTGGAGGTCTCGTGCTGACTTTCGGCCTAGGCATTACCTATGCTTTGTATTCGATTGTTAAACGATCAGCTACATACGCTAGCTTTGATTTGCCAATAGTGGAAATCAGTGTCTCGTTATTACTAATGCTCATGATTTGTTTACTGACCCCATACTTAGTGATGAGGTCTTCGGGAAAGCGAAGTTTGGCCGAAAGAATCAAAGAATAATTCTAAAAACTCAAGTATATGAAACATTTTGAATCTTCAAAAGTATACTATTTTGTAAGTGTTCTATCTGAATATCCGACCAGAAGATATGCACATATTAAAAAATAATAACTTAAAAACGAGATGAAGAAAGGAGCTGTGACAAAAGACTTGTCATAGCTTCTTTTTCCGAATAAACGGTGTTCCAGAAGTAGCTTCTTCGGAAATAAGCCGAAATTTCACAAAAATTTGAGAAACAATTTTCGGAAATTCCTTCTTATTTCTTGAAGCTGACCACTTCTGTCACAACCTCTTATTTGCGAAGGATAATCGTCTGTGGCTGGTCTTCTAGAAGAATATTTGTGATAATAAAATAAAAAAAGAAGAGGTGTTTGCGGTGAAAGATGGATTATACTGGGCAGAAAAATTACGTAAGAAAGAAGTCAGCTTTCAGGAGCTATTAACGGATTTTGAGGAGAAAGCACGTAAACAAAATTCGATGCTTAATGCTTTTGTTACTATGATGGGCAATGAAGCGCGAGAAGAGCATCAAAAAGATACTGACCTGTTAAAACGTCCATTCGCCGGTTTGCCAATCCCGCTGAAAATGTTAGGTCAAGAGAAAAAAGGTTGGTTGAGTACATCGGGATCTAAGCTACTGAGAGACCATCGTTCAAGTCGCAACAGTCATTTCACCAATAAACTAATAGAAAATGGATTGGTGCCATTTGCTCAGACTAATACGCCAGAGTTTGGCTTTAAAAACATCACCGACGCCGAGCTTTATGGTCCGGCTAGGAATCCATGGAATCTTGATTATTACTCTGGTGGATCAAGTGGTGGAGCCGCCAGTGCTGTTGCTTCCGGTATTGTTCCAATAGCAGGAGCTAGTGATGGAGGCGGCTCAATTCGTATTCCCGCTTCTTTTTGCGGTCTGATTGGCTTGAAACCGACTCGCGGAACGATGCCTGTAGGGCCAAGCGGTTGGCGCGGTTGGCAAGGAGCAGCGATTGATTTCGCATTAACAGTTTCGATGCGGGACACGGAAAAACTTTTTTATGGAATGCGTGGAATTGATAGTGCAGCACCGTATCAAGCTCCTGAAAAAGCATGGAGACATGAACAGGCTTCCCAAAAAAAGAAACTAAAAATTGCGGTGGTTATTGATTCTCCAATTCATTCAAATGTATCTCATGAGGCCGCCAGCGCAGTTGAAAAAGCACATGATTTTTTATTAAAACAAGGTCATCAGATCGAGATGATTTCCTATCCTATAGACGGAAAAGAGCTAATAGCGAGTTATTATATGATGAACGGTGCCGAGACAGCCGCCATGTTTGCTGGAATCGAGCAAGGGTTAAGACGTCCGGTTGAAAGAAATGACATGGAGCTGATGACATGGGGAATTTACCAGTATGGTAAAAAAATTCCTGCTAGTCACTTTATTCATGCTCTGAATGTGTGGGATCGAGCGGCTTTTATAATGGAGCAATTATTTACTGAATATGATTTGTTATTAACCCCTACAGTTGCGACGATAGCTCCGAAAATAAATGACGATTTACAAAGTCCTGAGATCCGGGATGCTTTGGAAACATCAGCAAACTTAACCGAAAATGAGCTCCATCATTTGATTCATCAAATGTTTGAGAAAAGCCTTGAGATCACACCTTATACCCAATTGGCAAATCTAACGGGACAACCCGCGATCAGTCTTCCAACTTATTTAACTGAAAAGAATTTGCCTTTAGGAATTCAATTTATGGCAGCACGAGGCCGAGAAGACTTGCTGTTACAAATCGGAAAATTGTTCGAAACAGAATATGGCTTCTGTTTACCAGAGTATTATTTAGAAAAATAAATAGAACTATTTGTTCAGACCGACAAAATTAGCTATCAATTTTGTCGGTTCTTTTGTTACACTAATAGAGTGAAAACGTTTCATAATCGGAGGGGATACTAGAATGATTTTGTTAAAGGCTCAGAAAGTAATTACTGGTGATGGAAAGACCATTATTGAAGATGGCGGTATCGTTTATGCTGCGGACAAAATTTTAGCCGTCGGAAAAGCAGAGGCGTTATCGGCGGATTTCCGCAAGCAGAGGTTCGTGATTATGGCAGTGGTACAATTCTCCCTGGATTGATGGATGCTCATATCCACCTTGGCTATTATTGGACGCAACCTGATCTGCATCGGTACAATGATTTTATGATCGCTTACTATGCGCAAAAACAAGCCGAGACTTGTCTAGCCAAGGGCGTAACGACGATCCGTGATTGTTGTGGGCCACAATTTCTGTTAGAAACATTGCGACTAGCAGCTGAAAAAGGATTCGTGAAAGCACCGCGCATCCTACACACAGATCGAGGAATTTGTATCACCGGTGGACACGGACATGAGGATGGTATTGAAGAGGTTGATGGTGCAGAAAATATTCGCCACACAATTCGTCGTCAAAAGAAAGATGGAGCAGATTGGATTAAGCTATTGACAACAAATCGCGATGATATTTGCGAGTTTACTCAAGAAGAATTGAATGCAGGTGTCGAGGAATCACATCGACTTGGAATGAAATGTGTGGTTCATTCAGGGACACAGCCAGGAATTCAAATGTGTATTGATGCTGGATTCGATACCATTGAGCACGGAAACTTTTTAACTGTTGAACAGGCTAAACAAATGGTGAAAAATCGACAATCCTGGACACCTACGATGTATGCCTATCATTTTTTGGCCGAATATAACCAAAAGGTTCAAGAAGTCGGGATCGATCATTCGAATCAGTCAACTGAAACCTATTCACATCACTTAGATTTCTTTGAAAGCTCGGTTCAAGCGTATTCGGAAAACTTCAAAGCAATTTATGATGAAGGAGTAACGATTCTTGCCGGAACCGATATGGTGATGTTAGAAGCGCCAAGTGTTCCAATCGTGGAAGAGTTGGAATTAATGGTAAGATATGGATTAACACCAATCGAAGCAATTCAAACAGCTACACAAAATCCTGCGCGGGTATTTGATTTATCCGAAGTTACAGGTGAATTGAAAACAGGGTTACAGGCAGATATACTTGTTGTAGATGGAGATGCAACTACAGATATTGAGGCATTACGAAATGTTCGACAGGTATTTTTAGCTGGAGCAGAAGTTTAAGAAATAATAATCGCCTCGCCAAATTAAGTGGAAATTTTGGCGAGGCAATTCTTTACATCATTTTTTTTGCTTTTTCTGTATTAGCGAAGTGGAGCTTTGCAAACTTACTTAATAAATCTATTCCACCCTGTCGCAATAGTTTAGCAGCAAGTTCGTCAGAAGGTTTGCCTGCTCCAGAAGGAACTTTTGTCCCTAATTCTAATGAAGCTTTGTCCAGTTCATCAAGAAAGCTTGCACGACTAATAATAGAAGCTGCTGCAACAGAAAGGTGATATTGTTCTCCTTTAGTAACAAAATAGATTTTTTGCTCGACGCGTTGAGGCTCCTGTTTAACGTATTTCATGTAATTAGCTTCGGAAGTGAATTGATCAATTAGGATTGCTTCAGGTTTTGTTGGTGCAATCTGATCTAACAAGAGACGGATTGCTTGATTATGCAATGCGACCTTCATTCGAACAGCATTATATTTCGGTTGAATCTCATTATATTTTTCTGGACTCACGACTAATAAACGATAAGGAATCAGTTCTTTGATCGCTGTTGCCATTTTTCGGATTTGATCGTCAGTAAGCATTTTTGAGTCTTTTACTCCTAAGCGTTTTAAAGCATCAAGATGTTCTTTATCAGCATAGGCGGCACAAACACACAATGGACCGAAGTAGCTGCCATTTCCAACTTCATCACTGCCAAGCACAGCTAATGAGGCAAAATTTTTAGGTAGGCTACTGCTTGTTTTTGCTGCTGAAGGATCTGAGCTTCCCCAACGTGCGGCTTCTTGTTCAGCATTTTTTCCTTGAAACAGGACTTTTCCCGATGTGTAGGCGGTAATACTGGTGCCATTTTTTTTAGCAGAAAATTCACTGTAAGGAACTTTCTTATTTAGAAGATAGTCAGCATAGTAGTTTTTCAGTTTTTTGATTTCCGTTTTTGATAATTTAAGTACAGCAGAACCCATATTTTTTCTCTTTTCTTTAAGTTAATTGGCTTTCAATTGATGAAAGTTGTACATACGAAAGATTTTAGCATATAATATATTAGTGTTTTTGTTATCAGAATATTTTTTATAAAAATTGTTTGAGGAAGGTTGATCGATATGGCGCAAAATCGCTATAAGGCAATCGTTGCCGGTCAGACTTATACTATCATTGGACAAGAATCCAAGCAACATATGGATATGGTTACCGCGTTGGTCAATGAACAGTTAAATGAGATCATGTCGTTATCACCTGGGATTACGCAAGAAAAAGCCACGATGTTATTGGCGATCAATGCGGTCTCAGATCAATTGAAAAAGCAAGAAGCGTTGATGAAGTTGGAAAAACAACAAAATACGCTTGAAGGGCAAGCAGCCCATAATCTAGAGTTAGAAAATCGTATCAAGAAAATCGAAGCAATTGAAGCCGAAGCCAAAGAAATCATGCGGAAAAATGGGAAAGAAAATGTTCCAATCCGAAATCACGTAGAAGCGCAGCAAATCGTTAACGAAAACCGAAAACGTGAGATTCAAAAAAGAGCGGCAAATAAATAAGTGAGGGATACTATGTTAACATTGGTAATTTTATTTGCATTATTACTATCTTTTTACGTGGGTTACCGTCGCGGTACAGCCTACCAGATAGTATTTTCGATTGGATATTTGATATCCTTCGTAGTTGCTCGGATGTTTTATCAGCAATTAGGATCTCACTTGGATTTATTTGTACCTTATCCATCCGTAACAAATGAATCAAAAATGGTCTATTACTCTGTCGAACAAGCTTTTAATTTAGATAAAGCTTTTTATGCTGGAGTGGCGTTTGTCATGATTTTAGTCATCGGTTGGTTGGTGACGCATCTGTTCGCAATCTTTTTTAAAGATTTACTATTCAAAGTGCTTATTCCTCAATATGATGGTATTGTAGCAGGTGTCTTACAATTAATTGTTTGCTATGTTAGTATTTTTCTGATTTTGAAGTTAGCAAGTTTCGTACCGATGGCCTTAATTCAAAATCACATCGAAGGAAGTTGGTATGCTCGGTTTATGATCGAACATTCGCTGTTCTTAAGTTCTTATTTTAATAATTTATGGGTTACAAATATTATTGGATAAATGAAAAACCGGGACGCTGTTTGACAGGTTTCGGTTTATTTATGTATAGAAGGTGAAAAAATGAATGAACGTATTCTAAAAACGTTAGAGTTCGAACAAGTAAAAAAAATGATTCAACAGTATTTAACAACTGAACAAGGGGAAGAAGAAATCCGTCAATTAACACCTTCTAATGATGAGGATACTATCCAGGCATGGCTGGATGAAACGGAAGACGGAATGAAGGTTCAACGCCTACGCGGAGGATTACCAATTCCTAAATTAAACAATATCAAGCCACATATGAAGCGAATTGAAATCGGAGCTAATCTAAATGGATTAGAGCTGGCTGAAGTCTCGCGCGTACTTTCTACTACAAGTGAATTGGTGCGTTTTATTGAAGATTTGAAAGATAGTGAATTAGAATTTTTGCGTTTATATTTCTGGGAAGACCAATTAACCACCTTACCTGAATTGAGTGGAAAACTCCGTCGTTCGGTGGAAGAAGATGGACGTGTACGAGATGAGGCTTCACCCGAATTACGTACAATCCGCAGTCAAATAAGGCGTAGCGAACAAACAATTCGTGAACAATTAGATGGATTAATTCGTGGGAAAAACGCAAAGTATTTGAGCGATAGCTTGATCACAATGCGAAATGATCGATATGTGATTCCTGTGAAGCAAGAATACCGTGGTGTTTTTGGTGGAGTAGTTCACGATCAGAGCGCTTCTGGTCAAACCTTATTCATGGAGCCAAAACAAGTTGTTGAGTTAAACAATCGGTTACGACAGCAGCAAATTGCAGAACGGACTGAGATCGAGCGTATTTTAGCTGAGTTATCTGCAGAATTGGTGGCCCCTCGTAAAGACATTTTACACAACGCCTATGTATTAGGACGTTTTGACTTGATGAACGCTAAAGCACGCTTTGCCAAAGCTCTAAAAGCAGTCGTACCAATGATTAATCAAGAAAATCATGTGTTTTTCAAACAAGCACGTCATCCATTATTAGATCAAGAAAAAGCGGTAGCTAATGATCTTATGATTGGAGAAGACTTTCAGGCTGTCGTTGTTACGGGTCCGAATACTGGTGGTAAGACCATTTCTCTTAAAACCCTAGGCCTTTTGCAGCTGATGGGACAAGCGGGTCTGCCGCTGCCTGTTGGCGAGGAAAGCGAGATGGGGATCTTCGATGAAGTTTTTGCGGATATTGGAGATGAACAATCAATTGAGCAAAGCTTATCGACTTTCTCTTCTCATATGACGAATATTGTTTCAATTTTAGATAAAATTGATGAGCATAGTTTAGTGTTGTTTGACGAACTAGGTGCAGGAACAGATCCACAAGAAGGAGCGGCATTAGCAATCGCAATTTTGGATGCAGTTGGGGCAAAGTCTTCCTATGTAATGGCAACCACTCACTATCCAGAACTAAAGATCTATGGTTATAATCGATCAAATACGATCAATGCAAGTATGGAGTTTGATGTTGATACATTAAGTCCAACGTACCGACTATTGATTGGTGTACCTGGACGTAGTAATGCTTTTGAAATTTCTCGTCGACTTGGATTAGATCCATTAGTGATCGAAAATGCTAAACAAATCATTGATGAAGAAAGTCAAGACCTGAACGAAATGATTTCTGATTTGGAGAATCAACGAAAGGCGACGGAAACAGAATATTTGGAGATTCGTCATTATGTAGATGAATCTGAGAAATTATATAGAGATTTGAAAAATGCCTATTCCTATTTCTTCGATGAACGAGAAAAAGAAATGGAGAAAGCTCGTAAGAAAGCTAATAAGATTGTTAGTGAAGCTGAAGAAAATGCAGAAAAAATCATTAAGGATATCCGTCAGATACAATTGGACGGCCAGAGAAATGTAAAAGAACATCAATTGATTGACGCAAAGACCCAATTGGCTGATCTTAAACAAGATGAAAATCTTAAGAAAAATAAAGTATTGCAAAAAGCTAAAGCAAAGAAACAATTTAAACCCAACGATGAAGTGATCGTTGAAACATATGGACAACGTGGAACACTGATTAAAAAAGTCAGCGATAATGAATGGCAAGTCCAACTAGGGATTTTAAAGATGACTGTCTCTGAAGATGATATGACTTTGACTACCCCGATTGAAGAACCAAAGCAGCGTGTAATCACTGGTATTCAACGAGGCGCTAGTTCCAAAGTAAAACCAGAGCTGGATTTACGTGGAAAACGCTATGAGGAAGCCTTAGCAGAAGTGGATCAATACATTGATGCAGCCCTTTTAGCAAACTTTGCTCAAGTTCGAATTATTCATGGTAAGGGAACAGGGGCACTACGTAAGGGAATTACTGACTATTTAAAAAATAATCGGAATGTTCAGAGCTTTGAGTTTGCCCCTGCAAACCAAGGTGGAAGCGGTGCGACGGTGGTAACCTTTAAATAGTTTACAAGTGTAAGCAGAACAGTAGCGAAGAAAATGGGACCGTGCTATACTACTTTTAGTAAGAAAAACAGATGCTAATTTTTAACGCATCTAAGTTATAATAGGAGGAATTCAAATGTCACAAGTAGTTACTGATAAAACTTTTAACGAAGAAACAGATAACGGTCTTGTTTTGATCGACTTTTGGGCAACCTGGTGTGGGCCTTGTCGTATGCAAGCACCGATCTTAGAACAATTATCCGAAGAATACGATGAAGATGAGTTCAGAGTTGTAAAGATGGATGTGGATGAAAATCCAGAAACACCAGCATCCTTCGGCATTATGAGCATCCCAACACTGGTTTTGAAAAAGGATGGACAAGTTGTTGATAAAGTCATCGGTGTTCATACGAAAGATCAATTAAAAGAGCTTATCCAAGCTCACATGTAGGAAATTGAGCTGGGCATTTTGTCCAGCTTTTTTGTCAGTTTAGTTTTAATCTAATGATGTAGCTCGGAAGGGAAGCAACTTATGAACGAACGAATCAAAAATAAATTAGCACTTTTACCAGATCAACCGGGCTGTTATCTGATGAAAGACAAAAACGGTACGATTATTTATGTCGGAAAAGCTAAAATCCTAAAAAATAGGGTACGCTCTTATTTTACTGGCAGTCACAATGCCAAGACAGAGCGGTTAGTCAGTGAAATCGTGGATTTTGAGTATATCGTAACAGAATCCAATATCGAGGCATTACTACTCGAGATTAACTTGATCAAGAAAAATGATCCCAAATACAACATCATGCTGAAGGACGATAAAACCTATCCTTTTCTAAAAATCACCAATGAAAAATATCCTCGTTTGATGATTACTCGAAAAGTCTTGAAGGATAAGGCTCATTATTTTGGCCCATATCCCGATGTGAATGCAGCTAATGAAACAAAGAAATTATTGGATCGATTGTTTCCATTAAGGAAGTGCAAGCCGTCACAAAAAACGCCTTGTCTTTATTATCATTTAGGACAATGTTTGTGTCCTTATGCTTTTCACGTTGATCCTCAAGTTTATAAGGACATGGTAGAAGAAATCAAACGCTTTTTAAATGGTGGCCACACAGAGATTCAGAAGCAATTAGAAGAAAAAATGAAACTGGCAGCTGCAGTTATGGAGTTTGAAAAGGCAGCGGAATACCGTGATCAGATTAGAGCAATTGAAACAGTCATGACAAAACAGAAAATGACGAATACTGACTTGGTGGATCGTGACATTTTTGGTTATGCGACAGACAAAGGCTGGATGTGTGTACAGGTATTCTTTGTCCGTCAAGGGAAACTAATTGAGCGAGATGTTTCGATGTTTCCATTTTATAATGATGCAGAAGAGGATTTTTTAACCTACATTGGACAGTTTTATCAAGAGAATGAACACTTTATTCCTAAAGAGGTTTTGATTCCTGATAATATTGACAAGCCTAGTGTTGAAGCGATGCTGGCAACAAAAATTTTACAACCACAACGTGGAGAAAAGAAAAAGCTAGTAAAATTGGCAGGGAAAAATGCTCAGGTCGCTTTGAACGAAAAATTCGATCTAATTGGTCGAAGTGAAGCGCGAACGATTGGTGCGGTTGAAAAATTAGGCGATGCTATGAATATTCCCGCACCGATTCGAATTGAAGCTTTTGATAACTCTAATATCATGGGAACAGATCCAGTATCTGCCATGGTAGTTTTTATTGATGGGAAACCTGCTAAGAAAGAGTATCGCAAGTATAAAATCAAAACGGTCAAGGGACCAGATGACTATGCGTCCATGCGTGAGGTCATTTATCGTCGTTACTCTCGGGTATTAAAAGAAGGATTACCATTCCCAGATTTAATTGTGATTGACGGAGGGAAAGGCCAAGTTGATGTCGCGAAAGATGTATTAGCTAACCAATTAGGGATTGATATCCCAATCGCGGGTCTAGCAAAAGATGATAAACACAAGACGAGTGAGTTGCTATTTGGACCAGAGTTGAACGTAGTGCCTTTGGAACGCAATTCACAAGAATTTTTCCTGCTGCAACGTATTCAAGATGAAGTCCATCGCTTTGCGATTACTTTTCATCGCCAGCTGCGCAGTAAAAATAGTTTTGCCTCAAAACTGGATAATATTGATGGATTAGGTCCAAAACGTAAAAAAATGTTGCTGAAGGAATTTAAGTCACTAAAGAATATCCAAGCAGCAACCGTAGATGAGTTACAAGAAGTAGGTTTGCCAAAACAGGTAGCTGAAAATACATTTAATCAATTGCAAGAAAAATAGGCTCTTTGTCAAATAGGACTGATAGAGTGATATAAGAACATCTAAGTTAGAATT
>ENA-OXUB01000644-OXUB01000644.1-human-gut-metagenome-genome-assembly--contig:-NODE-644-length-18343-cov-43.542870_pt1 | contig 18343 bp, 11 predicted proteins | sample MGYA00249345_ERZ652652 | MGnify/ENA primary metagenome ERZ652652 (study PRJEB26925, sample SAMN05826496) | human gut metagenome | biome: ENVO:2100002; feature: ENVO:00000062; material: ENVO:00002003... | reverse complement strand
AAGTCAAGGACGAGGACATCTGGCGTCTGTTCAAGGACGAGTACCTGCCGGTCGAGGAATCCGGCGCCACCGCGGCCGGTGTCGTGGTCGGCGACAGCAAGGACGAGACCCTGAAGCAGTGGGGCCGTCTGAAACTGCTGAAGGTGTCCGTCTCCTCCGGCGAGGATGGTTCCGACACCGTGCTCAAGGCCAGGATTCTCGACCGCGGCGTGAACGTTGGTGTCGACGAGCCGGTGGAGCGTGAGGTCTCCGGCATCGGCAACGGTCCGATCGCCGCCTTCCTCAACGCCGTGAGCAACTTTGGCATCGAGGCTTCGGTGATGGATTACGTGGAGCACACCATGTCCGTCGGCACCGATGCCATGGCCGCTTCCTATGTGGAATGCCAGATCGGCGAGGAAGACAACACGAGCATCGTGTGGGGCGTCGGCATCGATACCTCCATCGTCACCAGCTCGCTGAAGGCCATCATCTCGGCCATCAACCGTTCCGAGCGCTAAAGCCCTGGCGGGCGCTGGCTGCGGACTAGTCCGGTCCAGTTCCGGCCCGCAAACTGTAATCCCCGTACGGTTCTCCCATTCCGGGCCCCTTCAAGGCCCCAAAATGGAAGAACGGTATGGGGATTCCGTTTTGGTGGCGTTGAGGCCCTGAAACTGGAAGAGCAGCGCGGGGACTATGGAAATGGATGGCAGGAGCCCTCTGGAATGGAACAGCAGTACGGTTACGGATTCCGAGACCGCCTGATGCGCACGAACACTGATTTACATCGTTGTATACCATATGACGTACGCTTGAAGGCATCCATATAGTTCCATAATTGGAAGGTAATGCAATGACACAGGCGCGACTTGTTGTCGATGATGATTTTATTGTGGCCGCGGTGAACGACCGACTGTTCGGCTCCTTCGTGGAGCATCTGGGCCGCTGTGTGTATACGGGCATCTACGAGCCGGGCCATCCGACCGCCGACGAGCACGGATTCCGCGGCGATGTGCTGGATCTTGTTCGCGAGTTGGGTGCGACTACGATCCGCTACCCGGGCGGCAACTTCGTTTCCGGCTATCGCTGGGAAGACGGCGTCGGCCCGAAGGAAGACCGCCCGCGTCGCCTCGATCTGGCCTGGCACTCCACGGAAACCAACGAATTCGGTCTGCATGAGATGGCCGACTGGATGGACAAGGCTGGTGGCAACGAGCTGATGGAAGCCGTGAATCTCGGCTCCCGCGGCCTTGAGAACGCCCTGGATCTGCTGGAATATGCGAATGTTCCGTCCGGTACGGAACTGTCCGAACGCCGTCGCGCCAACGGCGCGGACAAGCCGTTCAACATCCGCATGTGGTGCTTGGGCAACGAAATGGACGGCCCGTGGCAGCTCGGCCACAAGACCGCGGAGGATTACGGCACTCTTGCCGCATCCGTCGCCGCCGGCATGCGCCAGATCGACCCGGATCTGGAATTGGTGGTGTGTGGCTCTTCCTCGCATGGCATGCCGACCTTCGGCGCTTGGGAACGCACGGTGCTCGAGAAGACGTACAACAACGTCGATTTCATTTCCTGCCACGCGTATTATGCTCCCGCACGTCGTGAAGACGGTTCCCGCGACATGGCCAGCTTCCTCGCATCCGGCGTCGACATGGACGGCTTCATCAAGGACGTCGCCGCCGTCATCGATTCCGTCAAGGCAAGCCTGAAATCGAAGCATGATGTGTATATCAGCTTCGACGAGTGGAATGTGTGGTATCAGCAGGATGAGCCGAGCAAGACGCCTGAGGGCATCGGCAATTGGCCGGTCGCTCCGCGCCTGCTGGAGGATATCTACTCAGTCGCCGATGCGGTGGTGTTCGGCGATCTGATGATCACGCTGCTCAAGAACGCCGACCGCGTGCACGCCGCCAGCCTCGCGCAGTTGGTGAATGTGATCGCGCCGATCATGACGGAACCGAACGGCCCGGCATGGCGTCAGACCACGTTCTATCCGTTCGCGCAGACCGCGCGCTTGGCCAAGGGCGGCACGGTGCTGGAGCCGAAGCAGGATTCCGACCAGACCGCGACTGCGAAGTACGGCGACGTCGACGCCGTGAATTCGGTGGCCGTACGCTGCACCGACGGTTCGCTGGCGGTATTTGCGGTGAACCGTTCGCTGGATGAGGCCGCAACATTTGAAGTGCGCCTTCCGGAAGGATTCGCGCCGCAGTCCTGCTCCACGCAGACGCTGCATGACGACGACATTTTTGCGGCCAACACGCTCGAGCAGCAGAATCGTGTGACGCTGCACGAGAATGACAGCATTGCGATCGACGCTGACGGCAATGCGGCGACTATTTCGCTGCCGCCTGTTTCCTGGACGGTCATGCATCTTCGCTGATCGATAGTGCGATCGCTGATTGATGCATCGATAGAAATTGCGTAATAATGCGGCCCTGCCTGCATCCGACATATTCGCCGGATGCAGGCAGGGCCGTTTCGTTAGTACCAATCAGGATTGATCGGGGGTTGGCGCAGGTTGATGTTTCACGTGAAACTGATGATTATGCCGTGCGCCCCACAGTGCTTGATTGCCGCCGATTGCAGTGAAGACGAGCGTCTGTCGCCCGTCGAGTTCACGCGGCAGCTGCGCGAAGACACCGGTATAGGTGACGCCGTCGATAGTGATTTCCATATCACTGGCGCAGCATCGCACACCGGCCGGCGTCGCTCCAAGCAGGCGCCAGGATCCACGGGAGACCGGCCCGTCAGTGGATCGGGGCAGATTCGCCTCCGGGGTGTCGAAGAAATCCACGGCGCCACCGCTGGTGACGCGGCCGTCGGCGTGCAGTGTGACGGTCTGCGGCGTATTGATGCCGTAGTAGGTGCCGTCAGCGTTACGCTTGCCGTTAAAATAGGTGTGAGGATCATGGAGCACGATATCGTATTCGCCGCAGAGCGTCTGCGTCATGTCGTTAGTGCCGTCGCAATGAGGCGGCGTCGCCACGGCTCCTTGGTATTCGTACGGCGCCGCGGCCAGCCATCCGTCTTCCGTCGGCAGCAGCTCTCGCACATGCGTCTCGTAATCCTCGTCGTCTCCGCTGTGGAAACGCTCGGCGAAACGCGTGTGGTATGTGAGGAACAGACGTCCGTCGCTACGGCGGCGCAGTACGGAATTATGGCCTTGCGACACCTCCACGTCTTCCAACGTTGAAGGGCCTCCATCCCAAAGTATGGAAGAGGTGAGACGGATGCCTGTGCCCTTCTCGTGATTATCCGGTATCTCACCGTTGGAAATGGCGGGGTTGCCGAACTGGTCGACATAAGGCCCCAGCAGATGGCGGGAGCGGAATAGGCGGATCTGGTAGCCGCCGGCACGGCCCAGCCAGCCATACGACATGAACAGGTACCACCAGCCGTTTTTGCGCACGAAGTATGAGCCTTCGCCGGAATTCCAGTATCCGCCGGCGATCTTTACGCCGTAGTACGGGTCGGAGGAATCCTTGCGCAGCGGATATACCATACCGTAGTCGCGCAGGCCAGTGGTTGGGTCGAGCTTGATCATCCAGATGCCGCCGAACCAGGAGCCGACGCTCATCCACATCTCGCCGTGCTCGCATATGATGGGCGCAGCGTCGATCGCGTTGATGCGTGTGTCTTTCAGTGACTGGTATCGGGCGAGGTCGCCGTGCGCCTCTTCGCCGAGCACACGAGGCACGTCGGTGGCATCGACGTTATCCGGGGTGAATCCCGAATAGACGACCGGGCCGACATACCGCCAGTCGCCGTCAAGGCGATCGGCGACCAGCAGCACGATGACGGAGCGGAATTCGTGGCCGTTCACGGACATATACATGCACCATTTGTTCATGGTCGGGTTCCAGATCACATCCGGGGCCCAGGTGTTGCCCAGCAGGTCGGGATTCTCCGGCTGCTTCGGCCACGCCTGCCAGATGTCGCCGAGCACGGAGTATGGGTTGCAGCTCAGATTGTTCTCGAAACGTTCCCAATGCACCATGTCGGTGCTGCGCGCACAGCGGCGATGCGTGCCGAAGATGTAGTAGACGCCGTTATCTTCGACAATTGCCGGATCGTGGATGGCGATGCGGCTGTGGGCCAGTGGCATGTCGATTTCGTGGGCTTCGGGCGAAGACGTGGTGTTGCTATCCATATTGGTGAAAATCGCTTCCTTCCTCAAATCATTTCTGGGAGCCCCAAATGCACACGTTGTTGCCGACTGCGCTGAAGGTCATGACTTCCTTCTGGTCCTTGTCACGTGGCAATTCGTCGAACGCGCCGTTGTAGGTCACGTCACCGTCTTCGCCTGTCAGCGTGATGGTCATTTGGTTGGATCCTTCCGTGGCTTGCCAGGTGCCGGTCTGATCACCGGAGACGGTCCCGTCCTCGTTCAACGTGATGTTGACGGGTTTGTTGACTCCGCGATAGTCGGTGCTGGTCTTGTCGGTAACCTTCTTCGGACCCTTGAAATAGGTGCTCTTGTCGTGTGTGACCAATTCGTAGTCGCCGGTAAGGTCGGCGGCGTCGTATCCCTGCTGGTCGGCCTTGGTGCCGGTGTATTCGTAAGGCGCGGCGACCAGCCATCCGTCGGAAGTGGTCAGAAGTTCGCGCACGCGAACCTCATGTTTTTCGCCGGAGCCGGAGAAACGGGTGTGGTATACGAGATAGATGGTTCCGTCATCATCCACCAGGACGGAGTTGTGGCCCTGCGATACCTCGATGTTGGCATTATCGTTGCCGCTCCACTGAATCGAGCTCATCAGTCGGATACCGGTATCACTTTGCCAGTTGTTGCCGATGGCGCGCGTGGAGACAGCGGTGTTGCTGGCTTCATCGACATACGGACCGGTGATGTTCTCGGAACGGAACATGCGGATCTGGTAGCCGCCGGTCTGTTGAAGGTTGCCATATGAGGCGAACAGATACCAGTAACCGTTGGTGTGGATCAGATAGGAGCCTTCGCCGGAGTTGCCGAAGCCTCCGCCAAGTTTGATGCCATAGTAGGCATCGGACTGGTTGGACACGGTTTCATAGGTGGTGCTGTAGTCGCGTAGGCCAGTGGCGGAATCGAGCTTGAACATCCACATGCCGCCGAACCAGGAGCCGAAGGTCATCCACATGTCGCCGTTGTCATCGGTTTTCACGCACGGATCGATGGCATTGATACCGGTGTCGGTCTGCGAGGCGTAACGAGTCAGATCGGCGCCTTCGCCCAGAACTTTCCAGACGTCGGTTTTGCCTGCATTGACCTTTTCGAAGCCTGAGTAGACCACGGGGCCGACGTAGGTCCAGTCGCCTTCGATGTCGTCGGCGGTGAGCAGCACGATTACGGAGCGGTAATTATCGCCGTTGATGGACATGTACATGCACCACTTGCCCATCGTTTCGTTCCAGACCACGTCGGGGGCCCACATATTGCCTTTGACGTCCGGATTCGTGGACTGCTTGGCCCAGCCTTCCCAAATGTCTTTGAAGACCTTCTCGTAGTCGGTGCTCAGATTGTTGGTGAAGGTGCTCCAGTTGATCAGATCGTCGCTTTTGAGCCAGGCGCGGTGCGAGCCGAAAATATAGTATTTGCCGTTGGCCTTGACGATGGAGGGGTCATGCGATTCGCCGCGCTTGATGCTGGCGGTGCTGGTTTCGCTGGTTTCGGCTTTCGACGATGCGGACGATTGCTTCGTCGAATTGCCGGAGCATCCGGCGAGCGTTCCCACCAGCATGGCTGCGGCGATGATGCCTGCCGCGATCTGCTTTGCTGTTGTACGGAGTTTCATTTTTTCCCCTTCCTTGCGGATGATGCGATTTGTACAACGATGTAATTTCTTGTATAGTGTACAACGTTGTAAAGAAAAGTCGAATCATAGGGGGTTTCTCGATGTCGAGTTCCTACGAATTGCTGTGCTACACGCGCGAAGCCACCAGCCGCGAAGAGGCGAATAACGAGGATATCGCCTACAGCATGCACCTTGCGTTGCGTGCCGACGGGGCCACCGAGTGGGAGCCGCTCAACGAGAATTACGGCGTTTTCTTCGCCGCCGGTGTGCCTATCCAGGCCGCATCCTCCGAATCTCGCCGCGCCTGCGTCGCCGCGGCGCATTTCGTCGCCGATCCGTTCGACGAGGCCCGTCCGGCCACCGATGCCGTCGCGTACGGCGCTGTGATGCCGGGAATCGACATCACGCTCAAATCCTTGAAGGATCCGTATCTGTTCCGCCTCACGGACGGACGATTCGCTCTCGCGGCCACCCGTACCGCGCGTGGGGGAGCGCCGGACGGGTCCGAGCGATCGGCGTTTCTGTTGGCGCTCAGCGACGATCTGACGGCTTTCACGCAGCTTGGATTGGTGATGCTGCGTACCGGCGGCGGCGTCAATCGTCCGTCTGTCGCATTCGACGCGGACGCCTCCCGTTATGTGATTTCCTGGATTTCGGATGATGGCGATGCGCGTTCCGCAAGCGTTGCCGATATTGTCGCCGCGGCCGAATCCGGCGAGCCGCTCGATGTTGCGGAAGCTGTGGTATCGGCGAAATCCTACCATTTTGGCGACCTTTCGGGCGATTGCGATATTCCCAATGCCGTTCCTGGAAACGTGATTGATATCACCGAAGAAGAAGCGTCGAAACTCATCGAACGTTTCGGTCGTATTTACAACGTTGGAACATCGGTGGCGGCGCAACATATCGATGCGGCCATCAGCGGCGAAGCGGCCCGTGAAGCCGTGCAGGCACTCGCCAAGGTCCGCGCCGATCTCGTCTACAGCGACGGTTCCGGTGCCACCCGTGCCGTGGATTGGAACAAAGACGAACTTGAGGCGATTGCGCAGGACGCCGCCGAAGGCAAGCTCCAGCCGGGCGACACGCGCACGGTGAGCGGCCGCATCCGCCAAACCGTATACCCGGTGCCATTTGCCGTGGAGCGTGCGGACCCGTCGGTGTTCGCTTGGAATTTCAACGGCAAGCCGATGTTCATGTTCATCGCCACCGACGATACCGACGGCAACTGCGTCGATCCGAACGATGGCGCCACGCATATGCCGTTGCGCATCGCCGACTCCATCGAAGCACTTTCCGACGCGGCGGGCGGCCGTGCCAAGGAAATCGATCTGCTCAAATGCGGTGATTACAACGCTGAAGGACGCGCCATGACCGGCTGCTTCTGGGCGCCGGAACTGCATGTCATCGATGGAAAACTGTCGGTGCTCTTCATGCCATGCTTCGATGGGCCGGCCGCCAATCCAGACGGCACGCCCAACGATCGCGCGGGCAAGCCGGACATGTGGACGGGCAGCTGCCATATCATGCAGCTCAAGCAGCATTCCGACGGCACGGATTTCGATCCGCGCGAACCCGAAAACTGGACGGTGCCGAAGCCGATTCTCACACCGACCGGCGGCGTGCTCAATCCCATCCAACGTATCTCGCTCGACATGACCGTCATCAGCGATTCCGGCCGCTGGTATTACGCGTGGCAGCAGGTCGGCAGCATTTGGATCGCCAGCTTCGATCCGGCCCGTCCGGAACGGCTTACCTGCGAGCCGAAGCAGGTCGTTGTGCCGGAATTCGCGTGGGACAATATGATTGCCGAAGGTCCGAACGCCATCGTGCATGATGGCACGATCTACCTGATTTATTCCGGCTCGCTGGTCGGCATTGACTACACCACCGGTCTGGTCACCGCTCCGGCCGGGCAGGACGCCGATCTGACCGATCCGAATGTGTGGACGAAGCTCGACTATCCGCTGCAGAAATCCGGAGTATACAACGGGCAATGGCAGCTCGGCACCGGCCATGGCATGTGGTCCACCGACGAGGACGGCAATCTCATCTATGTATTTCACAATGCGGAATACGAGAATGGACGGTATGGCGGCCGCGACGCCCAGGTGCGCCGCGTGCACTGGTCCAAGGAGGGTATGCCGATACTGGACATGCAGGCGGCGGAAGAGCTCAATCCGGACTATGCTGATATAACGATGAAAATCGTGGTTTCCGGCAATAAAGGCTGATTCCGTTGGCTTCAGCGCCGCAAGGGGCGAAAGCCGGTGTTGGGGCCGAATGTATGAGACGTTTTTGGTGAAAAGGGGTTGACATGCCGAAGCAGAATGGCGCCAACGGCGAGCACGTGGTGACCATGCGCGAGGTCGCGAAAGCGGCCGGCGTATCGATCAAAACGGTGTCCAATGTGGTCAACGACTACGAGTTCGTTTCCCGGGCCACGCGAGACAAGGTCAACAAGGCCATCGACGAGCTTGGCTACACGTTGAACGTGTCCGCGCGCAATCTGCGCAGGGGGCAGACCGGCATCATCGGCCTCGCCATTCCCGATCTGCAGATGCCGTACTTCGCGCAGCTTTCGTCGCTGGTCATCGAAGAGGCCAAGAAGCTGGGCCTGCGCGTGATCGTCGAGCCGACGCAATACTCGCGCGAAGGCGAGATTGAGGCGTTGCACGGCTCCCAGCAGACGATGATCGACGGCCTGATCTACAGTCCATTGGAACTTGATCAGGATGATGTCGACCAATTGGACGTGGACTATCCGCTGGTGCTTGTCGGCGAACGCATCTTCACCGACAAGGTGGACCATATTGCCACGGAAAACGTGGAGGGCGCCAAGCGTGCCACGTCGTATCTGCTGCAGACCGGTTGCAAGCGCGTGGCCGTGGTCGGCGTGCATCCGGGCGAGAAGGTCGGTTCCGCCGCGCTGCGTTATCAGGGTTATCTTGAGGCGTTGGAAGAGGCCGGCGTCGAGTTCGACGAGCGTCTGGTGGTCGAATCGGGCATGTGGCATCGTAGCGATGGTGTGCGCGTGATGAACGCGCTGCTTGATTCCGGCGTGGTTCTCGATGGCGTCGTCGCGTTGAACGACATGCTTGCTTCCGGCGTGATGCATTCGATTCAGATGCACAATCTGCGCATTCCCGAAGATATTTCGGTGATCGGTTTCGATAATTCCGACGATTCGCAGTATTTGTCTCCTGCGTTGACGTCGATTGCTCCCGGTCTTGAGGCGGTGGCCCGCCTGTCGGTGAAATTGCTGAAGGATCGTATCGACGGGGTCTCGCCGTCGCAGGATCTGAAGCCGGATCAGAAGGTGTTCCGCAAGGTTTCGTCGTCGTTGGTGGTGCGTCAGTCCACCAAGCTGCCCACGAATTCCTTGGTGGTGTGATCTTCCTTCCTTCTTTTTCTTCTTCTTTTGGAAGGAAGGAAGTGATTGGCACCTCGGCGCTGGCGTCCGGTTTTTTTACGGATTGCCGGTGCCGAGGTTTTTGTTTTCCCTTTCTGACGATTGCCTGTTGCCGGGTATTGCGATGTGATTCGTTGGATATGCGGCTGCGAGAAACACGCGGTGCATTTCTCCGATTTGTTACAACGTTGTAATAGTGATATATTCAACGTTGTAAATTACTGGAACAACGGATTGAAAAGGACTAGACATGGCTGTTTACAACAATCCGATCGTGCTTCAGCGAGCAGATCCTTGGGTCCTCAAAGTTGACGGCGAGTACTACTTCACTGGCTCCGACCCGGAATACAACTGCATCGCCATTCGTCACGCATCGAATATCAACGACCTGCAGAAGGCCCCTGAGACTGTGGTGTGGCGCAAGCATGAATCCGGCCCGGCGAGCATCTACATCTGGGCTCCGGAACTGCACCGCATCAACGGCGCTTGGTACATCTACTTCGCAGGCGCCGCAACGGATTTCGAGGCCTCCGGCCTACCGACCCACCGCATGTTCGTGCTGGAGAACACCGACGACGATCCGACTTCCGACAACTGGGTGGAGAGGGGCCAGATCATCACCCCGATCGACTCCTTCGCACTTGACGCCACCACCGAAGTGATCGATGGCGTGCAGTACTTGGTATGGGCGCAGAAGGATCCCGCCATCGAAGGCAACTCCAATCTGTATATCGCCAAGATGGCCAATCCGTGGACGCTGGGCAGCGAGCCCGTCATGCTGACCAAGCCGGAATACGACTGGGAATGCATCGACTTCCTGGTCAACGAAGGACCGGCCTTCCTGTTCCATGAGAACAAGATCTACATCACGTATTCCGCCTCCGGCACCGGCGTTCCGTACGCCGTGGGACTGTTGGCCGCCGAGCGCGGCAGCGATCTGCTGGACAAGGCCTCCTGGACTAAGAGCCCGGTGCCGGTGTTCAAGACCTGCGCCGAGAACGGTCAGTATGGTCCGGGCCACAATTCATTCACCAAGTCCGAGGACGGCACCGAGGACCTGATGATTTACCACTGCCGCAACTACACGGAAATCAAGGGCGATCCGCTGTTCGACCCGAATCGCCACGCGCGCGTCGGTGTGGTCAAGTGGACCGCCGACGGTCCGGATTTCGGCGTGCCGGAACCTGATAATCTATGGACTCCGACCACTACGGACGTGCTGCCTGCTGATGGTGGCCCACTCGCTGGAACTCTGGCTGTAGCTCGCTGAAGGGCGCGGTTGGAGGGGCCTTGTAAATGAGGCTGGAGTTTGTCGGCGTGTATAGATTGTACAACGATGAAAAAGGTTGTATAATCATAATTACAACGTTGCAAAAGCAGCGAAGCTGACAATCGCAAACAAAGAAGTTAGTGAACGGCAAAAGCAATGTTGAAAGGAACGATCTTGGGGGAGCCCAAGGGAAAAGGAGAAAACATGAAAATCAAGAAGGGAACCAAGGCGCTTGCGGTCGCGGCGTCCTTGGCGATGATGGCTACTGTTGGTCTGTCTGCTTGTGGCGGTAGCAGCGATGATGTGCAGAAGACTGCTGACGGTAAAGTCAAAATCACAATGTGGCATGGCTTCTCTGAAGCTGATGGTAAGACCCTTCAATCCATTGTTAAGGATTTCAACAAGTCCCAGGATAAGTATGAGATTGATGCGCAGCTGCAGCCATGGAGCACCATTGGCGAAACCATGGTGACCAAGATTACTTCTGGTGATGGCCCTGATTTCGTGACGACTGGTGCAGATAACGGTCAGGGATGGTCCATTGATGGAACCTTCCAATGTGTTTCTGACTTCTACAAAGATTCTAAGTACGATACCAAGAACTACATCGATAATGTTGTTCAGCAGATTACCTTTAAGATTGATGGCAAGCAGGAGAAGTGCGGCGTGCCTATGGGCTATGCGCCAACCGCAGTCTGGTATAACACGGATATGTGGAAGGCTGCTGGACTGACTGATGCAGATGTCCCAACCACTTGGGATCAGCTGCTTGATGTCGCAAAGAAGCTTACCAAGTCCGATGGCTCTCAGTATGGCATTGCGCTTCCCGATGTGGGCTGGGCCCCATTCCTGAAGGGCAATGGTTCGGGCATCTACACCACCAAGGGCAAGGTCTCTATCAATTCCAAAGAGAATAAGGCCTTCCTTGAGAAAATGCGTGCTTTCTATAAGGGCGGTTATTCCGTCAGCGGTATGGATGAGACTGCAGCTCGTGAGTCTTTCGAATCTGGTCAGTCCGCAATGGTGATTGTTGGACCGTGGGAGGACCAGGCTGCGACGGATAAGGGCATTAACCATGATCTGTTCCCGGTTCCGTCTGGTGAGGGCACTTATGTGTATCCGGATGGTACTAAGGGATCCAATACTGGTTCTACTGGTCTGTATTGGTGGGTCACTTCTCAGGTTGGCGACTCCGCTAAGAAGCAGGGAATTTATGATTTCTTCAAGTTCTATAACAATCACGACAATCAGGTAAAGTGGTCGCTCGGCTCCGCTTATCCGCCGAACAACACCACGGTCAAGTCTGATGAGCTTTCCAAGCGTCCGCTGATTGCAAAGATCGCTGAGAATACGGATAAGTCTTTCATCGGTATTGCTGGTCTTAAGGGTGGTTTCGGTGATATCTCCGCAACGGTCGATACCTTGACATCTAATACCGCTCGTACTGATGATGATATCCAGAGCCTGATGAATGACGCTGAATCTAAGATTCAGGGTTATCTCGACGAATACGCTGAGGACTGATTGGGAAATCAGCGCCATCTGAGGCACTTGAATGAATTGGTCCGGTCGATCAATGCATAAAGGCCACGATACTGGACTCGTGCCTGTAACGTGGCCTTTATGATTCATCCAGTTCATCAAGGCCTGTTTTTATGAATTATTTTGGAGGAGAAATCAATGGCACAGGCAATTGTTTCTGCTGATGGCCAGCAGGTTGCTCGTGAGAACAAGAAGGCTTTAGCTCGGCGTAACGTACGAACTGGAATTTTATTCACTGCACCGGCTCTCATCGTTCTTGCGATTTTCGTTTTCTATCCGGCAATTAAGACTTTTATTACGTCTCTGACTTCTGATCGAATTAATCGGTCCGGTCATTTCGTTGGATTCGATAATTACATGAAGCTCTTCCGGAGCGCTGACTTCTGGACGGATGTTAAGAACACTCTGGTATATGCGGTGGCATATGCGCCGATTGTAGTAATCGTCGCGTTGGCTTTCGCGCTGTTGCTTAATCGTAAAGATTTGAAATTTGTAGGTTTCTTCCGTACATGCATGTTCCTGCCGTTTGTCATCTCACTTACCGTCGCGGCAATCGCATGGCAGTTTATTCTGTCTCCTTCTTTGGGTCTTGTGCCATATTGGATTCAGCAATTGACTGGTATTGCACATGTTGATCTTCTAGGAACACGCGAGACGGCAATGGCCACTATCGTGTTCATCACTGTGTGGAAGAACTTCGGCTATTTTATGGTTATTTTCCTGGCAGGTTTGCAAGGCATCTCTGCTGAACTTTATGAGGCCGCCTCTCTTGATGGTGCTAGTGCATGGCAAAAATTCCGGTATATTACGTTGCCGGCGTTGCGCCCGACTTTTAACTACGTCGTTATCTTCGGTCTTATCGGTTCGTTCCAGGTCTTCGACCAAGTCTTTATTTTGACCTCTGGCGGTCCGGCACGTGCCACGGAAACCATCGTTTATCGTATCTATACTGAAGCATTTGGTAATGGCAAACTTGGTTATGCGTCCGCACTGTCTTACGTGTTGCTGATTATGACGCTCATTGTTGGACTTATTCAGCTGTACACCAATAACAAGCATGAAAAGGAGGAAATCGCATGAGTAGTGCAACTGCTGCTATTTCCGCTGATCAAGAACAAGAGAATGCACGTGTGAATGCCGAAAATGAACGTCTGCGCAGGCAGGCGACCATTAAAAGGCGCATCGGTTTGGGTCTGAGCTATTTTGCTCTGATTCTCATTACTATTTTGATGGTATTCCCATTGCTGATTGTTCTGCTGGTATCGTTCACTCCGAATGCGATTACCCAGACATGGCCTCCAAAGCTGATTCCGAGTGCGTTCACTTTGGAGAATTACCAGTCACTATTCCAGCGTTTGCCAATTGGCAAGGAAATGATGAATACGTTTATTTTCGCTGGCGCCGTGACTGTCATTTCCGTGTTCTTTGATTCACTCGCTGCATATGGATTGTCTCGAGTGGATTTCAAAGGTCGTGGATTGCTGCTGGGCGTACTCATCGCGACCATGATGATTCCTGGCATGGCGTTGCTCATTCCGGTCTACAAGCTGCTTGCCAACATGGGGCTGATTAATAGCTATTGGGGCATCATCATTCCTCGTATGGCTGATGTCGGTGGTATCTTCCTGCTGCGGCAGTTCTTCATTTCTATTCCAAAAGATCTTGACAATGCGGCACGTATTGACGGTGCTGGTGAATTCCGTATCTTTGCGCAAATTGTTTTGCCGAATGCGGTTCCCGCCATTTTGACGGTGGGCATGTTCAACTTCATGGGTAACTGGAATGATTTGCTGTGGCCGCTGATCATGACTTCTAAGCCGGAGACTCGCACGATTACTGCTGGTCTAGCAATGCTGACTGGGCACGGGTCATCAGTTACTCCGTATGGCGTAGTTATGGCTGGCGCTCTCATCTCTGCCTTGCCGCTCCTGATTGTCTTCTTCTTGGTGCAGAAGCGCTTCGTTGAAGGCATCGCCATGACAGGCATGAAGTAAAGCTGTCTCCCCTTTCCCCTTCCTTCCTGAAATGTGCTGATCGGGCACAATGAAATGGCCGTCGCAGTGGCTCCTCCTACTGTGGCGGCCATTTCATATTTATTGGTTGAAACATAAAACACATCCATCCACAACCACAAGGTGGGACCATGACCGACACAACCGACGACTACGGTTACCTGCTCGTCCACTTCATCGAGGATCCGGACGGCTACGCCGAGAAGATTTACATGGATATATCCGACGGTGACAATCCGCACTGTTGGGTGCCGCTCAACGATGGAAAGCCTGTGCTGGCTTCGCATCTCGGTACCACAGGCGTGCGCGATCCGCATATCATCCGCAATCCCGACACCGGCACGTGGTATATCATCGCCACCGATCTGCGTGTGTTCGGAGGTGACGGCGGCGGCTGGTACGAGTGGAGCCACCACGCCAGCACGAATCTCATCATCTGGGAATCCGACGATCTGCTCCATTGGAGTGAGCCGCGCATGCTCGACGTGTCCCGCAAGCCGGACGGCTCCCATCTGGAGCTTGGTATGGCTTGGGCATGCGAATGCCTTTGGGTGCCGGACTACTATCCGCAAGGCCATCATGGCGGTCGCGGCGCATTCGTCATGTACTGGTCCAGCACCGTGTTCGACGACGAGGATAGGACACACGACGACAAGAACGTCTACTGCACCGTGCTGTGGGGCGCCACCACCGATTTCACGCAGGACACATTCGAATATGGCGGCGTATTCATCGACAACCACGGCGACGCCATCGACACCACGATGATCCAACGTCCGTTGCCGGACGGCAGTGTACGCACGTACCGCATCACCAAGGACAACGCGCATGGCACCGGCATCTGGATGGACCGCACCGACGCGAAGCGCTGGTGGGAGCCGGGGACAGTCTGGACCAAGGTGCAGGACCGGATTGGCGCAGGCTACGTGCCGGACAGCAACCCCGGCGGTGTGGAAGGTCCTGCGGTGTTCGCCAACCACCACAACAACGGTGGACCGGACGACGAATGGTACTTGTTCGTGGACGTGATTCCGTCGATCGGATACCGTCCGATGGTCAGCCGCGATCTCGATCAGGGCTGGGTGCCGTTGCAGGCGGACGATTACTTCCTCACCGCGCATACGAAGCACGGTGGCGTCGTCTCGCTGACGCGCGCCGAATACGACCGTCTTGCCCAGCATGTGCATGCATTCTGACAAACGACGCTGACGACCGTGCGCCCGCGTGTGCACGCGGCAAAACCAAGGGGGCTTCCCGGAATAACCGGGAAGCCCCCTTGCGTGTTCGCTGGCCGCGACGGCAATCGCAGTCAGCGACTGCTATTGCTGCGATGCATCGCCATTGGCGCCGTTATTACCGGAATTATCGCCACTGGTTCCTCCGCCATTGCCACCGTTGGCGTCGTTACCGTCGCCGTTAGCGGGGATACCGCCACTATTACCGCCGTCGCCACCGCCCTGACCGGTATTCTGCGTTTCCTCGGTCTGATTCGGCGTGGTCTGTTGGGTGTTCTCCTCGGTGCGCGGAGTCACGGTGGTCTGCTGCTTTCTAGTCCAGGTCTTCTGCGCGCCGGTGCCCCAAGTGCCATCCGGGCCTCCGACCTTGCCGTTGTCGGTGGCGCTGGGGAAGTCCTCGTTCGGCGTATCGGCCAGGGCCTGCTTCATGTATTCGGTGAACAGATGCACGGGGTAGTCGCTGCCGCCGGTCCATCGGCCGAACGAAGGGATCTGCTGCGGATTGCCGTTGGCGTCCGGATACCACATCGCCACAGAAGTCAGCATGGACGGCGTGTAGCCGATGAAGCTCGCTGCGTTGGAATCGTTTGCGGTGCCTGACTTGCCGGCAATGGTGTGCCCAGTGGCACGCGCCTCGGTGGCGGTGCCTCGCTGGACCACGCCGGTAAGCGCCTTCGTCACGAGATTCGCGTTGTTCGCTTCGAACGTCTGCTCCGCCGAGGTCGGCGCGTTGTACAGGTCGGTGCCGTTCGCCGTCTGCACTTGGGCAACGATATGCAGCGTCGGCTTGTTGCCTTGGTTGGCCAGTGTGGCGTATCCCTGCGTCATGTCCTTGAGGGTCAGGCCGTTGTTGCCGAGCACGGTGAACGGGTTGGAACCATCCAAAGACGAATCGTCAACGCCGGCCTGCCGTGCGGTTTCGGCGATTTTCTGCGCGCCGAGCTTGGTTTGCAGATCCATGTACACGGTGTTCGAGGATTGTTCCGTCGCCGTGTACAGGTTCACGTATCCCAGATTCTCGCCGCCGTAGTTGCTCACCGTTTCGGTGATGCCCGGGAACGTCCGGTACGAGTTGCCGTTGAAGTACGTGTTGAGGCTGACGCCTTCGTTGACGGCGGCCAGCAATGCGAACGGCTTCATGGTGGAGCCGACTTCGTACGTTGCCTGGGTGACGTTGTTGAGCTGCTTGGTCAGGTAGTCGTCTCCTGCGTACAGCGAGATGATGGAACCGTCCTTGGGGTTCACCGACAGCGCGCCGAACTGCATGCCGTCGGGCACGATGCCTTGCATGCCGTTTTGGGAGGGACTGATGGTGGAGAACATCAGGTCCTGCTTCGATTTGTCAATGGTGGTGACGATTTTGTAGCCGCCGGTTTCCAAGTCCTGCTTGCTGAACGCCTTGGTGTTGACGAGTTCGTTCTGCACCATCGTCAGCAGGTATCCGTTCGGTCCGGACATCTGGTTGTTCTGTTGGATTTCGATGGTTTGCGGGAATTTCGCGGCTTTCTTCTCGTCCGGCGTGATGTAGCCGTCTTCGTCCATGATGTTCAGCACGCGCTTGTAACGTTTTTCAGCTTGCTTGGGATTCACGTCGGGAGTCCATACGCTCGGCGCGGGAATGATGCCGGCAAGCATGGCCGCTTCGGAGAGCGTCATATCCTTCGCGTCCTTGCCGAAGTACGCTTTGGCCGCTGCCTGGATGCCGTATGCGCCACGGCCGAGATAGATGGTGTTCATGTAGTTGCACAACACCTGGCTCTTGTCCTGTGCTTGGGCGATTTTGACCGCCAGGAACGCTTCGCGCAGTTTGCCCACGTACGAGGTGGTTTCGCCCAGATAATAGCGTTCCGCATACTGCTGGGTGATGGTGGAACCGCCCTGCCTGCTGCCGGTGGTCAGGTTGTTGTAGAACGCGCGTGCGATGCCGATCGGATCGATGCCCTTATTGGTGTAGAAGGAGCGGTCTTCCGATGCCACGATCGCGTTGCCGACGTAGTCGGGCAGGTCTGCGCAGCTGATGATTTCGCGGTTCTGCTCCGCATAGCTGCCGATCGGCGTGGTGCCGTCGTTGTAGTACACGGTCGTCTTTTCGGCCAGCGCGAACTTTTCCGGCTGCGGGATTTCCGTGGTGGTGTACATGTAGGCGAACAGGCCGATGCCTGCCGCGATGAGCGCCGCGAAGATGCCGAGCACCCATTTGAGTACGAGATGCTTGTGTTTTCTGGTCTTTTTGGGTGCGCGATGCGAAGTGTGCTTCGGCCCCTGGGGCGGCTTGCTCAGCACTTCTCCATGGACCCCGTAGGTGGTGCCCACCCGTGGCGTCGTGGACGTTGCGCTGCCGCTGCGGGCGCTTTTTGAGCGTGAGCTGACACTTCGTGTTCGTGAAACCATGGTTTCCACCGTAGCCGAACGACCTGAAAAACAAGGGTGTAGATAGTGCTGTCCGACTGGAAAAACATGTTTTTGCGCAGCTTTTTTACAAATCGACAATCTGTTGACGACTGCCGTAATATGGCCGTTTTTCAGTGATTTTTCAGTTTACAATGCGGTTTGTGGGTATGCTTGGGGATTGGTATACCTGCGAAACGCATAACAGAGGAGTCGTTTTCAGATGAGCATTCGAGTGGCTATCGCCGGCGTGGGCAATTGCGCCTCGTCGCTGGTGCAGGGCGTTGAGTATTACAAGGACACCAAGGATGAGGATAAGATTCCCGGCCTGATGCACAACAATTTCGGTGGCTACCGCGTGCGTGACATCGAATTCGTCACCGCGTTCGACGTGGATGCGCTGAAGGTGGGCAAGGACCTGTCCGAGGCGATCGGAGCTTCTCAGAACAACACCATCAAATTCGCGGACGTGCCGAATCTGGGCGTGGAGGTGCTGCGTGGCCCGACTAACGACGGCTTGGGCGAATACTACCGCCAGATGATCGAAGAGTCGGACGCCGAACCGGTGGACGTGGCCCAGGTGCTGCGTGACAAGAAGGTCGACGTGCTGGTTTCCTACCTGCCGGTTGGTTCCGAGAAGGCGGACAAGGCTTACGCTCAGGCCGCTATGGACGCTGGCTGCGCGTTCGTGAACTGCCTGCCGGTGTTCATCGCCTCCGATCCGGAGTGGG
>ENA-OXUB01000621-OXUB01000621.1-human-gut-metagenome-genome-assembly--contig:-NODE-621-length-18848-cov-45.815516_pt1 | contig 18848 bp, 18 predicted proteins | sample MGYA00249345_ERZ652652 | MGnify/ENA primary metagenome ERZ652652 (study PRJEB26925, sample SAMN05826496) | human gut metagenome | biome: ENVO:2100002; feature: ENVO:00000062; material: ENVO:00002003... | reverse complement strand
TTCTTCTCGTAAAAAAATACTCTCACTTGAAAATACAAAAGTTTCAATCATTCCGCTTCCTCCTACTCTATTCGTTTGTTCACAAATTCACTAATTGCACTAAAAAAATTTTTTCCGGTTTTCTTCCCTGATAAGAACAAATGTAAAACTTGTTCATCAAGTTGTCTTTTAACTTACATCATTTTTGAAGCGCTGTCAAATCTTCTCATAGGTTGTGCTCATCTCGGATACGAGAAAATCTTCTAAATCAATCCATTAAGAATATCAAGGAAACCAGCGCAGCCCGCCGCTGGCAGCATTTTCTAAAAACCGGCGAAGTCACACCAGATGCTCCCGACTATCTTAAAGAAGCCAAACGTAAAATAGATTTCTATTCGCTAAAGGTGGACGAACAGAGAATGATTATGAACATCAACAAAACCGAAGCCATCCGAAATGCCGAACTTTCAACTGCGAGAGATGAAGAGATTGAACAAGGGTTTCGAAAAGAAAAATGTACCATTGCTCGGAAAATGCTAGCGGCAAACCTTTCCTTTGAACAAATCGCAGAATTCACTGATTTAGAGATTGATGAGATCAAAAAACTACGGGATGAACAAAAATAATCTTCGTTACAGAAAACACAACGCAAAAAGGCGGGAACTTCGAATTCCCGCCTTTTTGCGTTGTGCTAATATAATATTCTTCTATTAAAGAAGCTCTTTTACCATATCTAATAAAGCTTTGACATCTTCTGCTCGTGTATCGCCCGTCACAGAATCAATAATCGAACTGTAAACATGAGGAATAACCTTTTTTACCCCGGCATCTAAAGCGATTTTAACGATCTCTTGAAAATTCTCCAAATCGATCCCGCCTGTTGGTTCTAAATAGAAATCATTTTCTGCGCAGGCTTTTGCAACTGCCTCGTATTCTTCTTTATGAGCAAGGCCCTTCATTGGAAAATATTTCACTGAGCTTCCGCCCATATCCTTTAATAAAGCGATGGCTGTCTCAATTGGAACGATGGCTTCTTCTATTTGAGAGCTCAAAGGTCCGGTCGCGATATTAACATAGCCGACTTTACCGCAAGGAGAAACCAATCCATTGATCACTGTGTCCGCTTGGTCTAACAACGCTCGGGAGGTTCCGACACCTGTGAAGACTTGATTTACATGCTGTGGCTGCAGCACGCCAGAAATCCGCGAAACCATTTGGCTTTGATTTGGATCACCGGCACCAAGACCGACAGATAACGCATTTTCTGTTGCTTCCTGATAGTCTTTCATCGCTTCAATCGCGGCTTCATCGCTGTTATAATTTTTTGACAGCACTCCTAAAACAACGTGTCCTTCTGCCGCTTCGTAACAGTCACGAGCATTTTCGACAGAGTTGGCTAAGACGTTTAAACAAACACGATCTTGATAGTAATTTGGGGTTAAAGACATTTAAATTTGCTCCTTCAATTTATAATATGTTTTGATATCTCTACATGATTTCATTTAATCGTGTAACGATCTTTCCTAGTTCTTCCTCATTGACAGCGCGGATATCAAATTCGATGATGCCATTATTGGCTTGATATTCTCGTGTATAGATTGCAGGATTTTTTGCTTTTAGCGCGTTAATCACTTCTGTCGCCGGTTTATTTTGGACTTTTACACTGGCCCGATAAATGTCTCTGCCAGCACCATCTTGAACAGTTTTGGCTTCGAGTCCTTCAATTTTATTAAGCTCTTCAATAAAAGGCATTAGACGCTGTTTCATCGATTCGCCTGACTCGCTGCCATTTTGTAAACGATCCTCCAACGCCTGTGTGAAGCCTAAAATATTGTCCTTGCCGATCTTCATAGCCCGTCCGATTCCTTTGCCCTGCAGGCGAACCCATTCAATATATTTTGCTGTGCCAATCACCAATCCGCTGCTAGGCCCTTCAATCGCTTTGGCTCCAGAATAAATGACCAAATCCGCTCCGGCTTGAGTATATTTATAAAGGTCTTCTTCCGCTGCCGCATCAACGATCAACGGCACTTGATGCTTCTTAGCTACTGCAGCAGCATCAGCGACTGTCAGCATACTTTTTTGTACTGTGTGATGGCTCTTGATATAAAGTAGTGCTGCAGTATTGTCAGTAATCATCATTTCCATTTGTTCGGCTGAACAGCCATTGGCATATCCCGCCTCAACAACTTCACCGCCGCCTAGCTCCACCATTACTTCAACAGGAGTACCATAATCAACATTGTGTCCTTTAGGCACAATAATCTCACGTTTTTTGATCCGATCGGTATAAGGGTGATAAACATGATACAAACTGCCTTGTCCAATAATCGCAGCGACAGATTGTGCGATGCCTGCTGATGCAGAAGATACGATCTGCGCATCCTCAACCTTTAAAAGCTTTGCCAGATAGGCGCCGGTCTGAATAAATAATTCACTCATCTCAAAGAAATGCTCTCCACCAAAGCGCTGCGCTGCTAAAACATTTTCTGATACTTTCGATACACCGAGGATCGTCATTTTTCCTGATGCATTGATAACTTCCTTTAAGCCAAATTTGTCATAACTAATTGTCATAAATGGTGCCTCCAATAATCGTTTTCACTGGTTTGATCAATTCCTTCGCAGTACGCGTAAAGCCATTTGAATCGGTCAATGTCTTTTCTCCGTTGAACAAATCAAAAATCGTTAAATCAGCATCATACCCAGCTGCCAATTTACCTTTTTTCTCTAAATGGAAATAGTGTGCCGGTACATTTGTTACCTTATCTAAAATCTCTTCCCACGAATATCCTACCACACGCAGCTTTTCCATTGTTGTTGCCAAATCGTAGACAGGTCCATTTTCGCGATTGCGATGATAAATGTCAGTACTAATTGATGTGGCTTTGATACCTGCTTTTAGCGCAGTCTCTGCAACGTGAAAGTTAAAGCTGTCCGTGCCGTGGCCTATATCAAAAACGATTCCTTTTTCATATCCTGCTTTAGCAAAATCCTTGATTTGATCTGTCTCCTTGTCCAAAATCCCATTTAGTTTGCCGTTAAAGCAATGAGTCAACACATCACCTTCATCCAATACTGCTAATATTTCCTGCAGCTCTGGCGGCGCTGACCCGATATGGATCATTAATGGCAGGTTTTGATTTTTCCGTTGAATATCTTTTGCTAATTCCAACGGTGTAATCCCATTTTCACCAATAACGGTCTTACTCATTCGCGCTTTGATTCCTACGATAAATTGTGGAAGCTCAACCAATCGATCATGTACAAGATCCGCCTGAATCTTCGTCAAATCAGCTAGTTCATCTTGTTCAACGATACCCCATTTTGAAATATTGATGAGTGCGAAGACATTGGTCTTGACCTTTTTAGCCAGTTCATAAAAATCACCAATATTTTCTGCACCAGTCGTTCCAGCATCAATCACGGTTGTCACACCTTTGGTTACGCCGATTTCATCCGGATAATCATAATAAAGCGTCATTTTTTCATAGCAATGAACATGATCATCAATCCAACCAGCGGATACATAATGCTCTCCTGCTAAATCGATTATTTTTTCAGCAGGAGATTCAATCGTGGTGGCTACATTTAAGATCACACCATCTTTGATTGCTACTTCGACTTTTTCCCCATTGATACGTTTACCGTTTTTGACTAATAAATCAAACATCCTTTTGGCCTTCTTTCTACTGCAATGCAACTGGGAAGATCGTACCAAGTACCATCGCTCCAAGAATCGCACCGCCAGCTATAGGTTTTTTCCAAGTGTAAAATCCTAATGCTCCCAATGTTGCGCCAATCCCAATCGGAATTGAAGCCCCACAAGCACTCAAAATAATCAGCGGTCCTAAGAAACGTCCTGAAGAATTACCAGCACCCATCATCACATCTGCACCAAAGGTTGAGTTCGCCTGGTTGATGGTGAACTTACGAATCAAAATAATCACGCCACCAACTAATAACCCTAAAACAGCACCTGTTATCAGTGACAAGGCAAAGTTATCGATCGGTGCGCGAATCCCCATACTCAAGAAGATCGCCGGAATTCCGATACCGATCCCCGTTAAAATAGATCCGCCTAAATCCAGAATCCCTACCAAAGAACCTTCCAGAATACGTGCAAATAGAAAGCTTGCACCAAATGCTGCCGCTGCTCCATATGAGCCGCCATCTAATCCAGCCTTCAACATCGCAACAATGGACACTTCATTAAAAGCTCCTACTCCGTGTACGACATACATATGAGTCCCAGCAAAAACCGCCGCTGCCATGATTCCTACGGTGATCGGAAATGCCCAATCCGCATACCAGAAGCTTTTCGCTTTTTTCTCTTCAGAAAGCATTGCTTGTTCTTTTTCCAATTCCTCTGTGTTATCCATGTATTTCCCTCCTGATTAATAAATTACTTTTCAGTAAAAATATAATTCTCATCACATATTTCAATCTATCTTCTACTCTTTTCAACAATTTTTTAACTAACTCACAATTCAAAAATACCTTAACTCAACCCAAGCATTTTATGGATATTTTCTAACCAATTTGGTGCTTGTAGTTTGAAGCTTTCCAAGACTTGTAAATCGAACCCGCGGAAGAAACCACTCAAGACAAATAGCAAAATGATTGCACCCATCATCATCTTCGTTACTTTTGACCAGCCGATTTCATCGACGCCTTTACCGATCAGGATACCTAATACTACGCCAGGAACGGCATTCCCCATGATCAATTGTGCAATACCGCCAAATAACGTGCCCCAGAAACCCGTACGTTTTCCTGCATCTAGTGCAGCTAACCAGAAAATGACTGGCATAACAACATTAATCAAGGTAGTGGCCGCTGGGACCAATACGGCTACAGCTGTTACCTGCAAAGCTTCTGGAATAGCTGCGGCAGTTGAGTTTAAAAACGCAACAACAAGAGCTCCGACAACAGCACCAACAAAACCCATTTTCCTAGGATCATGCATCGTTTCTGAAACATTTTTATTTTTCGCTAATAAGACCGAAGCTGCCCAATTGGGAATAATCCGATGCGTAACATCCTGTGTAAATGCGCCTGCTCCAACAGTCGAAGCCCAAGCATTGAAGAAAAAGCCTAGTCCAAATGAGAAATGCGATGCTGGATCTCCCATACACGCGTTCATTTCTCCCAATGTACGAAAGGCTCCCAAGCCCTGCGTACTTGGAGCATGAAACATCCGCGCTGCTCCCATTGAAGCTGAAAACCCAAGCAAGCCGCCAATGATAATTGATTTAATTAAGATAACTGTAAACTCCACTTCTTTACTTCCTTTCTATTTTTCCTTATATTTTTTTGGAAATAACAGGAATTTGAATACCATCAGGATCATCTGTCATTTCCTTGGTAAATTCTACTTCACCAACTTGAAGCGTTGTTACACTGACCGTTACTTCCAATTCCACATGATAGCTCGTTCTTTTTCTTGGAAAGAAGAAAAAGAGAAAGCGTTCCTTATACGTCTTTTCGATCGCTTTAATCACTTCTACTTCAATCGGTTCAATTCTTAAAATCACTTCTGATTCTTGCATCATCTTCTTTTGGATTTGACCCAGTGCACTAGCAAACGCGTGCTGCTTAGAATCCCCTTCGCCTTCGACTGTCACGATGACTTGTTGGCAATCTTGAATACTCATTTACTCATCTCCTAATTGTGTTTCTTTTCAAAGGCTTCTACTAGTCGTTTGCCTAATTCTTCCTGATCCATAAAGCCGAAGCCTAAGACAGTTTTTCCGTCATTAATCGCCGTGACTCCTTCTTCGATTGAACGCATGCCATGACGTTCTGGATAGCCATATTTTGTTGAGGCAGTCAATGCTCCTGCGCCGCCGCTGCCGCAAAATGAAATACCCATATCTGCATTTTCCTGCTGCATCACATCGCCTAAACGCATATCTGCGCCCATTCCTGGAACAACGACTGCTCGTGCGCCTGCTGCTTCTACCCCTTTTGCTACGTTTTGTCCTTTGCCCATACGGTCTGCAATTACTACTGTGATCATTTATATTTCCTCCTAAAGTTCATTTTGTTTGGCTGTTTCAAAATGGATCGATAAAACATACATCTCATCTTGGGACAAATTATCGATTTTTCTTACAACGCCGTCTGCTAACTGCAATGCTTCTTTTGATACTTCACTGAACATTTCCGGGTCAACCTCTGGAATTGTTTCCTGTTCCTTTGAACGCTTCAACATTTCATTCAAATGATTGATTAGAATTGTCCATTGCAGCTCAGTAGGTTCAATTTTCACTAATGCAAGTTCTTTTTTTAACCAATCAATCAATTCTTCTAATTCTTGTTGATAATCGCTGGTTGATATAATTTGTAACGCCTCTCCAGTCACGGTCATTCATTTCCTCCTTTGATATACGCAAATAGTGCTGTGATTTCTGATTGATTAATCGCTAAGTTGTGTTCGGCAAACAGCTCCTCGATCTGTTTGTTGTATGATGTAGAAGTTGGTAACACTTCATCCACTTTATTTCCTTCCATCATATATTGCTGATCAAAGGTAATTCGATGGACCATTAGAAAGACATGCAATAAGAACGCTTCACGATACTCTTGGTTTAACTGCTCTTGGAATAGGAGCAATAGCTTTTCGTAAATTGTGTATGCCTGTAAAATCAATTCCTTACTGAAATCTTCTAATGACGTTCGATTTCCTGCCGGCTCCCATCTCACTTTTCTGACACCGTGTTGCGGTGTTTGGCTCAGGATTTTTTTGACTGCTTGTTGAATCTTTTCCAAATCCTGCTTCGTCGGTAACGGGTGCACTTTGATAAACTCGCAATCTATTCCTTCAATTGGAAAAATGCTGATGACTAATTCAGGCTCTTTTTGCTTAATGACTTCCTTTGCATTCAGCACCGAAGCAAACGCTGCGATTTCGATATTCGAAAGCTCTTCTGATATTTTCTGCTTAATCAAACTCGTTACGCCTAATCCAGTAGAGCAAACATAGACCGCCCGAACACTGCGCATGTCAGCCGCCTTTTCATAAGACACGAGAAAGTGCAAGGCGATATAAGCAATAAACGAATCATTGATCAGCAAGCTTTTTCCTCGAATCTCACGTCGAACGACCATTTCAATCGCATCGAACAGCTCAGGATACTTTGCCTTGATGTCATCCTTGAACGGATTGTATTCATTGACGAATTTTTGTTTACGAGATAATCGCATCGATAAATGTGCATAGAGATTATTCAGTAGCTGTGGATCATTGAAAAAGGAATAGTTGATCTTTTTACTCACCTTCTGAATCAGATTCTCGGTCAACACCATCACATCCTGCTGCAGATCATTTTCGAAGGTATCGCTGTAGATGTAGCGATATTCATCCTCAAATAGCGGCAGTTGGTAATGTGCAAAGACCTGTTACATCAATAAGTAAGAGAGTTCCTGATGCTCTTTTGGATCATTCAGCAATTGATAACGGCCAATCGTATATTCATTTTGCAATCGTATTGTGGCGATCGCTACTCGAATCAGCATGTTCAGCAGTTCCGCGTAATTTAACTCCGCCGTATCGATCTGCTTCAATAACTGTCGCATGTCCGCAAGAACCTGATTAAAAACTTCTTGAAAAGCTGTGCCTTTGGCTGAATAAAGCTCATAGCCTTCCTTTTTTTCACTCTGTAAAAGTAAATCCATAATTTTGTAGATGTCATAATCGGTTAAGTCCTTTTGCAGTACTTCTTCAATCAACAATCGAACCTGATGCTCAGGACCTGTGATCAAAAAACCTTTGCGGGACAAACGTTCAAGCGTCATTCCCTGATCAGTTAGACGTTTTTCTAAAACCTCCAAGTCGTTAAGAACCGTATCCTTGCTGACCATCAAACGCTCCGCCAATTCAAAAGAGGTGATTGCTTGATTGGTCAGCATCAAAAAAATACTTAGGCGGTCCAGTCGCAAGGTTTGATCGGCATACAATTCCAGACGGTCAACATCCATCAGTTCACTTTTCAGCTTGATTCGTTCAGAATCGCTTAGTGTCAACCAAACACCTTGGCTTCTTTTACTTGTCAAATCCTGATTTCGCGCCTTTAGCCACAAACGAATCGTGTCCAAATCATATTTTATTGTGCGCACGCTTACATTTTGCTGAGCAGCCAATTCCTTTGTAGTCACCGGTTGCGAATCCTCAAGCAATTGAAGCAATACTTGGATCTGTCGTTTCGTAATCTGCTGCATGATGCTCTCTCCTTACACGTTTAACTATAGTCATTTATTTCTCCTTCAACAATATGAAATGATTGCACTTACTCTAGTGCAAAAAATCCATATTTTATAGGATATAGAGTGCCTTCGAGTAAAAAATAAAGTATAGTAAAGCAACTTTATCGTTAATAACTGATATACTCATTGCACTAATCACTCATAAGGTATCATCTTTTACCTTAAAAATGTCCGTTTATTCAAAATATTTTTTTTCCATAAAAAAACGGACATGTTCCTTCTAAAAAAGGAAACAGTGTCCGTTTAGCTTGATTGATTCTTAGTGAGATCGTTCATAATGAGACTTGATTGCTTCAGGCAGCTCCTCCGGTGTAAGATTTTTGAGCCGTTCTTCATTGCCAAACTTCATGGCTTCATCATAATACCAACACTTGTAGTGAATCATATCGAGTACTTTATTCAACTTGGCGATTTCTTCTTCAACTGCTGCTTTTTGTTTCTCAAAAAGTTCCCTGCGTACTTCAAAAGTCTGACTTCCTTGCTTGCTCCATTCCATGAATTGTTTGATATCCTTGATTTCTAAACCAGATTTCTTTAGACATTCAATAACTCTAAGAGCTTCTAATTCACTGTCTGAAAATTTGCGAATGCCAGATACTCGCTGAATGTCTGGAAACAAACCTTCTTTATCATAATACCTCAGCGTAGATACTGGTAAATCAAACATTTGAGAAACTTGACCAATAGTATACATTATTTTACCTCTTTCTATTCCGCTTCTTAACTTAAAGTCAAGTTTAGGTATCACTATAATAATTTGTTCAATTAGTGGTTGTCAAAGATTTTTCTATACATAATCCTTATTTAGCTTATAAACCAAACGGATTTTAATGTCAGAAAAAGAGATCGTGCCATTCTCTTCTCCTGTTTTATTAAGTTGTTCAATTCGAGTCTATGTCATTTTAGAATTATTTCATCAATTTACGCAGGACATACGATAATCCAAACCACAAGAAGAGACTAACGATGATCGTAATAATCCAGCCAAAAGCATTGTGCTCCAATGGTAGCGGCATGTTCATTCCGAAAAAGCCAGAGACGATCGTAGGAATCGTCAAAAGAACCGAAAGAACAGTCAAAATACGCATCGTATCATTCAAGTTATTATTCAAAACATTGTTATAAGTGCCTGAAAGCTGCTGTAAAATCTGCGATGACAGCTTCGTCATCTCCACTAATTGCTGCGCTTCAATCAGGACATCATCTAAACGTTCCTTTTCCTGATCACTTAAGCGACGATAGATGCCATGGCTTTTGATTTGTTGCACTAATAGCACATTTTGCCGCGAAGCTGTTACAAAATAAACAATTCCAGTTTCTAAATCGGATAGCAGCAGCAAATTTTGCTTCGTCGTTTTTTCTTTTAACAAATTACTAATACGTTTGCGATCGCGATCCATTCCTTCGACAAATGGGAAATACTGCTCCGAGATAATGAAGAGACTGCCAAATAGTAGCTCAAACAGCGTGCTCTCGGGATTTTTTTCTAAATAATTTTTAATTTCAAAGTACAAATATTTCGTTTGCTGATTGGTCACTGTAATTAGTGTTCGATTTACAACGATAAAAGTCATCGGTACTGTCTCATAATGATTGTCGATCTTGCGACGATTTGGTGCGTTAAAAATCAGCAACAGGACATCCGTTGCTTTATCATAATCTAAATGAGCACGTTCGTTGCGGTCTAAGGAATAATCCACAAATTCACGATCAATTCCATAATCCCGATAAAGATTCTTTAGTTCGTCTGTATTTTCCGCATCGATGTTGATCCAGCTGTTCATCTTATTATTGAAAACTTCTTTTGTATACATAGGCCTGTCTCCTAGCTATCGTTCATTCCGTTTGCATTCTATCATAGAATATGTGGATATACTAACAGAGTTTATAGTGGTTTTAGCGATGGGATAAAAATTAATTTGTGTGATTTTAGGTGAGGAGTTCTATCAAGGAAATTCTACATAACTTCTTAATCAGTTCCATCTAGTTATCCACTTATGGATTATGTGGGAAATGTGGAAAATCCCGATACTTTCCCAACGAATTCCACAGAAACGAGCGGGGCTCCGAGTTATCAACAAAAGAAAATCGACAAACTACTGCGATTACTAGGAATGGGGAATTTCCGGCTTAAAACAATGATTAGCATCCTACATATCCCTTTCAACTCCACGTGTGGTAAAGACCTTTTGTGTACAAAAAATAAAAGGCGAAAGATGCGCATTCATCTTCCACCTCTTATTTATGATTATCTACGTGCATAAAGCCCCAGTTTGTCGGCATATAGTAACCATCTACCGCCATGTTTTTCAAATCGCTGGAGACTAGCTGCCCTGTAATGTAGTAAATCCGTTTTGCCTTGCGTTCAGCCTCACCGAGTTTTGCCAACAGACCATTTAAGTCGTATTCAGGCATCAAAAAATAATGAAAATTGAAGCCCTTCAAGCGTTCATGTGTGATCGCTCCTTCAAAGGTCAATAATTTTTGTAATTCTTCATCACTGAAGGCCAAGTCTGTCGATTTTAAGGTCAAGCCCTTGTATTCAAATGAATCTGCCATTGCGCCACCTCTTCGATTCATTTTACCACATCCGAAAAAGTGTCACTACCCTTTCAGCCATTCGTGAGCGTTTTGAAGTTCATCCATCGAGATTTGATGACCGTGGGTTGTCTCAATAACGGTGATATCGGCATCGCGATCGCGAAAGGCTGCGACTAATTTCGCAAAAGAAGCATCGCTAACGATTGGATCATTGTCTCCGCCATAAGCAACCCAAATCTTTTTATCAATTAAAGGAAATGATTGGGTGTGGACCTCTAATGACATTGGATGGAAAAAGATACCTTTGTTTAGCGTCGTTTCACGTTCCAGCAATAGATGCGCTGCGATATTTGCCCCATTTGAGTAACCGACTAAGATCCATTTCTCCAAGGGAATTGCTTTTTCTTCGCTGATCTCCTTGATCACTTCCAGTAAATCATCCGTTTCCTTTTCTAAACTTTCAAAATCAAATTGATTCAAGCCATTGCGTTTGAAGAAACGATTCATGCCATCCTCTACGATTTTTCCGCGGAAGGATAAGATCGTGCTATCGGCATCTAAAAACTTAGCCAATTCAATTAACGATGTTTCATCGCCGCCCGTTCCATGAAGCAAAATAAACTTTTTTCCCTCTGGTTTTCCTGCTTGATAAAGATATTCCATCTTCACACACCTCACTTACTAATTGTAAGTTAACATGAATCGACTCTCGGAACAACTTATTTGATTATGCTTAGCCTGCTTCTTGTTTATTCCGCCAATAGTTCAAGAGAATCAGTACTAGCATGATACTGCTTGTCACCAGCACAGTCTTAAGTAATAACTGGTTTTCTGTAGTCATTTTTTTCTTCTGAACCTTTTTCTTCGGTTGATAGGAAACGCGTTTTCCTCGAACCAATAACCGATGAGAATTTACACCATATGGAGTGCAGGTTAGTAAGGTCGCATAGCCTTCACCTTTGACTGCCTTCACGGCTCCGTGTGATCTGGCTCGATCACAGAAATTTTATCCACTTCATAAGCCAGTGTACGATCTAATACATGAATATAAAAAGGATCTCCTTTGCTTAATTCAGTCAAATCGGTGAATAATTTGGCATGCGTCAGGCCCGTATGAGAGGTCAAAACGGTATGTGTTCCTTCGCCTCCAATGGGTAACGCTGAACCCTCCAAGTGTCCAACTGCCTTTCGCAAGATATTGTCCTTTGTTCCGTGATAAATCGGCAACTTTACATCAATGCTGGGAATTTCGATCTGCCCCATGATTCCCCCGATATTTAGAACCTGATAATAATTCTCCGGCATTACGATTCCTGAACCTGGAATAAACGGATCGTGTGCAGGCTGACCGAGCAAATTCTCATTATAGATTTGCGCTTGTTGAAACAACTCTTCCATTTGCTCAGATGAAAGCTCAGCTGTTTTTCTTTGATAATTTTCTATGACTTGCGTCGAATTTTTTTGATTCAGATAATTACTGATAAACGGAAAAGCAATAATGCCGAGCCCAGCCGTCAATAAAAGAATGACCAAAACCGTTCGTTTCATCGCCGGCTCCTCCTCTATGTATGAAAAAGCCGAGTTCATACTCGACTTTTCTTTAGTTTCTATTTAGATCGTCTTTTTCTTCTTATTCATAGTCAAAATGATCGCTAAACCAATTAAGATGATTCCGAATACGACTAATACGATTGTTCCAACACCACCAGTATTAGGGAGAGTGAAGCCTTTTGAGTTTTCGATTATTTCATTAACAATATGTGTACTATCTTCCTTAGCAAAATCTACCACGACTACTTCACCTAATAAATTGTAGCCATCTGGTGCTTTTGTTTCGAATACATAGTATTTATTTTTTACTGCCGGGGAACCACTTTCCGTTTGCAATCCTTCAAATTTTGTTGCATAGAATGTATCACCGTTTACACCTAAATTACTGGATTCGGTTTCGTGAGGACGAATGACCCAGTTTTTTGCATTCGTGTCAGTTGTATCATGTGGTAAGATTTTCGTGATTTTACCGTTGGCATCGACCAAAACTTTTAAGAAATTGCCTGCTTGTGCATTGGCTTCTGAAGAAGCGATTTGAAATTCAGCTCCTTTTAATTCGGTTGTGCCATCACGCTCTGTTTTCTTAATGTCAATATCACCAGTATTGGTCTTTGTTGGAGGGGTTTCCTTGTTCTTGTCTTCACCAGTTCCGCCTTCATTTTCAAACGTAACAGTCGCTTTATTTTCCACAGTGTTATTCACTTTATCATGGATCTTCTCGTTGACTGTCGCAGAGAAATAAATTCCCACGTGAGTCCATTTATCAGTGCCATTCATCAGGTCAGCAAGTTTGGCGTATCCTGCTGGTTTAAACGAAACAGTTAATTTTGGAGCAGTATATTTGATTTCATATAAGGAACCATCATCTGGTGCGATTTGTTGTCTTAACCAAGTTCCATCTGAATTTTTCTTGTAAACATAAACACCAGCATCACTGTTATAAGTTAAGGCATCATCAAAAGCATCCCATATCTCAAATTTGCTATATTTTTTTGTATCAGGATCTGACGCTAAATTATCATTTATATCAGCCGGGATATTGGTACGGATCGTAAACGGAAACAAATCACCAACATTTACTGAATTACCTGTTGATCCTTCTACGATATTTACCTCACCTGTTTCTCCAACTGTTTTTGTTGGTGTGGTTCCTTGATTTTTCGGATACACATGGACATCTTCGATCCAGCCATCTCCTTTTGCGTTTGTCATCGGTACTGAGACAATAAATGGTTTTACTGGAACCGTGATATCGACTTGAGTTCCATTAATCGTTGGATTAGATTGAGAAAGGTCTTCTTCCACATAGTAATAGCCATTCAGATTCGTGAATACCAAGGTGCCATCAGAGGCGGTTTTTCCAGAAGCTGGTAGGAGTGCCATAGTATAAGTATACGTATTGCTGTTATACTTAATTTCTAATTTTGTATCAGAAATTTTGCGATACACCGCACCTTCTTTTTCTGAAGGTGGAATTTCTGGTGCGACATTTTCCGCGGTTAGTTTATAGACATTGAAATGAACGCCCTCTACAGCAGGATTAATGACTGTCTTTTCATTCCCATCTCCCTCGCCACCAATCTCACTTACATCTTCTGCATAGTGTTTATGGATGGTCAAAGTCCCTTCTGCCGGTCGTGAACTTGGTGCTGCAAATGCTGAAACTGTTCCTCCAAATGTCGCTATCAAGATTAATAGCAACGTAATAAATTTACTCACTCTTCGCCCCATCTTCTTTCCCCTTTTCTTTTATTGATATATTTTTTCGATTCTGCAAAACAATGATTGCCAAACCAAGTAGTCCGATTCCTGCTACTATCCAAAAAATTCGCATATAACCACCTGCTTGAGGCAAGCTGTTTTTTTGATAATTTGGCAAATAGTAATTACCATTCTCTATACGAAACGCTGGTGGCAATGGGTCTCCTCGGCCTCTGATTGTTTCGATTTCACCATACGAATTAACCGTGATTATCCAAGAACCCGCGGGTAGCTGATAGCCTGGAAGTGTCTTTGTTTCAACTAACAGATAGTCTCCTCTGGTTAATTTCCCTAACATAACTTCTCCAGTATTGCTACTACTAATTAATTCTGTAGGATTTGCTACGTCCCATTTAGTATCGACAGCCTCTGGATCTTCACTACCTGATTCTCCAGCTTCTCCTTCTTTAGGTTTATAAAGTGAGAAATGAACTCCCGCTAACGGATTTTGTTTTCCATCCTCTTTGATGAAGCTGATCGGTTTGAGTTTGTTAGTGAGATAAAGCTTGCTTGCCTTACTCTCTAGCTTAATTTGATTTCCGGGGTCATTTCCGTCTTTAACTTCTCCGTTGTCAATAACTTTATATTTCACTTCAAGTATTTCAAATTTTTGTTCGCTCTTATTCCATCCGGTCGCTACTAACCAGTAGCCATCTGGTTTTTCATATCCGCTATAGGTACTCTTCTCAACAATGGCATACCAATCCAGTTTTACCGTTCCTTTTACACCAGTTTTCCCAATATTAGCAATATATCCATCTTGAGCTGTCGAGATATCTGATTCAATTTTTTTCCATTGATTATGTGTATATGGTGTTGGCTCTGGATTAGTCCCTCCATTTTCCCAACGATAGATGTCAAAACCTACTTTTTGTTTATCTGATGACGGCATTTCTTCTCCTTGTTCATTAACCTTGTATAGGGCAATTTCAGGTTGTCTATTTTTCAAAATGAACCGGTTGCCATTTGCTGCTGAAGCTTTTTCAAATTCACGTTTATCAAATTCATAAGGATGTACCCAATTAGGATAAGAAATTGCCTTATTCTCTTTCAGTTGAACAGCCCAAAATACCTGTCGTGACGAATCACTGTTATATGGTAGATCATATTCTGGATAAGTAGAGGTTTCGATAATCGCATAATACTTATCTAAATCAGTGATCTCAGGAACGCTTATTCTCCCTAATGAATCGGTCATTACAGGTGAACTATTCACCTTTTTCCAGTCATCAGGTACAGAAGCGGGACCTTTACCATTGGCATCTGCTAGAACGTTGCTACCTATATATTCATACACATCAAAAGTGACTTTCATCTCTCTACCTTGTTCATCGACTAGAATGTTCCCATTCTCATCAACTGAAGGCATCGGATTGCCATCGGAGTCATACTTATAAAGAGTGAAAGGTGGAGCATCAGAAATTGTATAATACAGCTTTAGTACTAGCGTTCCATCCTTCCTAATTATTCCGGTCTTGACATTATGAGGCAACGCATCATCATATTGATAGCCTAAGATCATTTTCGGACTTGCATTCACCGTTTCGTTGGCTTCTCCAAAAAGATAGTCAGTCATTTTCAAACTAAAGCTATTAATATTCTCTTTAGGTTCTCCCTCTTTTTGTATCCAGTGTTCGACTTTATAGGGATATGTCTCTTTTTGCTTGTTTCTAACAAAAACTGACGCGCCATTTGCTGTTCCTGAGATAACAAATTCTTTAGAAACAACGGCGCTACCATTCCAATCACTTGATTCTTCTGGATCATATCCCGTGGGCGATTCAATTTCTACAAAGCGATAGGTTCCCGAGAGTAATCCTTCAACCTTGATCCCTCCCTGTAATTTTTCTCCAGAAAGATTAGTAATCTCTCCTGTCGTTAAACTCGTTTGTCCTGAGACATCCGTCCAGTTTAAGCCGTCTTTCTTTTGCAATTTGAATTTTGCATTATTCAGAGGCTCGTTCGTATCTTGATCAATTTTCCATAGATAGGCGGTATCAGGATTTAAAGCAATATCTCCATACGGATTTGATAATGAGCTTCTACCCGTTAAGCTTTTTGGATTTTCTAAAGCATTTTTTAAATCAAAATAAGCCGTATTTGATTTTTCTCCACTACTGCTTTCTGGTGGGTATTTTACATGAAGCGAAATATCATAAGTGGAAATTTGTCCTTGAATAACATTGGAGTCGCCATAAACTAAAGTGAAATAGGCTTCTAATAAGTCTCGATCACTTTCAGCATAAAAGCCTCGAGAAATGGCATTTTCAGCTGCTGCTACTGCAAAATTTGGGATAAGAACAGTTGATTCTGCTCCACTATCAGTGATTTTAGTCGTTGTTTTACCAGAATTAGGACTATCAGTTAATTGTGAGAATTTCCTTTGGTCGTTTCCACCTTTTTTTATAGCACCAAAATGAACCATTATTGTACGAACAGTTTTTAAAGGGTCTTGATCTACCGCTTTAGCTTCGTAAATCCCGTATTGATAAGGAGCAGATTTTACTCGTGAAGAAAAGGCAGACTTTGATTCACCACTGTTTTGTTTTAATAATTTAAAAGAGTTAGCCTCTGTCGGTTTTTTGCTATCCTCAGCTGTACCTGATCCAGTATTATAAGTAGGACCTTTTCCATTATCCGATAGCACTAAAGGTTCAAAAGCAATGGATCCAGTTGGCCGTCCTCCACGCTTATCAGCCAAACTATTGCTTTGTAAGTCGACTGGAATTCTCACCATTCCCGAAATATTCAACCTCGAAACACTTACCCCAGGCTCTAACTCATCTTCAATATAAACATGATCATTCGTATCAACCAAATGTTCCCCCCATCGATGAGGGTGATTGGTAGGATCTTGATAAAATCCCGTTGCAGGATTACTTGACCAATTCACTTCATCCCCGCTTAATTCCAGTGAACTAGCAAGATTTACCGCTAAACTATATTGCAACTTACTATTACTACCTTGTCCTACACCACGTTTAAATCCATAACCATTAGAATGACTTAACTCTCCCTGAGTAAAACGAATCGCCTTTTTATTCCCACCAAAATCAACGAGTTGTGTTCCACCTTTCGATGTATAGCAAGATACTGAGTCTTTAGAAAGAGTAAATTTCACACCAGTTATTTTACTAATATTTAATCCTGTGACGCCTGTTCCAAAAACTATTCTTATTTCATTATCAGTTCCATTATGACGAACTTGCCAAGTTCCTATTTGTTTAGATACTCCGCTAACAGTCGCATTAAAAGCAACAGGGTCTGATCCAGCAACCGACCATCCACCATCCACAGTCCATTCTGTATTTTTTAAAAAAGGAATTATTGCTGTATCATTTGGTTGTAATTTATCACTACCACTTAATTGTAACGACCAAGTAAACTCAAAATCATAGCTTTTATTACTTTGAGCTGGGTTCGCTTCAGAAAGCGCTATCCCTATATCGTCAAGGATTTTCCAATCATCTATCGATACATTTGGCGAGTAATTCATCAATGGCATTACTCTTGACTGCATGTCTGCTTCTTGTACGGCAGCTGTCATTTCAGACTCGCTAGGTTCAGGTGCTTCAGATTCCTTATGATCACTAGAGGATGTACTACCTGCCACAGGATCGGTTGGTAGCAGCTTAGCACTCGATAAAAATTCACTTGAAGAAACAGTTTCATTTGTAGAATTATCTGAAACTTCGGACTCTCCATAGGTAAAACTAGGAAAAAGAAGCGATAAGCTTAAAGTAATTATCAGAAAAAACATATTTATTTCTTTTCTTAACACCATCTTTCTTCCTCTCCAACCCGTTTATTAAGTTTCCCTTAGCATCATGTATTCATATTACAAAAAGAAACAATTAAATAAATTTTTATGATTATTATGATTTAATTTTACTATTAATCTCTCATTTTTTCAAAGATTTTTACAAAAAAGTGATAAAGTAAAATTAGAATAAAATTATTTATCGCATATAATTCATTGATTGTCAGAAAAATAGATGATATAAATTAAAAAAATACTGACAACGATTCAGAAAATTTACTTTTTTGCTAGTAAATAAATAAATAGTCGTTTTAGCACTAATAAAATCGGCATAATTAGCCTAAATGTTAAGAAAAATTATACAAGACGCTATTGCTCAATAATAAATTTCATCTTCAGATTTTGCTTAAAAAATTACTACTAAAAGAAAGGACTAATAAATAATCCAGTATTTAGAGAATAATTCTTTTCTAAAAAACAATAGCAGATCGATCATCCTTGAGTAGCTGGATGATCGATCTGCTATTGTTTATTTATACCATTCTATTAATAATTCGTTTACAAAATATATAACCTATCATACACCCGATGAAATTCGTAAAGATATCCCAAATATCAAACGTACCAATATAGAAAACATATTGAATCGTCTCAATCCCAATAATCGTAATCAAGGCAATTAACGATGCCTCCACCGGCTTCGCTCGCAGTCCGTACAAACAACCTAAAGGGATAAAATAAGCAGTATTCAAAATCAGTTCAATGATCTGCTGTCCATTGTTTAAATACAGCTCAAAGGGATTCAAGTTAAACGAGTGATACGCTCGCGCCTTCGTAAAGAGCATGATAAACAACAATAAAAAGTAGCAGCTATAAAAAAGATACAAATATATGTTCCATAGCTTGCGCTGCTCCCACTGCCAATAAAACAGCTGAATCGGCTACACTAGACTAGACAGAAAAAATAAGGTGTGTAGAATAATAAAAA
>ENA-OXUB01000616-OXUB01000616.1-human-gut-metagenome-genome-assembly--contig:-NODE-616-length-18993-cov-6.010402_pt1 | contig 18993 bp, 20 predicted proteins | sample MGYA00249345_ERZ652652 | MGnify/ENA primary metagenome ERZ652652 (study PRJEB26925, sample SAMN05826496) | human gut metagenome | biome: ENVO:2100002; feature: ENVO:00000062; material: ENVO:00002003... | reverse complement strand
GGGCTCGGAGATGTGTATAAGAGACAGCCGCGTGGGCCGGGCGGCTCGCGTTCGCGCGGGGGTGCTTCGAGGGCCTGCGCGCGGCGGGCGTGGAGGACGCGTCGTTCGACGTCGTGATCGTGAACAGCGTACTGAACCTGGCATGGGATCTCGAAGAGGCGCTGCGTGAGGCGGCGCGCGCTCTTGCACCGGGCGGCTTCCTCTACCATGCGGGCGTGTTCGCGGACGAGCCGCTTCCGCCCGCCGCCATGCAGGCGTTCGCGCGTGCCGGCAACGTGTTCGGCGCCGCTCGCTCCCAAGGCGAATTCGCCCGCATCGCCGTGGATCGCGCTGGTTTCTCCTCGTGCTCTTTCGAGCGCGAGCGCACCGTCGAACCCGACGGCTCCGACGCCGCCGAAGAGCTGCGCGGCCGGTCGTTCACGGCCGCCATCGCCTGCGCGCGGCGCTAACGAGCGGGTCGCAGGCAAGGAATCCGACCCTTGCTTGCGACCCGCGAAACCGTGCATCATGGAGGGGGCGAGGGCGGCCGAGTCCCCGCCCTGCCGACCCAGACCTCTGATCCCGCCTTACAGCGGCAGGTCCTTCTTCTGGAAGCGGATGGCACCGGCGACGTAGCACACGACGGCTACGGCGGCCAGCACCCCGAACTTCCACACGAAGGCGTAGTCCACGGCGCTCGAGCCGATGGTGCCGATGGCGTTGATGTCGAACAGCCCGATGAGCGTCAGCTTGTTGAACACGCCGAGCACCTCCACGCCGATGCCCATGTCGATGAGGCTTTGCGAGCCGAACATGCCCAGAAGCGATGCCAGGAAGAACCACACGGTCAGCCCGCCGCCGAAGGCCATAGACTTCTTGCTTTGGCTGAACACGCAGCTGCCCAGGTAGCACAGCCCTGCGATGGCCTCGATGAGGATGTACATGCCCGCGTACAGCACGACGATCTGCTCCACGTTCACCTCGTCGAACAGCACGAACGACGATCCGATGCGTACGCAGCACACGATGCCGATGATGATGAGCGGCGCCACGACCAGGTAGATCGCCTGGGTGATTGCCACGGCCGAGCGCTTCGTGGGCGTGGACAGCACGTAGGCCATCGACCCCTTGTCAACCTTGTCGGCCACCAGCGAGTTCGCCACGATCACGATGAACAGCAGGATGGGCAAAAGCCCCATCACCGTGAAGTACATCTGGTTGAGCATCGACGTGCTGTCCATGGATCCCATGGTGTCCATGAGGTCGGTGGACACGCCCATGGTGGCGAACATGGTGTTCATCATGTCCTCGATATCGAGGTCGTCTCCGCTGAACACGCCCTTCTCCTGCCCCAGCGCGTACACGTACTCGAACTGCTCGACGTAGGTGTCGAGCCCCACGCCGGTCTTCTCCAGCTGCGCGGCCGCATCCTCGAGCCCCTGCACGCTCAGATCCAGATCGGCCTGCTGGTTCATCAGGTCGAACACCGTTTCGTACGGCTCCTTGTCCGACGTGCTGGCGAAGTCGTCGTACGACAGGTCGGCCTGCGCCATCTCGTCGTAGGAGGCCATGGCGTACAGGTAGGTGTAGAAGTCCTGCTGCGCCTCGGTCTTCTCGTCGGCGGACAGTTCGCTTACGGTGTCGGAGCCCATCACGCTCATCGCGTAGTTCACCACGTTGCTCATGCCGGCCATGATGACGAGGATCACGAGGGCCAGCACGAGGTTGGATTTGACGGTCTGCTTCATCAACGGCTTCGAGAAGAAGCGCGTCGTCTTGGTGTTCGCGCTCATATCAGTTCTCTCCCTTCAGGTACACGTTCTTGAAGTGCTGCTCCAGCGTGAAGTGCTGCTCGCGCAGTCCGCGCACGTCGTAGACGCGCAAGGCGTGCAGCAGGCGCTCCAGTTCGCTTGCCGGGACTTCGACGGCGACGGTCGCCGCGGCTTCGTCCACGGCACCCGTCGGCTCCCATGCTCCCGCGAAGCGCACGGCGTCTTCGGGCGACGCGAAGGCGATGCGGAACGTCTTCCTGTTCCCGTGGCGCAGCTCCCGCAGGTCGAGCACCTTGATGATCCGTCCGTCTTTGATCATGGCCACGCGGTCGCATACCTCTTCGATCTCCTCGAAGATGTGGCTCGACATGAACACGGTGCGCCCCTTCTCCTTCTCGGCGCGCACGAGGTCCAAAAACGTGTCGCGCATGAGCGGGTCGAGGCCGGTGGTGGGCTCGTCCAGCACGAGGATCTCCTTGTCGCCCATGAGCGCGGCGGCGATGGCCGTCTTCTGCTTCATGCCCTTCGACATGCGCTTGAGGCTGGCCGACGGATCTAGCTGCAGCAGCTTCACCACGTGGTTCAGGTATGTGAGATCGGTCACGCCCAAGAACTCGACCTGCGATTTCAGGAAGGCGGTGCCGGTGGGCAGGCTGGGGAAGGCGATCTCGCCCGGCACGTAGCTCACATGGTTCATGATGCGCGTGGAATCGCGCCACGAGTCCATTCCCAGGATCGACGTGCTGCCCGCGTCGGGTTTGATGAAGCCCATGAGGTGGCGGATGGTGGTGGTTTTGCCGGAGCCGTTCGTGCCCACGTAGCCGAACACCTCGCCCCGCTTGACGGCCAGGTCGAGGCCGAACACGCCGCGGCCGTGCCCGTAGTCCTTGGTCAGGCCGTTCGCGCGGATGATGGCGTCTTCCATCTACCTCACCTCCTCGAACTGGCGGTCTTCGCGGTAGAACTGCATGAAGTAGTCTTCCAGCGTGAAGGGGATCTCCTCGAAGTCGGTCACGTCGGCTTCGGCGAGGTCGGCGATCAGCTGGTTCACCCGCGCGTCGTTCACGTGGACCTTCGCCCGGCGCCGCTCGGGGCTTCGCGCGGCGAATTCGTAGGGCAGGGCGGCGAAGGCGCGGTAGGCGTCGTCGCTTCCGAAGGTTACCTGGTAGAACCTGTCTCCGCGCTGGTGGAACTCGTTCGACTCGAACTGCGACACGATGCGCCCGTCCTTGATGATGGCGATGCGATCGCACGTGGCATCAACTTCGTTGAACAGGTGCGACGAGAGGAAGACGGTTTTGCCGCGTCCTTTCTCCCATAGCACGTAGTCGATGAACACCTGCTGCATGACGGGATCGAGCCCGCTTGTGGGCTCGTCGAGGATCAGGATGTCCGGATCGTGCATGAACGCGGTGATCACGGCAATCTTGCGTTTCACGCCCAGGCTCATCTCCCGCGTTGGAATGTCCGGGTCCAGGCGGAACGTGTCCAGCAGCATCCTCAGGTGCTCGTCGTTGCGCACGCCGCGCATCCGTTCCATCATGCGCAGGAACGCCGTGCCGGTCATGCCGGCGGGCAGCGCGATCTCGCCGGGAAGGTAGCCCACGGTGCGCTGCAGCTCGGCGGAGCGCGTCCAGCAATCCTGTCCGTGGATGGCGACCGTTCCGGCCTGCGGGTGCGAGAAGCCCGTGAGGTGGCGGATGGTGGTGGTTTTCCCGGCTCCGTTCGGGCCCAGGAAGCCGAAGCATTCTCCGCGCTCCACCTCGAGGGACACGTCGAACACGCCGCGGCCGCTGCCGTAGTCCTTCGTCAGATGGGAAACCTCTATCTCGGGCATGAACATCACCCCTTACGTTTGTGGTAAACTATCCAACAACGTGTTGTGTGATTCAAGCATAGGGGGCGCAGGCCCGCACATCAACCGACAACTTCGACGCGAGTGTCGGACGATCGGAGGCGTTGCTATGAAGAAGCAACCGGAGCAGACGGCGCAGACGCGCAGGAAGCTCATGGACTCGTTCTGGAAGCTGTACTGCGACGATGGCATCGACCGCGTGACGGTGGGAGCGGTGACCAAGTGCGCCGGCTACAACCGCGGAACGTTCTACGAGTACTTCACCGACGTGTACGATCTGCTCGATCAGCTGGAAGACGAGCTGCTGGGCGAGCTCGAGCGCAATGTGGCGGCCATCGTCGGGGCGGGGCTTCCGCGCAGCCTGCACGAGTTCTCGATGCGGTGCGCGCAGCTGTTCGCCACGCACAACGAGGAGGTGCTCGTGCTGTTGGGCGACAAGGGCGACCCACGGTTCCTCGTGAAGGTGAAGCGAACCATGATGCCGTTCTTCTTGCAGGTCACAGGAGTGTCCGAGGGCGAGCCCAATGTCGAGTACCTGGCCGCGTTCATGTTCCACACGATGTTCGGCCTGGTGAGCCAATGGCACGAGAACGGCAGGGACCTGCCGCCCGAGGAGTTCCTCGAGATGATGCAGACCCTCGTGGCGAACGGCGTGTCGGGCTTCGTCGGGCGGCCTCTGTTCTCCTGACGGCGCCGCGCTGCGGCCCCGCGTTGTCGTCTGTCCTTTGCGTGAAATGCCGGAAAACGCGTGCGAGCAGGGCGCGGTCGTTTTCATTTTCGGGTAAGATGAACGGTTAGAGCAACCTATATGAACGACCACCGAGAGGATAAGGCTTATGTCTGAAGGATACCGCTACGATCGCGTGCTGCTCAAGTTGTCCGGCGAGGCGCTGGCGGGCGACGTCGGCTACGGCATCGATCCGAAGGTGGTGGACGACCTTGCCGATCAGATCGCCGAAATCGTGCGCGCCGGCGTGCAGATGGCCGTGGTCGTGGGCGGCGGCAACATCTTCCGCGGCTTGGCCGGTTCGGCCGAGGGCATGGATCGCGCGCAGGCCGACTACATCGGCATGCTGGCCACGGTGATGAACGCGCTGGCCTTGCAGGATGCCTTCGAGCGCCACGGCATCTTCTCGCGCGTGCAGAGCGCCATCAACATGCAGGAAGTGTCCGAGCCCTATATCCGCCGACGCGCCATCCGCCACATGGAGAAGGGTCGCGTGGTCATCTTGGCCGCCGGCACGGGCAACCCGTACTTCACCACCGACACCACCGCGGCGCTGCGCGCCTGCGAGCTGGACGTGGACGTGCTGATGAAGGCCACGAAGGTGGACGGCGTGTACGACAGCGACCCCAAGAAGAACCCCGATGCCAAGCGCTACGACCGCGTTAGCTACATGGAGGTGCTCTCCAAGGGGCTCAACGTCATGGATTCCACGGCTACATCGCTGTGCATGGACAACGACGTTCCCATGATCGTGTTCGACCTTACCGTTAAAGGCAACATTTCGCGCGCTTTGAAGGGCGAAGACGTGGGAACCACGGTAGAATCGCAGTAGAATAACGAAAACGCGCGCACCCGCCTCCGTCGGCGGCGGACGCGTTGCGAAACGCAGGGTGAAAGGAACCGGGATGATCGACGATATTATGATGCAGGCCGAAGAGCGCATGGAGAAGGCGCTGGGCTCGCTGGGCGACGCATTCGCCTCCGTTCGCACCGGGCGCGCGAACGCCATGGTGCTCGATCGCATCAGGGTGGACTACTACGGCGTGCCCACCCCGGTGAACCAGATGGCGGGCGTCAAGACGCCCGACGCGCACATGCTGGTCATCGAGCCGTGGGACAAAGGCGTGCTGGGCGCCATCGAGCATGCCATCCTCCAGAGCGACCTGGGCGTGACGCCGTCGAACGACGGCTCGGTCATCCGCCTGCCGTTCCCCGCGCTCACCGAGGAGCGCCGCCGTGAGCTGGTGAAGCAGTGCAAGGGCTACGCAGAGGAAGCCCGCGTAGCCGTGCGCAACGCCCGCCGCGATGCCAACAGCGCCATCGAGCGCGCCGTCAAGGAAGACAGCCTTCCCGAGGACGACGAGCGTCGCGGCCAGGCGGAGGTGCAGAAGCTCACCGACAAGTACATCGCCGAAGTCGACGAGGCGTTCAAGAAGAAGGAAGCCGAGGTCATGGAGATTTAATTCGGCGAAGCCGAATTAAATCTCCGAAGCCGGCGGCCATGAGGCCGTCGGCTTCTCGTCTTTTGTGAGGTAGCCTTGAACAAACCGCTTGACTACATATTCCCGAACCCCCCGGCGGATCTCGATCCGTCGCAGCTCGATGCTGCGGCGGTGCCGCAGCATGTGGCCGTCATCATGGACGGCAACGGCCGCTGGGCGAAAGAGCGGGGGAAGAACCGCCTGTTCGGCCATAAGGCCGGTATCGAGGCAGTGCGCGAAACCATCCGCTGCGCGTCCGACGTGGGCGTGCGCTACCTGACCATCTACTCGTTCTCGTCCGAGAACTGGAAGCGCCCGCAGGACGAGGTCATCGGCCTCATGAACCTGTTCGCCACCACGATGCTGGCCGAGGTGGACGGCCTGCACGAAGAGCACGTGCGCGTGATGACCATCGGGCGCACCGACGAGCTGCCCAAGAAGACGCGCGACGCCTTCGCGAAGGCGTGGGAGAAGACGAAGGACAACGACGGGATGACGCTGGTCGTGGCCGTGAACTACGGCGGCCGCGTGGAGCTGCTCGACGCTATGCGGTCCTACATGGACGGCGCGCATGCCGCGTTGCGCGAGGGCCGCGAACCCGAGCCTTTAAGTGAGGCGACGCTGTCTCGCCATTTGTACACCGCGGACATCCCCGACCCCGACCTGCTCATCCGAACCAGCGGCGAGATGCGCGTGTCGAACTTCCTGCTGTGGCAGATCGCCTATTCCGAGTTCGTGTGCACCGAGACGCTGTGGCCGGACTTCGACCGTTACGAGTTCTTGCGCGCGCTGCTGGAGTTCCAGTCGCGCGATCGCCGGTTCGGGGCGGTGAAATAGGTGGCGCCGCGGCCCGACGAAAAGGCTGAGGCGGAAGATGACCGCTCGCGCACGGGGCGCATCAAGGATTTCGCCTATGAGAAGACGCCCGAGAAGCTGAAGAACGCCACCGACTTGCAAGTGCGTTTCCGCACGGGATTCGTGTATGTGGCGCTGTCGGTTTTGTGCATCCTCGTCAGCGACTGGACCACCGTGGCGTTCCTGGTGGCTACGGCGGGCATCACGGCGGGCGAGTTCTACTATATGCTGCGTTCGGACGCGAAGCTGCCCAACGAGATGCTCGGCATCATCGCGGCCATGCTGTACCCGCTCAGCGTGTTTCTGCTGGGGCTGAACGGTGCGCTGTACGTGAGCCTCGCGTTGCTGTTGGCGCTGATCGTGTGGTACGTGTTCTGGATGCGGGCGCGCGTGCCCGACGTGGGCGTGAGCTTCTTCGGAGCTGCGTACTGCGGCATGCTGCTGTCGGGGCTCGTGGTCGTCCGCACGGCGCTGCCCCAGCCATGGGGCGGCGTGCTGGCGCTGGGCATCTTCCTCAGCGTATGGGCGAACGATTCGTTCGCCTATCTGGTGGGAAGCAAGTTCGGCAAGCACAAGCTGGCGCCGCGCACCTCGCCGAAGAAGAGCTGGGAGGGGTTCATTGCGGGGCTCGTGGGATCGGCCGCGTTCTGGTGCTTGATGACCCTCATTCCCGGCGTGACGATGTCCATCCCGCAAGCGATGGCGTTCGGGCTCATCAGCGGGCTGATGGGCGTGCTGGGCGACTTGGCCGAGAGCCGCATCAAGCGCAATTCCGGCTTCAAGGACTCTGGCACCATCATGCCGGGTCACGGCGGCCTGCTGGATCGCTGCGACTCGCTGTTCTTGGTGGCGGTGACCTCGGCGATACTGCTTTTGGGTTTCGGCTGCATCCCGTTCCCGGTTCCGCTGATCTGACGGCGGCAGGCCTCGGGCGCCGCAGCCAACCCTACCGACGGTTTACGTTCGACCTGTTTCTAGGAGGCGTGCATGAAACGCATAGTGGTCTTGGGCTCCACGGGCTCCATCGGCACGCAGACGCTGGACGTTGTGCGTCGCCATGCGGACAAGCTGGAGGTGGTGGGCCTCGCCGTGGGCACGCGCACGGGCGAGCTGCTGGCGCAAGCGCGCGAGTTCGGCGTGCGCCACCTCGCGGTGGGCGACGAGCGCCTGGCTGATCAGCCGATTGCCGACGAGCTGCGAAACGCCATCCTGAGCGGATCGCACGGAGGCACGCAGCAGCCAGCGAGCGCGCCGTCGTCGCTGGCCGAGGCCGTGGCGCGTCACAACGCGGGCGGCGAAGGGTCGCTCGGGTTCGGTGCCGACGCCGTGGTGGGCCTCGTGCGCCTGCCCGAGGCCGACATCGTGGTGAACGCGCTGGTGGGCGCGGCCGGCCTGCGCGCCAGCTACGAGACGCTCGCAGCTGGCAAGGTGCTGGCGCTCGCGAACAAGGAGTCGCTCGTGGTGGGCGGCGACCTCATCATGCCGATGGCCGCCGAGCCGGGGCGCCTCATGCCCATCGATTCCGAGCACGGCGCCATCTACCAGTGCCTTCTGGGCGAAGACCCGCGCGAGGTGTCGCGCTTGTGGGTGACGGCGTCGGGCGGACCGTTCCGCGGCCGCACGCGAGCCGACCTGGCCGATATCACGCCCGCTCAGGCGCTCGCGCACCCCACGTGGAACATGGGCGCGAAGATATCCATCGACTCGTCCACGCTGATGAACAAGGGTCTCGAGGTCATCGAGGCGCACCACCTGTTCGCCATGTCCTACGATCGCATCAGCGTGGTCGTGCAGCCGCAGAGCGCCATCCACTCCATGGTGGAGTACTCGGACGGCAGCGTGAAGGCCCATCTGGGCACCACCGACATGCGCATCCCCATCCAGTTCGCGCTGTCGTACCCTGAGCGCTGGGACGCGCCGGTCGAGCCGCTCGACTTCACGAAGCTGGGTACCCTCGAATTCGCCGCTCCCGACACCGACACGTTCCGTTGCCTGGCGCTGGCTCGCGCGGCCGGCGAGCGCGGCGGCACGCTGCCCTGCGTGATGAACGCCGCGAACGAGGTGGCCGTCGCCGCCTTCCTCGCTGAAGAGGGCAGCTATCTGGGGATCGCCGCGTGCGTCGAGGCCGTCATGGACGCTCACGAGCGCCAAGGCGTCCAACGCGTGGAAAGCCTCGACCAGCTGGAAGAACTCGACGCCTGGGCGCGAGCGGAAGCGCGCAGGAACGTGCGCTAGCGAAGGGCTCCGCGCGCGAGATGCTTCGCCGAGGGTTCGAAGCCCACGACGGCCGAGCGCTCGTAGAGCGTCTTGGCATCGAAGTGTTCGCCGTCGGGCCAGACGATGGCATCCCGCTCGGGTGTGACGCGCGCTTGCGCAAGGTAGGTCGGATCGACGAACTTTTCGATGTCGTCGTCGCTCGCATGGTTCCATGCGTCGAACTCGCGGACGGTTCCGTCGCTCCAATCGACCAGGATCTTGCCGTCCTCGGCAAACTTAAGGCGGACGATGAGCGCCTCGGGGCTCCATCGCATGTGCGGGCCTCGTGGCGGCAGGGGCGCTTCGGAGTTGTCGGTAACGGACGCTTCGTAGAGAAGCTGCACGCCGAAGTCCAGGTTGCCGGGCCACGCGATGCCTCGCCCGTAACCGGTGAGGTACGCCAATTTCAGGTAGTCTTCGTCCAGCAGCTTCTCCATGGCGCCCTTCATGTAGGGATACGGGTCGAACGCGCTTCTTCTGCCGTCGTTCCAGTCGATGACGATCGTATCTTCGTCGTCGAAGCCGAAGTCGATGATCTTCTTGTCGAGATGCCACTCCATTGCGCCCTCCTCAGATCAGCGGGTCAATGCGAAAACAGGTTCCGTTCGAGCTTGCAAGGTACCAATTGTCGTCAAGTTCGGGCTTGTGCAGCGCTGCCCATGCTATGACGAGTTTCGTCTGGCGGGGAGGAAGCTTGCCCGCAAGCAGCTCTCCTTCCGTCGAGTATACCGCCTCGAAGCCTCCGTAGGAAGCATGGAAGTGCGCCTTGTGGTGCGGAGCGTTCTTCTCGCAATTGATTGTGATTCTGATGCCGTAAAAGGTGCAGATTTCTGGCATGGCAATCCTCTCCAAAGGCTCCTCCGGTTCGTTGTTTCGTTTGCGCGGGCCCGCTCTTCCATTGTAACGACGCCATCTCACGTTTTGTTGGCGTGGGTCTAGCGGGAATTCCTCTCGGATCTGGTGCGAATCCAACGCGGTTCCAACGCGTTTTCCACGTGGCGTGCCCCTGTTTCCAACGCGGATTGCACGCGCTTTGCCAACGAATCCAACGCGGTCCCAGCGTGCGTGCGCAACGGGCTTGCGGACCGTGTGCGCCGTACGCCCGCCGAGCCTCCGCAAATTGTGCAAGCGCTCTCGCATCGTGCGCGCATCGCGCAGCCCTTGTAGTTTTTTCGCACATCGGTTCGCAGCGCCCGTGCCGCTCGCCCTTCTCTTTATAATGAGAGCACGAAAGAAGCATTCCTCGCGACCGAAAGGGAACCGAGTTCATGGATATTGTTCTCATGATCGTCTACGCCACGCTCATCTTGGGCTTTCTCGTGTTCATCCACGAAGGCGGTCACTATCTGGCGGCGCGTGCGTTCGGCGTGCGCGTGACCGAGTTCATGCTGGGGCTTCCGGGGCCGAACATCGGCTTCACGAAATGGGGCACGAAGTTCGGCGTCACGCCGTTTCTGCTGGGCGGCTACGCGAAGGTGTGCGGGATGGAGCCGGGCGAGATGAGCCCGCACCTCGAGCCCGTGCTGGCCGCGCTCTACCGCCGCGGAACCGCGAACATGGAAGACATCGCCCGCGACTGCGGCATCACCGACGACGAGGCGTACGAGGCGCTCGACGAGCTCGTCGAATGGGGCAGCATCGCCGGCCCCACCAAGCAAGACAAGTACAACACGTACCGCGCCCCCGTGGTCAAGCCAAGCAAGAAGCAGGTAGCCGCAGGAGCCGTCGCTTACGAGCTGGGGCAGGCGCGCCCGGTGGAAGACGCGCATGCGCTGTTCGAAAGCGAGTACAAGCAGCAGTACCGCAGCCTGCCGTTCTGGAAGCGCTCGGTCATCCTCGTGGCCGGCGTGGCCGTGAACCTGCTGTTCGCGGTCCTGCTGTTCGTCGTGTTGTTCTCGCTCATCGGCGTGGACGTTCAGACCAGCGCGGGCGACATCCGGCACGTCAACGTCAACCCGCTCGATGCGATCCAGATGGGCTTCATGTACATCGGCATGGTAGTGCAGCTTATCGCGGGGCTGTTCAATCCGTCGACGGCGGGCGAGGTCGTGCAGAACTCGACATCGGTCATCGGGATCGCCGCCATGTCGAAGCAGGCGGTCGATCTGGGGTTGGCGAGCGCCATCTCGTTCGTGGCTTCCATCTCGGTGTCGCTCGGCATTATGAACCTGCTGCCCATCCCGCCGCTCGACGGCGGCCGCTTCGTCATCGAGGTGTTCCAGAAGATCTCGCGCAAGGTCGTGACCATGCGCGCGCTCAACTACCTGAGCGCGGCCGGCATGATCCTGTTCATCGGTTTTTTCCTGTTCATGGCAAACCAGGATATCCAGCGCATCATCTCGGGTGCGGGTTTCGGCGGTTAGAGCGCGCTGCCCGCGCCAGCGTGCGCAGCGCTCGCGAACCGTTCGGCGTTGCGGTCGGCGCGCAAGTCCTTGACTTGTGCGCGCTTCCGTCATCGAAATCGCTCGAAAAGCACCATGTCCACGAGTTATGTGCACTTCGAAACCGGACTGCGTGACCGAAGTAAGTCAAAGAAAACTTCTGACCTGGCGTTTTCTTGAACGGAAACGCTCGACTGCGCCCGAAACGGTCGTTCCGGCATGACGGAGGTGCGCATAACTCGCGAACTTGGGAGATTCGGGCGTTTTTCGCTGCACGCGCCCTCCAGTGCGGTTCGGGTGGTTCGATGGCGCGTCGGCGCGTGCGACTCGTTCGCTCGTCTTCCCTCCCGCGCCCTCGCGTGCGTTCGTTGTCGTGCGCCCGCCCGCGAAATCCCTGTGCATTTGGCCGGAAACCGGGTAATCAGAGGTAAAATAGCCGGCGACGCGCTTGGGCGCGTGCAGCCTGCGGGCTGTTGAGACGCTGTTCCGGCACCGCGCCTGCACGCGGTGGGGGATGGAGAACGGGAGGCTCTTGTGGCAACGCATGCCAAACCTAGCGAGGCTACCCGCCGGGTGTCGGTGGGCTCCGTGCCGCTCGGCGGCGGCGCGCCCGTCGTCGTGCAGTCCATGCTGAACGCCCCGGCGACCGACGTCGCGGCGAACCTCGCGCAGATCGACGCGCTCGCGCAAGCGGGCTGCGAGATCGTGCGCATGGCCATCCCGCACCGCTCAAGCCTCGACGTGTTCCAGGCTGTATGCGAGCGGTCGCCTTTGCCGGTGGTCGCCGACATCCACTTCGATGCGAACATCGCCATCGAGGCCGCCAAACGCGGCGCGGCGAAGCTGCGCATCAATCCCGGCAACATCGGGGGCCTGGCCAAAACCGATGCCGTGCTGGACGCGGCGGGCGAGGCGGGCATCCCCATCCGCATCGGGGTGAACGCGGGCTCGCTCGACAACGAGCTGGCCGCACGCGACGATCTCTCGCAATCGGAGAAGCTGGCACGCTCGGCCGTCGACTACGTGCGCTACTGCGAGGGTCGCGGCTTCCACGACCTCGTGGTCAGCGCGAAGGCTCACGACGTGATGACTACCGTGCGCACGTACCGCCTGCTCAGCAAGGAACTGCCCCACGTGCCGCTGCATATCGGCGTCACCGAGGCCGGCACCACCTTCCAGGGCGCCATCAAAAGCGCCTGCGGGCTGGGGATCCTGCTGGAAGAGGGCATCGGCGACACGCTGCGCATCTCGCTCACAGACGATCCCGTGCAGGAGATCCGCGCGTGCTGGACGCTGCTTTCAGCGCTCGACCTGCGCCGACGCGCTCCGGAGCTCATCAGCTGCCCCACATGCGGCCGTTGCCAGGTGGACCTCATCGGGCTGGCGCGCGAGGTGGAGGGGCGCATCGCGAACCTGGACAAGCCGCTCAAGGTGGCCGTCATGGGCTGCGTGGTGAACGGCCCGGGCGAAGCCGCCGACGCCGACATCGGCGTAGCGTGCGGGGTCGGTTCGGGCGTGGTGTTCTCGAAGGGAAACGTCGTCCGCAAGGTGGAGGAGAGCGCCATCGTGGACGCTTTGATGGAGGAGATAGGAAAGCTATGACGAACGTGAATATCATGCGCATGAGCCAGCTGTACGCGCCCACGCTCAAGGAGGATCCCGCCGACGCGGAGATCGCCAGCCACAGGCTGCTTTTGCGCGCGGGCTTCATCCGCAAGACGGCTTCGGGCGTGTACACCTTCCTGCCGCTGGGCAAGCGCGTGCTGGCCAAGGTGGAGAACATCGTGCGCGAGGAGATGGACGGCATCGGCGCGCAGGAGATCATGATGCCGGCGCTGCAGCCCGGCGAGCTGTGGCACGAGAGCGGCCGCTGGAACGACTACGGCCCCGAGCTCATGCGCCTCGTCGACCGTCACGACCGCGAGTTCTGCCTCGGCCCCACCCACGAGGAGCTCATCACCTCCCTCGTGCGCAACGAGCTGCGCTCCTACAAGGAGCTGCCGCTGTCGCTGTACCAGATCCAGGTGAAGTTCCGCGACGAGATCCGTCCGCGCTTCGGCCTTCTGCGCAGCCGTGAGTTCATCATGAAGGACGCCTACAGCTTCCACGCCGATCAGGAATCGCTGCAGAAGACCTACGACGACATGAGCGAGGCGTACGGGCGCATCTGCGATCGCATGGGCATGGACTACCGTCCCGTCGAGGCCGACCCCGGCCAGATCGGCGGCAGCGTGACCTGCGAGTTCATGGCGCTCGCCGAAGCGGGCGAAGCCGAGCTCGTGCACTGCACCTGCGGTTACGCGGCCAACACCGAAGCCGGCGACTGCCTGGCGCGCCCCACCGTCTACGACGTGCCGATGGAGAAGGTCGCCACGCCCGGCGTGCACACCATCGCCGAGCTGGCCGCGTTCTTGGACATCCCCGAGTCCTCCACGGTGAAGGCTCTGTCCGGAAAGAACGACGAGGGCAAGCTGGTGGTCATGTTCATTCCCGGCGACCACGAGCTCAACGAGCTGAAGGCGGCGCGCGTGGCCGGCGGCTTCACGCTGCTCACCGACGAGGACATGGAAGCCTTCGGCCTGCACAAGGGCTCGATGGGCCCCGTCGGTTTGCCCGAGGAAGCCTACGTCATCGCGGCGCGCAGCCTGCAGGCCGTGCCGAAGTGGGTTGTGGGCGCCAACGAGGACGGCTACCACTACGTGGGCGCGCGTCTGGGCGAGGACTTCCAGGTGGACGAGTGGGCCGACCTGTGCATCGTGCAGCCGGGCGACAGCTGCCCGTCGTGCGGGCTGCCGCTGGACGGCGCGCGCGGCATCGAGGTGTCGCAGGTGTTCCAGCTGGGCGACAAGTACTCGAAGGCCATGGGCGCCACGTTCATGGCGGAAGACGGCTCCGAGCAGCCGTTCCTCATGGGCTGCTACGGCGTGGGCATCTCGCGCACCATGGCTGCCATCGTGGAGCAGCACAACGACGAGAACGGCATCATGTGGCCGCTCACGGTGGCGCCCGCGCACGTGTGCGTCATCCCGCTGACGGTGGGCGACGACGAGGTGCAGCCCGCGGCCGAGAAGCTGGCGAGCGACCTGGCGAAGCTGGGCCTCGAGGTGGTCATCGACGACCGCAAGGAGCGCGCCGGCGTGAAGTTCGCCGATGCCGACCTCATCGGCTGGCCGCTGCAGGTCATCGTGGGCAAGCGCGGCCTGGCCGAGCAGAAGGTGGAGATCAAGCGCCGCAGCACGGGCGCTCGCCGCGACATCCCGCTGGCGGCCCTCACCGACGCGCTGGCGTTCTCCCAGCGCAACGCCAAGGTCTGGGGCTCCGAGCTTTCCCTGTTCGGCGGCCTGTTCGAGTAGGGGTGTTCCGCGTGCCTGACGGCACGCGGAACCGGCCGACGCTGCGATGCGCCCTGGCACCCGATCTCGTGGCGAGGTCGAGGACTCGCGTACCGAAGTACGCTTCGCCCTCGCCCTCCCCGCGATCTCGGGCGTCAGGGCGCCTCTCGCTGACTTACTGCGCCAACCTGCGAGTTCTTGTTCGCGCTTCGCGCGAATCGCATAACGGAAATGAAGGATGGTATGGTATCACACGATATGCAAGCCGTTCTGTTCGACCTGGACGGGACCTTGCTCGACACGCACGATCTGCTGCTCGCCACGTTTCGCTACACGGCGCGCACGGTGCTGCGCGAGGCTATCCCCGACGAGCGTCTCATGGCCAAGGTGGGACAGCCCCTCAACACCCAGATGTGGGATTTCACGGATGACCCGGCCGTGCACGAGGAGCTGTGCCGTGTGTACCGGGAATACAACGCCGAGGTGCACGATGACATGATCAGGCTGTTCGACGGCACCGTGCCCATGCTCGAACGCCTCAAGGAAGCGGGTTTGCCGCTGGCCGTGGTCACGTCGAAACGACACGAGGTGGCCATGCGGGGCCTCGACCTGTTCGGCCTGACCGGATACTTCGACTTCCTCATCGGCTCCGACGACTGGCCGGAGCACAAGCCGCATCCCGGTCCCGTGGCGCACGGCTGCGAACGGCTGGGGCTGGCTCCCCAGACGTGCCTGTACGTGGGCGACAGTCCCTTCGACATGCAGTCGGGAAGCGGCGCGGGCTGCGCCACCGCGGCGGCGCTATGGGGTATGTTCCCTCAGATCGTGCTTGAAGCGGAGCGTCCTACTTACGTGTGCGCCCACGGCACGGACGTTCCGCCGCTGCTTGGCTGCTAGCAAGTTGCCATCCTGATCTGGCTGCTCAGGATGACAGCCTGCCGCCTTCGCTCAGGATGGCAGTCCTTTCACTCCTCGTACGTATCGGCTATCCAGGCTTGCGTTGCGTCCAAGAACGCGCGCGTAGCCGTTGAAGCTGTTTCCAGCGAGCGCAGCGCTATGGCTATCTCGCGGCTTGTTTCCACTTCGGGCTGCTTGACGGCCAGGGGAAACGGCGCATCGCGCAGGATGAGGTCGGCCAGCACGCTGAATCCGAGTCCCGCGCTGACCATGCTCATCACCGCATAGTCGCTGTCGATGGTGAACCGCACGTTGGGCTCCACGTCGTTCGCTCGGAACAGCGTTTCCATTTCCGACGACGTGCCGCTTTCCAGGCGGATGTACGGCTCTTCCGCCAGCGCCTCGCGCGGCACGAACGGCGCGTCGGCCAGAGGATGGTCGGGCGGCACCACCACGAGGAGCGGATCCTTCCGCAGCGGGACGGCGTGCAGGTCGTGCTTGATGGGGTAGACGAAGAAACCGCAGTCAGCGTCGCCGCGCCACACGGCCTCTTCCAGTGCATCTTCGTCGTCGACGCAGATCAGTTGCAAGTCGATGCCTGGATGCTGTGCGAGAAAGCGCTTCGCGATACCGGGGAACCATTGGATGGCGGTGCTCGTGAACGCCGCCACGCGCACGATGCCGCTTTCGAGGTGCTTGAGCTCGGCGAGGCGCATCTCCAGCTGGCGCTCGCTGTTGCACACGTTCTGCACCCAGGGAAGCAGATCGGCGCCGTCCGAGGTGAGGTGCGCGCCGCCGTAGTCGCGCACGAACAGCGGCACGTCCAGTTCTCGTTCGAGCGTGCTCACGAGGTAGCTGATGCCGGCCTGGGTGTATCCTAGGTCGTGGGCGGCCTGTTTGAAACTGCCCGTTTCAGCCACCTTTAGGAACGCATCGTATTTCTGGTTGCCCACAGATCGCTCCTTCTCTTGCTCACAATATCTTCACACCGTTCTTCGATGTATGTCACTATACGGAGCTTGAAAAGGAATAACAAGAAACTCTTAAAATCTTAAAAAGATAATCTCATTTTACTTTTATCAGGAGAACCCATACCATGTGCCAGCAACCCTAGAACATCATCCAGTGAAGTTCCGCGAGGGCGGGACGTGAGAGTCTTGCGCTGCCGAGCGCCGTGCAAGCTGCGGATCGAAAGGAGGCACCCCGTGAAAACTCGTAGCAAGCGCTGGCCCTATGTCGCGTGCGTCGTGCTGCAGACCGTTATCTTCGGATCGGGTAACGCTATCACGAAGATGGCGTACGAGAGCATCACGCCCATGTGGTGCCTCGCCATCAGGTTCGGCTTGGCCGCGCTCGTGTTCGCGATCTTCTTCGGCCCGCGCATCGTGCGCCAGCTAAAGGGCGCGCGTATCGGCGCCTGGATGCCCGCAGCGCTTTGCATGGCGCTGGCGTATCTCACCTGCAATGTAGCGCTCGACTTGACCACGGCCACCAACGTGGGCTTCCTCGTGGCGTTGCCCGTGGTGTTCGCGCCGCTGTTGTCGTGCCTGGTGAACCGCCGTCGTTATCCGCTGGCCTTCCTGCCGTTCCAGGCGGCGGTCGTGGTCGGGCTCTACCTCTTGTGCAGCAACGGGGGAGCTCCTTCGTTCGGCTTGGGCGAGATCCTCGCGCTGCTGTCCTCCGTGGCGTTGGCCGGCGCGCTCGTGTTCGGCGAGCGCGGCTTGGAGCAGCTGGACGCCACCACGGTGGCGGGAACGCAGATAGTCGCCTCGTTCGTCGTGGCTCTTGCGTGCGCGCTGGTTTTCGAGCCACCCGTGAACGTGGCGGCCGTGCAGCCCGTAGCCTGGGGCACTATCGCCTTTCTGGCGCTGCTCAGCACCTGCCTCACCTTCATGCTGCAGAACGTGGCGCTGACGGAGTTGCCGTCCTCCACCGTGTCGCTGCTGCTCACAGGCGAGCCCGTGTTCACTGCGGCGTTCTCGTTCATGCTGCTGGGCGAAGCGCTTTCTGCGGCTGGTATGGCTGGCGCCGTGGTCATCGTGGCAAGCGTCGTAGCCGCCACATGGGTGGAGGGTCGCCAAAGCGCGCCTGCGGCTTCGCTCGCACCGCAGGCCGAGCATGCGCTCGCGTTGGAGGAAGGGTGGTTCGAAGGCGCGGAGTTCGGCGCTCAATCGTCCCTGGCGGGAGTGGAGCTGCCCCATCTTGCGCCTTCCGAGCGCCGGTCTTTCGCTTCCGAGCGCGCGGCCTAAAGCGTCTTTTCTGCATGCGGTTCCCCTGTTCGCATCCTGAACGGCGAGCGGACGGTCTCCGCTCGCCGCTTCGTTTCTGCCGTCTGTGAGCGAAGCTTCCGCGAAACGCTCCTTTCGTCTGGCCACGTCTAACCGATTGTTGGTTGCTCGCCCGTCATCCCGCGATCCTTCTTTATAGTACTAAGGTAGTAACAACTGCCTTGACAGCTTGTCGCCATACGGGAGGAGCGTGCATGTCTGATGGCATCGAAACCCTTGTCCAATGACGAAGCGAAGAATCTGATGAAGCAGCTCGGCATGGCCGAGGCGTCCGCTCGCGACGAAGATCGCGTCGCGAAAGGCGGGAGCTCGACGAGCGAGGCGAGCGTTGCGCAGCTGCTGAGCGAGCTGTATCGTTCCGACATCGGACGCAGGCCGCCGCACATGACGCGCGGCTGACGATCGGTCGACTCCGGTCGAAGCCTGCCGCCCCGTCGACCTCGGCGGGGCGGTCGCAAGGCGAACAAGCGGCAACCTTCCTTTGACGGCTTCGCTCATGCTCGCGTTGCGAGCATTGCCCTTTTCGTCGATTTGGTGCATCATGGATGCAGAGGCCGTCCGCGTCGCGGACGGTGAATCGCAAGCATAGGAGGCTCGTATGGCTACCCTCAGCGACGGATTCAAAGACATCTTCCTGGCCGGCATCGGCGCGATGGCCATAACCGGCGAAAAAACCAAGGATCTGGTTGATCAGCTCATCTCCAAAGGCGAGCTCACCGTGGATCAGGGCAAGCAGATCAACACCGAATTGAAGCATAAGGCGGAAGACGTGGCTGCAAGCGTGCGCTACGACGTGCTGGAGGCTCGCATGGCCGCCATGACGCCGGAGGAGCGTGCGGCGTTCGTCGCTAAGGCTGCCGAGTTCGCCGAGAAGGCGAACGCGAAGTCGGCTTCCGAGGCTGAAGTGGGCGACGCTTCCGCGGTGTCCGTCGACGACGAGGCGGCTTCGGCTGCCGCGCCGCAAACGCCGGGCGCCTAGCGCACGGCTGCGAGCTGCCCGTCCATGCCGGAGAACACGCTGCTGCGCTATTTTTTCAGCTCCGGTTCGGAGGTCGATCCCGAGGATCGGTTCCATCTGAATCGGAAGACGCGCACGCGGCGCCTCAAGGAAATATCCGATATCTGTCTCTTATACACATCTCCGAGCCCACGAGACCGAGGCTGATCTCG